>BNJV01002696.1_pt1 | contig 50010 bp, 76 predicted proteins | sample 8540591 | NCBI WGS metagenome assembly BNJV01 (sample SAMD00202457, study PRJDB9452) | human saliva metagenome | host: Homo sapiens | reverse complement strand
AAGGTACTAAAAAGCCCTCATGCACCGTGAGAGATGCCCTGCAGAAAGGCATCCGAGCGGAGGATGCCAACGGCTCGTCATCGAAAAGCTCAGCGCATGGGCACGCCGGACGACGATCTCGCGCAGCGCTCGCGTGGAAGTGCCTGACTGCGGTGCATCTTAACCGAAACACTCAGCTAACCAAGGAAACCAGCTTTGAGTGGGCGAAGTTTCTTCCTGAACTTCGTGCACATTTCATAAGGAAGATACCGACGATTCTTAAGTAGCTTTCAGGAGGATTTATACGTATTAATGCGGAATTAATACGTATTATTTTCAGCGATTAATACGATAAATCTGAAGATTAATACGTATAAATTCGTGAGGTTGATACGTATAAATGTGCGCATCTCATACGGTTGATTTTTGAAGTTAACCGTATTTTCTGCTGCGAACTCAAGGAGGAAAGCACGCGAAGTCAAGTGCACCTTTTCTCGCCGCCATCAGTAGTTCCGTCCGTGCAGAAGCGATGGTGAGAGGATGGATCACATCTTTGCTCCCTCGACTCGGCTACTTTTTCGCCGTGAAATAAGCCTCTTGCTCGCTGAGCCCATAGGGTCGAATAGAGAAAGTCCGCCCCTCAGACGCTGCACCACCGTCGTGGGCGCGCTGAGGCGGACTTGCGATGGATAGCAACAGAGGCGTGGCCTCTACGTGCGCCTTACTTTTACGCCAAAATTCCTTCTTGACCTCGCTTGATCCAAGCGGTGAGGCGGGCAGTCGGTAGCTCAGGCTGATTCGTGGGATCGACGATGAGGCCGACGAACTGATCACCGCACTCGGCGAGTGAATGCTCGTATTCGTAGCCTCGCGCCGACGTGCGGCCGACGACTCAGCACCCAGCTCTTCGAAGTACCGGCGAGGATACCCACGCCATCAGCAAAGCTGACGGGGGATCTCTACCTGATTGCCGGGGCCGTAGATAGCTACGGGCTTCGCCGGAGTAGTCAGCGTCCCCGATCTCGGGAAGGAATTCGTCCCAGCCGAAGGTAGCTCGCCGTTGAAGCAGGTAGGCGTACCGAGGATGAGAGCTGCGTGCTTCTCGACGTCAGCCAGATGCGCCGTGTCGATGTCTCACATATTCGATCCCTTTCCCCAGGCTGCAGCGATACGCTCTCCCAGCTCGGCGGTGTAGGCTGTGCTCTTGCTGTAGAGCAGTCCTATAGTCTTCATATTGTCGTTGCTTTTTGGGGTTAGTATTCGATGAGCTCCTTAGCTGCGGCGTAGATCTTGTCTTCGCTGGGCAGGGTCGTCAGCTCAAAGCACTCTGTGGAAGCCTACGGGCGTGAGAGTGCCCCGACACGGAAGATGAGGCATCCAGATCACGGAAGGCCTTCTTGGCGATCGAAGCCGCGAGCTCTGCACCGAAGCCACCGAAGACGCGGTCTTCGTGTACGATGAGCGCCTTGGACGTCTTGCGGATAGAGGCATAGACGGTCTCTTCATCCCAGGGCACGAGCGAGCGAAGGTCGATGACTTCGATGCTCTTGCCGAGGTCTTTCTGGATGCGCTCAGCGACATTGAGAGCGAAGTGGAGCGTATCTCCCGTAGGTGATGAGCGTAGCATCCGTCCCTTCGCGGCGGATACAGTGCCTTGCCGAAGGGTACTCGAAGTCTTCGGGGATGACGGAGGCAGACTCAGCACCATTGTACTGTGCCTTGGGCTCGAGGAAGACCGTGACACCGCGTGAGCGCATCGCCGTACGGAGAAGACCAGCAGCGTCGTCCGAGAAGCAGGGGTAGACTACGCGAGCACCTGGGAAGGTCGTCAGGACACCTTCGACACTCTGTGAGTGGTACAGACCACCCTGGATATAGCCACCCTGTAGAGAGGCGGATGGTGATATTGGGAGAGTACTGCCCGTTACTGCGCCAGAAGTCGTGCGTGAGTTCACGAACTGCTCCATAGCAGGCCAGAAGTAGTCGGAGAACTCAGCCCCTTCGATGACGATACGGATCTTGTCGCTGAAGCGGCTCATACCATTCGCCGTACCTACGATGTAGTCTTCAGCGATAGGAGCGTTGAAGATACGCTTGTTGCCGAACTCCTGAAGCATGCCCTTCGTCACGTTGAAGACGCCACCCTTATCCTTGATTAGCGACGTCCTGACCCCCAGAGGAAGGTGTCGGGATTGTGACGGAACTCCTGCTTGAGGGTCTTGTTGAGAGCTTGTACCAGTGTGAGCTTCTCGCCCGAACCATCGGGGATACCCGTGCCGTACTTGTCGCCAGGGTAAGCTTCGCCGATGACGTACTCACGACTGTATCAGCCGAGGGGTCTGGCGCCTTGAGGAGCATTGCGGTTAGCGACCTTCAGCTCTTCGCGTGCTTCTGCTTCGATAGCCTGCAGCTCTTCTTCGGTGAAGCGCTGGTAGCGCAGGAGCATACGGCGGAACTTAGGCAGCGGGGTCTGCTGCCTGAGCGCGCCAGCTCTTCTTCGCTGCGGTGAGCGTGCTTATCCGAGTTGGAGTGTGCACCGATACGTACGCAGTCTGCCGTGACGACGACAGGCGTGCGGTGCTTGACAGCGTACTCACGTGCAGCCTCCATGGTGTTCATGGAGTCGAAGACGTCCTTACCATTACAGAAGAGGACCTTGAGATGGCGGATACCAGCGTAGTTCTGCCCGACGCGTGGGTTAGCCGTCTGCTCGTGTGTAGGCACGGAGATACCATAGCCATTGCCCTGGAGGACGAAGATGACTGGGAGGCGCTCACGTGCTGCACCATTGATGGCTTCGAAGACGTAGCCTTCGGAAGCGGAGGATTCCCCGTGCGAAGCGATAGCCACACCGTCTACGCCATAGTAGTCGAGAGCACGTGCCAGACCTACAGCCTGAGAGTCATGTGCAGCGACGCAGGAGGAGATGTTGTGGATACCCCATTCGACCTTAGCGTAGTGGTCGGACATGTGTCGGCCGCCACTCGTGGGGTCGGTAGCCTGGAGATACCGTTGAGGATCATCTCCTCGACCGTCATACCAGCCGACAGGGCTGCCAGCAGGTCACGGTAGTAGAGGAAGAGATGGTCCTTGCCTCGCTGGAAGATCTGTCCGATAGCGAGCTGGATACCATCGTAGGCCAGCGTTGGAGGCGTGGAACTGCCACCCGATAGACTGTAGCAGGTAGCTGCGCCTTTTCACCAAGGCAGCGGCCGAGGTAGAGGAGGTAGTACCAGCGACGAAGGGTCTCCTTGTCGGTGGTCTTGATCCCATATATCTTCTTTACTGAGCTCATGGTTATGCGTTGTTAGTCTTCCATTCTTCGAGGTAGCGTGCTACAGCCTGCAGGAAGGCGCGCCGAGCATACCATCGATGATACGGTGGTCATAGGAGAAGGAGAGATAGATCTTATGGCGGACGGCGATGACGTCACCAGCAGGCGTCTCGAGGATCGTGGGTTCCTTTTCGATAGCCCCGATACCGAGGATAGCGGACTCAGGCTGGTTGATGATCGGCGTACCGAAGAGCGTGCCCGAGGAGCCGTAGTTCGAGATCGTGAACGTGCCGCCGGACATTTCGTCTGGCGTGAGCTGTCCCTTGCGGCTCTTGTCTGCAAGGCGAGCTACCTGCTCAGCGATACCTGCAAGGCTCAGCTTGTCGGCATCACGGATGACGGGCACGACGAGGTTACCATCGGGCAGGGCTACAGCCATACCGACGTTGACGTGCTTACGCTCGATGATGTTGTATCCATCGACAGCCGCATTGATGCGGGGAAGTCCTTCAGCGCACGGGCTACCGCTTCGATGACGGGAGACATGTACGTCAGTGAATAGCCTTCGCGCTTCTGAAGTTGTCCTTCTCTGCTTCGCGCCACTTCACCAGATCCGTGATATCGGCCTTGAGGAAGCTCGTCACGTGAGGGAGCTACCTGTACCGACTGTACCATGCGGTCAGCGATGATACGACGGATAGGATCCATAGGGATCACGCGATCTTCGGGACCAACGGGCACAGTGGGAGCTGCGACCTGAGGACGTGTAGCCGCTGCTGGAGCAGGAGCTGCAGCGCGCTCTGCACGTGGAGTAGGAGCGGGTGCACCCTTCTTCTGCTCGATGTAGCGGACGATGTCGGCCTTGCTGACGCGACCGCCAAAGCCCGTGCCCTTGGATCTTGTCCAGCTCTTCCTGACTAACCCTTAGCGGCCTTAGCACGCTCGAGGACGACTGGTGAGTACCAGCGCTCTACCGTACCGCGATGCACTTCGGTGACGGGAATGGATGGGGTAGGTGCAGTGGCAGGAGCAGGTGCTTCCTTCTCTGCTGCGGGTGCTGGGGTGGCAGGAGCTACTGCCTGACCCGAGGTGTCGACGATGATGACGGGCTCACCGACAGCGACGGTGTCGCCTTCGGCATAGTTGATCTTGACGATCGTACCAGCTACGGGGAGGGGATCGTAGCGGCCGTCTTGGCAGAAGTGATCTCGAAGAGGTCTGTGTCCTCCTCGATGTAGTCCCCTACCTTCACGTTGAGGACGGTGATCGTACACTCGGTTACGCTCTCGCCCATCTTGGGCATCTTGATATCGAATGTCGCCATGAGATTTAGCTTATATGATGTGTCTATTATATCTATGGAGTGGGTAGGCTGCTCTTAGGAGAAGAGGACCTCGTGGAGGATCTCCCTGCCGTGGGGTGGGGGAAGATGTGGCGTCGGAAGTCCTCGATGCTGGAGCGGTCGGTGACGGCGATACCAGCCAGGAGGATGAGTTCCGATGCGGGATTTCCCTAAGATGTGGCAGCCGAGGATGGTGTCATTCTCATCGACAAGGACCTTACACAGCCCAGGGGGCTTGCTCGTTCTTCTACGACGTAGCGTCCTGCATAGGCCATGGGGAGCTTGAGCACGCGGTAGTAGCGTCCTTCGGCACGGAGCTTCTCTTCGGTAGCCCCGACGCCAGCGATCTCGGGGTGCATGTAGACGACAGCAGGTACAGAGTCGTAGCGCATGCGGTCATCACTACCACCTACGATATGGTTGATAGCGACCTCACCCTCACGGATAGCGGTATGAGCGAGCATGGAGAAGCCTGTGATATCCCCAGCGGCATAGACGCGGGGGTGGGAGGTCTGCATGTACTCGTTCACCACTACGGCTGCGCGGTTCATCTGGATAGAGAGTGTCTCAAGGCCTAAGCCATCCGTCACGGGGCGACGGCCGACGCTCAGGAGGATCTGCGAGGTGGGGAGGACTTCGGTCTTCCCGTCCTTCGTCTCGATGCTTACGCCCTCAGCAGATACTGCTGTGACCTTCGTCTCGAGGTAGAACTGAATACCACGTCGTGCATACTCCTTGCGAAGCATGCCCGAGGTCTCGCTGTCCATAGCGCCGAGGATCTCGGGAGCCATCTCGATGACACGTACGGGGACACCGAGGGAGGTATAGATACCAGCGAACTCCATACCGATGACACCACCACCGATGATCGTGATGTCCTTGGGGAGTGTCGTGGCACTGAGGGCTTCGCGGCTCGTCCAGTAGCCGACTTCGCTGAGGCCTGGGATGGGAGGGATGGCAGTCTCACTACCAGTAGCAAGGAGGACGTAGCTCACGGCATAGGTCTCGTCGTCTGTAGCGACTAAGATACGGTCTCCCCTTCGCCCGTGAGGCGAGCAGTCTTGGAGACGACCGTGACACCAGCACCCTTGAGCTTGTAGGGAGACACCTCCGGTAAGGGTCTTGACGATCTTATCCTTGCGGGCAACGATCTCTGCGTAGTTGGCGGAGATAGCTCCTCTACATGGATACTCATAAGCAGCGCTTTCGCGCATTTCGTCGAGGAGGTTGGCCGAGTGGAGTAGGGTCTTCGTTGGTATGCACCCTTCATTGAGGCAGACGCCTCCGAGGGCTGTGTGTTCAAAGAGTACTACTTGAAGGCCGTTGGCTGAAGCTATTCGCTGCGGCATTGTAGCCTGCAGGACCGCCACCGATGATGGCTATATCGAAGTTCTTCATTCTAATTGTCCTTTTTGTGTGTGTACAAAGCATTCCAAAGATACGTTTTTTCGTGGTACACTATCCAAATGCCTTACTTACAAGGTACGTATAGCCCTTAGAGGAGACTGTTGCCGCGAGTCCTGCTCCCTATTTAGAGTGCTAAGGCATCGCATGCGCAGCTCCCCGATAGGACTCTTCAGAGTACACAAGCCCTTCACGTTATCGCACGTATTCCTCTTATCCAGCGGAGGGGAAAGTGTTCTTCGCGTGAAGGAAAAAGTGCCTTCACGTAGTGGGCTTCTTCTATCTATGCACGTAGTCTTAAAGACCAGGTACATAAATCCAAATATCCACGTACGTAGATATTAGAGCCACGTACGTAGCCCAAACTTTTCTACCACTCGTCCGCAACTTTTCTCCATACGTGGAGCAACAAACTAATATAGGTCACTTCACAAAGCTATATAGGAAGCAGTCCAAAGCTATATAGCTTTCGCCACCCTATATAGCTCTACTGACGCACCCATACACATTGATATGGGACCATTGTGCAAGCTGTGAAGAGCTGGCCTTGCAATGGTTCCTTGAGATGAGCGGGGAGTGCCTCAAAAAAGAAGCTCGCCCCCAGCTCCCGATCGGGGGCTGAGGGCGAGCTTATATATAAGGTATAGGGATCTTAGTGCTTAGAAGCCCTTGCCGTGGCAGTGCTTGAACTTCTTACCGCTACCGCAGGGCAGGGGTCGTTGCGGCCGATCGTGTGGGCTGCCTGAGCAGGCGTACGGCGCTGCTCTTCGCGGTCCTCGGGGCTACCGACTTCGTGACGCTGCTCGTGGTACTGAGGGCGCAGGGCGCTGTACCTCAGGGGCAGCTTCGCGGATCTCTACCTGACGGGGAGCTTCTTCCCTCGGGAGGAGCGATGTTGAGGCGGACACGCATGAGGACGGAGGCCGTCTTGCGGTTCATGTCTTCGATCATCGCACGGAAGAGCTCGTAAGACTCGAGCTTGTAGACGAGGAGAGGATCCTTGTTTTCGTAGCTGGCGTTCTGCACAGAGTTACGCAGCTCATCCATCTCGCGCAGGTGTTCCTTCCAAGCTTCGTCGATGATATGCAGGACGATAGCCTTCTCGAACTCACGCATGATCGTGCGACCTTCACTCTCATCAGCTTCGCGGAGGTTGCAGCTGACGTTGTAGGCCATACGTCCCGTCGGTCAGAGGGATCGCGATGCGCTCGTAGACGTGACCCTGCTCGGTGAAGACCTGATGAAGCGTAGGATAAGCGATATCGGCGATCTGCTTAGCGCGAGCCATGAAGGTCGATTCTACTGCTTCGTAGAGCTGGTCGGCGAGGTCATCAGCCTTGGTGCGGCGGAAGGTCTGCTCGTCGAAGGGGACTCCATAGCGAAGGTACGCATGATGTCCGTCGTGAAGCCCTCGAAGTCTTCGGCAGGCTGGTGCGTATCGATGAGCAGGCGTCCAGCATCGTAGAGCGTGTTCATGACGTCCATCTCGATACGCTCACCCATGAGGGCGTGGCGACGACGCTTGTAGATGACCTCACGCTGGGGAGTTCATCACGTCATCGTACTCGAGGAGGCGCTTACGGATACCGAAGTTGTTTTCTCGACCTTCTTCTGGGCGCGCTCGACGGCCTTGTTGAGCATGCTGTGCTCGAGTACTTCACCTTCCTCGAAGCCCATCTTGTCCATCATAGCGGCAAGGCGGTCTGAGGCGAAGAGGCGCATCAGGTGGTCTTCGAGCGATACGAAGAAGACGGATGAACCTGGGTCACCCTGACGACCCGCACGACCACGGAGCTGGCGGTCGACACGGCGAGACTCGTGACGCTCGGTACCGAGGATCGCGAGACCACCGGCAGCCTTGACCTCGGGCGTCAGCTTGATGTCGGTACCACGACCAGCCATGTTGGTAGCGATGGTGACGACGCCGGGCTTACCTGCCTGAGCTACGATCTCAGCTTCCTTCTGGTGGAGCTTAGCGTTGAGGACGTTGTGGGGGATCTTACGCAGGTCAAGCATCTTGCTCAGGAGCTGCGAGATCTCGACGGAGGTCGTCCCGACGAGTACGGGGCGGCCTTCGCCTACGAGGCGGACGATCTCCTCGATGACTGCTGCATACTTCTCACGAGCCGTCTTGTAGATGCGGTCGTTGAGGTCCTGACGAGCGATGGGGCGGTTCGTGGGGGATGACGACGACGTCGAGCTTGTAGATGTCCCAGAGTTCGCCTGCCCTCGGTCTCTGCCGTACCCGTCATACCAGAGAGCTTGTGGTACATACGGAAGTAGTTCTGCAGCGTGATGGTGGCGAAGGTCTGGGTAGCAGCCTCGACGTGGACGCGCCCTCAGCTTCGATAGCCTGGTGCAGGCCGTCGAGTAGCGGCGGCCGTCCATGATACGACCCGTCTGCTCGTCGACGATCATGACCTTGTTGTCCATGACGACATACTGGTCATCCTTCTCGAAGAGGGCATAGGCCTTGAGGAGCTGGTTCACGGTGTGTACGCGCTCGCTCTTGATAGCATAGTCAGAGAGAGAGCCTTGCGCTCGGCGAGCTCCCTCGGGGGAGACCTGGTTCGACAGGTCAGCCAGGAGGCTGGCGATGTCGGGGAGGATGAAGAAGGTGGGGTCATCCGTACCGCGCGTCAGGAGGTCGATGACCCCTTGTCGGAGGCTCGATGCTATTGTGCTTCTCGTCGATGACGAAGTAGAGCTCGTCGGTGACGAGGTGCATCTGACGCATGTTGTCGGCCATATACTCTTCCTCGACCTTGAGCATACCGGCCTTGATACCAGGTTCGCTGAGGTACTTGATGAGGGGCTTGCTCTTAGGCATACCCTTGTAGGCACGGAAGAGGAGGAAGAAGCCTTCTTCCTGCTCCTTCTTGTCTGACGAAGAGATCTTCTTCTTAGCGTCGATGAGGAGCTGCTGGCAGAGCTTGCGCTGCGCATCGACGACGGTCTCTACGTTGGGGAGGAACTGCTCGAAGAGCTGATCGTCACCCTTGGGCACAGGGCCTGAGATGATGAGAGGCGTACGGGCATCGTCGATGAGGACGGAGTCTACTTCGTCGACGATAGCGTAGTTGTGACGGCGCTGCACGAGGTCTTCGGGGCTGGTAGCCATATTATCGCGCAGGTAGTCGAAGCCGAACTCATTGTTCGTCCCGAAGGTGATGTCAGCGTTGTATGCCGCACGACGCTCGGGGTATTGGGGCGGTGCTTTGTCGATACAGTCTCACGCTGAGGCCGTGGAACATGTACAGTGGGCCCATCCACTCCGAGTCACGCTTGAGAGGTAGTCATTCACCGTGACGACGTGGACACCATTACCCGTGAGGGCGTTGAGGAAGACAGGGAAGCGTAGCGACGAGGGTCTTACCTTCCCCGTAGCCATCTCGGCGATCTTACCCTTGTGCAGGACGGTACCCCCGAAGAGCTGCACGTCGTAGTGCACCATGTCCCAGGTGATCTCATTGCCACCAGCGAGCCAGTGGTTCTGGTAGATGGCCATATCATCCTCGATGCGGACGAAGTCGTGGCTGACGCTGAGGTCGCGGTCGAAGTCCGTAGCCTTGACGCGGATCTCGGCGTTCTCAGCGAAGCGGCGACCCGTGCTCTTGACGATGGCGAAGGCCTCGGGATGGACTTCGTCGAGGACGATCTCGAGCTTGTCGAGGATCTCCTTCTCGAGCTTGTCTACCTTGGCCCAGATAGCTTCGCGCTCATCGAGCTCCTTGCCTTCGACGCTGGCCTTGAGTTCTTCTACCTCAGCACGCTCGCTGGCTACGTAGTCGTTGATACGCTGACGGAGCGAGGCGGTGCGGGCACGCAGGTCGTCGTCAGACAGTGCATCGATCTCGGGCAGACGGCCTTGACGCGCTCTACCCAAGGCGTGATCTCCTGAGGTCACGCTGTGATTTGTTGCCGAATAGCTTCGACAATAGGTCTATGAATCCCATATATCTTGTTTTATTTCTTCTTGTATGATGGAGTGGGAGGGCTTCCTTAGGGCTGTGATAGCGGGGAAGGGTGCTCCCTACATATATAATAATGTATAGGGCGATGTGGCATCGGAGACCCTATACTCGGGGTGCACTATTGTGCAGCGTTCGGCGGGCGGATGCGGAGGACGTAGGCGATGGCCTTGGCTACGTCGGGGGCTTCGACGATAGGGTAGTCGAGTCACGTGCCGTGATACCTGCTCCGAGGAGGATGCAGGGACCGCTGATGGCTGTGGGAGTGAAGCCATAGGTTGGGGCTGTCTGCAGGGATCCTCGACCTCCCATCCGGGCGTGAGGGTCCAGTAGACGTCGGCCATATGGCGGACGTGGATCGAGCGGCGAAGTGCTCGGGCGGCATCGCTCAGAGAGGACTGGGTGACCAGACGCTCGCCAGCGACAGCCATGCCGATGCCCTCCATCTCCTCGAGGAAGGCGGCCGTCTTATCCTGGAGCTCGGAGAGTGCGATACGCTTCGTCTCAGCGAGCTTCCTATTGAGGTACACGCGTCCATCGGCGAGGCGCTCACCCAGCTCCCCTGACCGTAGAGGGCGGGAGATAGAGGTTGAGCAGTGCAGCACCTTTCTTGGCGCTGAACTGCCCGTAGCGGGCCTCAGCACCGCGAAGGCGTGGACGGCGATAGTGGGTATATCCCGTACCCGAGAGGGCGAGCAGGTAGTTGCCTTCGCCGAACTTACGGCGGAGCTCCTGCAGGAGGGATTGGATATTCTTGTCAAGTCGTACGTAGGCGTCGACCTCTTCGCTGGTCAGCTCACCCTGAGCTTCGCGTGGTGCGACGTCAAGGCTGTAGGAGAGGGCCAGCATGCCAGGCGACTTGCTCTCGGCATAGCCCCTTGGTCGAGTAGGCGGAGTGCAAGGCTCGTGACCTCTTCGTTGGCCAGAGCGCTGCGCTTGAAGTCCGCTGCCTGATGTCCCTGATAGCGGTGCGTGAAGCGACCACCCCAGTCAGACCAGGTGCGAGAGGGTGAGCTATAGCTACGGAGCGGACTCCATGCCATCTGCCCACCGACGAGGCGCTTATTAGGTCCCTTCGGCGGAGCGGTTGTAGGCCTCGAGGCTCTTGGGCATCGCCTCGTAGTAGCTCGAGCTGGCCCAAGAGGCGATCTTGCTGTCGAGCCAGAAGGCACCGTTGGCAAAACCACCCGCCCGAGGCGATAGCGGTCTCCGCGTCCGAGGCGATGGCATAGACCAAGCCTGCTCCCCGAGGAGGCCTCCTCGATGCGGTCGCCAAGGGTATTGACTAAGAGTGCCTTGGGCGAATAGGGTGTCGCGGGTATAGCTTCCCCGTGACGCTGGGGGTCATGGAAGACTCGAGCGCCAGGCATGCTCTTCTTGCTCCAGAGCGTCGTGCGCTCGATGCCGTGCGTCTGAGGATAGCCCCGCATGCAGGGGTAGCCGTGGCCGAGGCGCGGTCCAGCTCCGCCAGAGGGAAGCGGACATGCGGGTAGATCTTCCCTCGGAGAGCATACGGCCTAAGCCGTCCTCAGTAAAGAGGGGGCGTAGCTGCTCGAGGTAGTCACCACGGAGATCCCTCGATGGTGATATAGACGACTACACGAGGGAGGTCCCCTGCCTGCAGCGGCTGCTGGAGTGCCACAAGGGCCAGCAGTGAGGTCAGTAGGTAGCGCATGCTACGCTGCTCCAGTGGGCTCTTGGACATACTTATGAGATATAGGCTTGTGAAGGAGACGCCCCAGCGAAAGGAGGCCGAGGCTGAGAGCGATCAGATAGACGCTCGGGTTGATCACCTGCCCTGCGATGAGGCTCACGATGGGGAAGGCGATGAGTAGCACGAGACAGACGGTATGCAGGACTGTGCGCACACGGCGTGTACGCTGCCCAGCGGGCATCAGGAGTGCTATGATGAGGTAGAGCGGATGGAGCGCGAGGAGATTGAAGTTCGGCGATACCATCGGGTGCTCAGAGATGAAGCTGAGGTAGCAGAGGAGCGTCCCCCCGAGGCCTGCTGCGAGATAGAGGCTGAATTCGATGACTCCAGCGACGGGCTTTCTGAGCCAGCGCCAGATGAAGACCCCGATAGAGAGCAGGAGGATGAGGGAGAAGATGACGAGGGGATGGGTCACGCTGAGGCCTGCGGGTGCGATAGGGCTGGCTCGCCATACCCAGCGTCTGCTGGATGGGGCGTCCCCAGATCTCTTGGTCAGGGGTGACGATGCCCATAGCGAGGTGGGGGAGCAGGCGTGCGGCCTCCATAGGGATGAAGAAGCGGTCGCGGATACTCATCTTCTCGTCCAGCTCGGGGCCCATCGCGAGATCTGTCCCCAGCACCAGCCAGGGGAGGAGGCCTCCAGCTCGTTGATCGCCCTCGCGCCAAGTCTTGTCGGGGAGTGGTGTGATGCCAGGCACGCTGTCCAGCACGAAGGTCAGCTGACTCCCGCGCTCGTCGAGCTTGCCGAAGTCCGTCAAGGTCGCGAGGCAGAGATCCAGCGGGCGCGTACTGCAGTTGTTGCGGAAAGGCATTGTATCGGTACGTGCGGTTCTCGGGCTGTGCATTCTCGATGAGGAGTCGCCAGAGGTGGGCACGCTGCGTGCTGTCGGTATTGAGCACCAGCTCGCGGATGACACCACGGCTCTGATACTCGCTCATATAGTCACTGGTCGCTATGGGCAGGACGATGTAGTCGGTCTTGCCCTGAGTGAAGCGCAGGGAGAAGTCGTCGGTAAAGTTGAAGATACCGTAGTTGAAGGTCACATCGATCCCCTGCTCTGCATCCCATACGCGTAGGCCTGCATGGCCGTAGAGGGTATAGGAGTCTTCGGCGCTGGGCTGGGCAGCCAGATAGCTGATCTGAGCGCTCTGTGAGAGGGTAAGGGGGAGGCCGAAGGTCTTGTCTTGCTGGGGCTGAGGCGTCTCAGCGACGCCCGTTATATAGGCACACAGACACACCACCGCCACGAGGAGGAGGCGGTAGGTCATACCAAGGGTCTCATACTTATATATATGGTGTAGCTGGCCTATAGCTTGCATCGAATCTGATCAGATAGGACAAAGATACTAAAAAGTCTGCATGCTCTCTTGGGTCAGGCCTTCCCCACAGAGCAGGCGGGGGCCTTCTCCCATCGTAAGAGCCTCGTCTTTGCTGTGATTTCTCGGGGGGAAGAGCGTATGGGAGGATATGCTCCTTGTAGGAGGGGTGGTGTGAACCTATATTGGTCGACGGGCTGACCTATATGAGTACGTGGGTAGAGCTATATAGGATGGCGAAGAAAGCTTTGGACTGATTCCGTATAGCTTTTGTGAAGTGACCTCTATTAGGGTTATTGCTCCGCGTAGGGATAAAAGTTGCGGACGAGTGGCAGATAAGTTTGGGCTACGTACGTGGACTCTAAATCTACGTACGTGGATATTTGGATTTACGTGCTTAGTCTTTAAGACTACGTACATAGACAGAGGAAAACCACTACGTGAAGGTGCTTTTTCCTTCACGAGAAGGACACTTTTCTCTCCGCTGGATAAGAGGAATACTCGCGATAAGGCCACGGGCTTGCGTATCACTTCGGAGAGGTATATCGGGGATCTGGGCTATCCCATACGATCTCACCCATGGGATCAGCCTCGCTCAGGCAGCTCCGCTGTCGCTCGTTCGTCTACTGCAGAAGGGCGGGGAGAGGACGTATAATAGCGGTGTTTCACAAGCGTTTAAGGGGCTAATTTTTTTTTCTATAAAGTTGCTACCTTTAGGGACCACTTCCATTAGCACCGCACTCCTTGAAATGAAACACATTCACTTGCTCTTAGTCGCCTTTGCGCTATCTTCTGGTAGCCTTCTCGCGCAGACGACCTTCCCAATACAGGGCACCTTGAAGAAGACCGCCGACCGCACGCCCGTGGACTTTGCTAACGTCCTCCTGCGCCATCCCGCTGATAGTAGCCTTGTCGGGGGACGACCAGCGATGAGCACGGGGCTTTCCGCTTGGAGGCTCCCGAGGGCACCTTCCTCCTCGAGGTGCGTGCGCTGGGCTACCGACCCTATCATCAGACGCTCACCATCGCTGGTGCTCTTGACCTCGGCGAACTCCTCCTCACTGAGGAGACGAAGCAGCTCTCCGCTGTCCAAGTCACAGGGCGCCGCCCCATCATGCTCCGCAAGGCCGACCGTATGGTCTTCGACGCTACGCAGATCGCTCCCGCTGCCAGCTCGGCTCTGGATGTCCTGCGCCAGACCCCTGGGGTGAACGTCTCCGACGGCGGCATCAGCCTCATCGGCAAGGGCGGGGTGATCGTCCTCATCAACGACAAGCGGGTACGTCTCTCGGGCTCTGCTCTGATCAGCCTCCTCCGCTCCTATCCGCAGTCTGACCTCCAGGAGATCCAGATACTCACCACCCCGCCCGCTAAGTACGAAGCCGAGGGGAATGCCGGTGTGCTGAACATCATCCTCAAGAAGGCTAAGAACGATTTCTTCGGAGGAAGTATCGCTCCTCGCTTCAGACTTCGTAAGGATAAGATCTTGTACAGCCTCACTTCCAACCTCAACTACAAGAAGGACAAGGTCACCGCTTCTCTCCAGCTCGGAGGAGGCTCTTCAGGCTATGATGGTCGCCTAGATACCTACCGCACCTATCCCAAGCAGGGCACTTTCCATTCGAGTGAGACAGCCTACTCGGGGCAGGGGCCTTACTTCAACCTCCGTGCGGGGCTAGACTATGCCTTCACTCCTGAGCTCTCCATGGGGGCGAGTATATCCTACAGCCCGGAGAAGGACGATACTCGCCGAGAGAATGATAGCCGAGACTATCGCATCCTCCCCAGTGGTGAGCGTGAACTCCTACGCCTGCTCCCCGGGTGTCGCCGACGAGACCGACAAGAGCCAATACACTACGGCGAATGTTCACCTTGAGAAGAGCTTCAAGTCCGCTCCCCAGCGTCGTCTCTCGTGGGATGCCGACTATGTAGGCTATCGAAGCCAAGAGGGGCGTAACTTTACTTCCCGAGGCTTGATGCCTAATGGTACTCCCATCCCCGGGTCAGACTTCCACTTCGATGCTCTGACCGATCAGCACACCGACTCCTACATCACGAGCCCTGGACTATACGGAGCCGCTTGGTAAGGGGACGCTGGGCTTTGGGGCTAAGGGGACATGGACCCGCACTACCAACCGAAGCGACTACGATGCCAAGAGCTCCATGGGTGAGCGTCACGACAAGATCACCTTCGACGAACATGTCTATGCGCTCTATGCTGACTTCAAGCATCCGCTCTCCGACAAGTGGGATCTCCGCACGGGTCTTCGTATGGAGTACACCCACACGGCAGGGAAGAATAATGGCCGTCGTCTGGAGAACTTGAGGAGCTACCTCAATGTCTTCCCACGCTCTTCTTGGGATTCAACCCCAACGACCGCCATGCCTTCAGCCTCAATGGTACTGTCCGCCTCAATCGCCCCCACTTCGGCCAACTCTCCCCGTTTGCCAGCTATGAGAACCAGTACAGCATCATGCGAGGGAAAGAAGATCTGCGTGCTGCCAAGCGTGCCCAGCTTGCTCTCGGCTACACCTTCCTTGGGGCGCTGGACTTCCAGCTCGACGGTGGCTATCTCTGGGATGGTATCACACAGGTCATCCGCCCTCGATCCCGTGACGAATCAAGGGAGCATCACGCATGACAATGCCGAGAAGACCTGGACCTTCGGCCTGGAGAATAGCTTCTTCTTCAATAAGGTCAGCTTCTTCCAGACCTACATCTCCCAGCGTGTCTGGTACTCCGATATGAAGATCGGCCCTGAGTCTACCTCGCTCTACGGGGGCGCAGGCTTGAGCTATCATGTCAGTCTCAACAATACCTTCTTCTTCAACCGCAGTAAGACCTTCCAGGGACCTGTTCCTTCTACTATCGGACACCTAGCTACGATGGAGGCTTCCATATGGGGCACGTCATCTCTGGCGGAGCGGGCCTATCCTACACGCTCCTCCAAGGGAAGCTTCGCTTCGCTCTCGACGCCTACAACCTCCTCCGCAATAATCTCCGTCTGAATATCACGACTCCCGACTATGAGATGTATGCCAACAACGAGAATAGTGCACTCACCCTCAACCTCGGTGTGACCTACTCCTTCGGTGCTCCTATCCGAGGCAAGTCCGAGCGCAAGAGTGCCCAAGAGCTCCGCTCCCGCATGTAGTGCCCCGCCTCCCGCTCTTGGGTCACACCCGCTAAAGCAAAGCCCCCAGCAGCCGTCCATGTGGCGCCTGCTGGGGGCTTGCTGTAGTCTATCGCAGCTCCGCTATCGCTCGTTCGTCTACTGCAGGAGGGTGGGGAGAGGACTATATAATAGCGGTGTTTCACAGGCGTTTAAGGGGGCTATCTATAAAGTCGCTACCTTTCGGGACGATTTCCATTAGCACGCACCTCTTGGTATGAAACACATTCACTTGCTCTTAGTCGCCTTTGCGCTATCTTCAGGTAGCCTTCTCGCGCAGACGACCGTCGCTGTACAGGGCTCCCTAAAGAAGACGACCGACCGCACGCCCGTGGACTTTGCTAACGTCCTCCTGCGCCATCCCGCTGATAGTAGCCTCGTCGTGGGGACGACCAGCGATGAGCACGGGGCTTTCCGCTTGGAGGCTCCCGAGGGCACCTTCCTCCTCGAGGTGCGTGCGCTGGGCTACCGACCCTATCATCAGACGCTCACCATCGCTGGTGCTCTTGACCTCGGCGAACTCCTCCTCACTGAGGAGACGAAGCAGCTCTCCGCTGTCCAAGTCACAGGGCGCCGCCCGATCATGCTCCGCAAGGCCGACCGCCTGGTCTTCGATGCGACCCAGATAGCGCCTGCCGCCGCCTCGGCACTGGATGTCCTACGGCAGACACCTGGGGTGAATGTCACGAATAGTGGCATTAGTCTCATCGGCAAGGGTGGGGTCATCGTCCTCGTCAACGATAAGCGCGTGCGCCTCTCAGGTACAGCCCTCCTTAGTCTCCTGCGCTCCTATCCACAGTCCGACCTTCAGGAGATTCAGATCTTGACCACACCACCTGCTAAGTACGAAGCCGAAGGAGATGCGGGCGTCTTGAACCTCGTCTTGAAGAAAGCTAAGAATGACTTCTTCGGGGAAGTGTCACGCCAGCTTTGGGATCAAAAGGTCGCGGCCTCGCTATGATCTCAGTACGAGCTTCAACTATAATCAAGGTAAGGTCACAGCCTCCCTTGATCTCGGTGCCGGTACGGGGCTGTTTGATGGTGACCCACGTACCTATCGTACCTATCCTCAGCAGAAGACCTACTACGTCAGTGATACCTACTACACTGGGCGGGATAAGTACTTCAACGTACGTGGAGCGCTGGACTACGCCTTCACTCCAGAGCTCACACTCGGCTTCAGCGCCTCCTATACGCCCCAGCAGGGATAGTACGCATCGTGAGAATGACTCTCGCGACTATAGCATCACTTCCGATGGCTCGTACCAGCTCCTTCGCTCCCTCCCAGGACTTGCGGTGAACACCGATCATGGGAAATACATCTCGGCGAATGCCCACATGGAGAAGACCTTCAAGGGTGTGCCTAAGCGTCGCCTATCGTGGGATGTGGACTATGTCGGCTACCGCAGTCGGGAGGATCGTAGCTTTACCTCCTCGGGCCTGACCCCTCAGAGGACTCCTATCGCAGGCTCGGACTTCCGCTTCAATGCGCTGACCGATCAGCATATCGACTCCTACATCGCCAGCCTGGACTATGTCGAGCCTCTCGGTAAGGGGACGCTGGGCTTCGGAGCAAAAGGTATTTGGACGCGCACCAGCAATAGTAGTGACTATGATGCAGCGAGCACGATGGGTGAGCACCATGATAAGATCCGCTTCGATGAGCAGGTCTATGCGCTCTATGCGGACTTCAAGCATCCCCTCTCTGAGACGTGGAGTCTTCGCACGGGGCTTCGTATGGAGTACACCCATACGGCAGGGGAGAATAACGGCCGTCGTCTGGAGAACTTGAGGAGCTATCTCAACGTCTTCCCCACGCTCTTCTTAGGCTACAATCCCAATGATCGCCATGCCTTCAGCCTCAGCAGTACCGTCCGTCTCAACCGTCCGCATTTCAGTGTGCTCTCTCCTTCGCTAACTACGAGAATCAGTACACCATCATGCGAGGGAAGGAGGACCTACGTGCTGCGAAGCGCGCACGGCTTGCCCTCGGATATACCTTCCTCGGTGCGCTGAACTTCCAGCTCAATGGGGGCTACCTATGGGATGGGCTTACGCAGGTGATACGCCTGGATCCTGCGACGAACCGCGGGAGCTACACCTATGAAAATGCCGAGAAGACTTGGATCGTTGGACTGGAGAATAGCTACTTCTTCAATAAAGTCAGCTTCTTCCAGACCTACATCTCCCAGCGTCTTTGGTATAATGAGACGAAGCTTGAGACCAATGTGTCCTCTCCCTATGGAGGCTCAGGTCTAAGCTATAGCTTCAGCATGAACAATACCTTCTTCTTCAATCGCAGTAAGACCCTCCAAGGTACCTGCTCCATCTACTATGCGAGCCCAAGCTACGATGACGGAGGTATGAGATACTCGCATACCTTCACGGCTAATGCAGGCCTATCCTATACGCTCCTCGATGGGAAGCTCCGTATCGCTGCCGATGCCTACAACCTCATCTGGACCGAGCCCTACATCAATATCAATACCCCCGCCTACCAGATGCGTGTCAAGAACGAGTCGAATAGCCTCTACTGCTCGCTGAGCTTGACCTACTCCTTCGGTGCTTCCATCGAGGGTAAGGATGAGCGCCAGAGTGCCAAGGATCTTCGCTCGCGTATGTAGCGCCCTGCCGCTCCCGCTCTTGGGTCACACCCTGCTAAAGCAAAGCCCCCAGCAGCCGTCCTCGTGGCGCCTGCTGAGGGCTTGCTGTATGCCTTGCCTGCAGGCAGGCCGCTACGTCCTTCGCCCAAAGCTTTGCACCTTCGCTCTGCCTTCTCCTTTGCTCAAAGTACCTGCTTCATCGGTTGCACGGGCCGAACGTATACCCTTTCTCATCAAGACGTATACGTATCGCGAGCAAAAACGTATACGTTTGGCGGTGAAAAACGTATACGTTTCGAGCGTGAAACGTATACGTCTTGGGCATGAAACGTATACGTTTTGCCCGCGCAAGGTATACGTCCTCCCGCCGTAGCCTCCTCCCGCCCCCGAGCGAACGCCCCGCTGCACCGTCCTCAGCCCCCACAGAACTATCTACTATTCTTGGTAATTTAGATGCCTCATAGGGGCTTCTTCGCAGTGGAAGACAGCTGCAAGGGACTTATAGTAATTGGTTGATTTTTACTCAGAGATATGGATGCAAGGCAGTGTATGATCATAGACTTGGAGCGGCAGGGGGACAAACGAATGTTTATCACCGAGCAGGTCGAGTCCATGGATGTCAGTGAGCATGGAGGATGGTTGGTGCGCTTCAAGACCTCTCCCCGTGTCTTCCAGTACAATAAAGCTCGCCTCCTTTATCTGAAAGATCCCAAGCCTATCAACATCGTGCATAGGGGGCTCTACGTCCGGAACAAGCGTATCTCCGACATTGCAGAGCTCCTGTGCTTCGCCTACTCCACGTACAATTTCTATCGAGTGACCCATACGAATGGCTATGTAGAGTGCCTCGATGGTCGGGAGGTCTATATTACCCGCACACCGATAGACCTGACGGGGGGCTCTACGTGGGACTATCTGAAGAAGCTCGCAGCTGAGACGGGACTATGCGCCAGCGACGGGACAAATATCTTAGCGAAGTCCTACCGTCTGGTGGATGTGAAGCGAGATAACGTGCCCCTTGCTCAGTACCTTGGTGATAAGAGGAAGCTGGCTACGCGCTCTATGCCACGGCAGGTCTACTATCCCTTTGGGTGCAATGCCAGCCAAAAGGCAGCGGTGGAGGCAGCCCTGTGCCATCAGGTGAGTATCGTGCAGGGACCTCCAGGTACGGGGAAGACGCAGACAATCCTCAACATTATTGCGAACTTACTCCTTGCGGGCAAGACTATATTGGTGGTATCAAATAATAATTCTGCCGTAGAGAATATTGCCGAGAAGCTCCAGCGTGAAGGCTTGGGCTTCCTCGTGGCACAGCTGGGGAACTCTGAGAACAAGGAGGCCTTCATCCAACAGCAGCAACCCTATTACCCCGATATGGAGGGATGGGCGCTCGAGGATGCTTCGGCGGTCAAGAAGGTAGCTAAGGAAGCTCTGCGGAAGGTGTCTCAGGGCTTTGATGACCAGACGAAGCAGGCGCAGCTACGGGCCGAGCTCAATGCCTTGCAGACGGAGCGTCAGTATAATGATCTCCTTAATGAGGCTATCGGGCAAGACGTCAGTTGGCTGAAGGATAAGTCTCCTGCTGGGCTGATGGCCTTACTTACGCGCTTTCAGCAGCTCGCAGAGCGGTCGGAGCGGCCCAGCTTTTGGTTTCGCTTGAAGAGTGCATTCACTTTAGGACCGCAGGCCTTCTCGTTCCTCAAGAGAGAGTTTGTGGAGGTCATTGCTTGCCTGGAAGATGCCTACTATGAGGCTTCTCAGTCTAAGATAGAGAAGGAACTTTCAGCCGTCACGCAGCGTCTTCAGTCCATCGACTTAAAAGCAGAGCGTTAAGGAACTCACGACCTCGTCGCTCCAGCTTCTCAAAAGCAAGGTGAGCAAGCGCTATGATAGTGGCGGTGCCCGATGCCAGTTCTCTATCAGAGACTTCAAGCTCAAGACGGAGGCTTTCCTCAAGGAATATCCTGTGGTGCTGAGTAGTACATACCGATCGAATGGAAATATCAATCCCGACTATGTCTTTGACTATGTCATCATGGACGAGGCTTCGCAGATCGATATTAAGACGGGAGCATTGACCCTATCGTGTGCTATGAATGCTGTGATCGTAGGGGATGACAAGCAGCTACCTAATGTAGTAAGCCGAGAGGAGGCCCTTGCTCTCACAGCTATACGAGAGACCTATCAGGTCGATGATCGATATGATGCTGTGACGCATAGCTTCCTGAAGTCCTGCTTAGAGATCTTCAAGGATATCCCCGTGACGCTGCTACGTGAGCACTATCGTTGCCACCCCAAGATCATTGAGTTCTGCAATCAGCGCTTCTATGACGGTGAGCTGATCTCCATGACGACGGATAAGGGTGAGGAGAAGGTGCTTCACGTCCTGCGCACCGTGAAGGGGAATCATGCCCGAGGGCGCTTCAACCAGCGTGAGATAGACGTCATCACGCAGGAGGTGCTCCCAGAGTTTCAGGATCAGGGGAGCATCGGTATCATCACTCCCTATCGTGATCAGGGCGCAGGCTATCAACCAGATGCTGGGCATGGATATCGCAAGTACGGTGCACAAGTATCAGGGGCGAGAGTGCGACACGATCATCATGAGTATGGTGGACAATAGTCCGACGGAATTCTCTGACGATCCGAACCTCCTCAACGTAGCTATCTCTCGTGCCAAGACTCACCTCTGTATCGTGGCGACAGGGAATGATCTGCCTGAGGGGAGCATCCTATCTCAGCTCATCAGCTACATTCAGTACAACAACTTCGAGGTAAAGGAGAGCAAGCTGCGCTCAGTCTTTGACCTGCTATATACGCAGTACACTACAGAGCGCCTGGCTTATCAGTCCAAGCATCAGGTCTCCGACCAACTATCTGAGACGCTCTTCTATGATACGCTGCTCAAGGCTCTCAATGAGGTGGGGCGTAGCGAGCTTTCCGTGCTCTGTCACTATCCCCTTGAGAGACTCATCGCTGATGTGTCGCTACTGGATGCTGAGGAGCATACTTTCGTCCATAGTCCCTTCTCGCACGTGGACTTCCTCATCTACAATTCGCTGACGAAGCGTCCGCTACTCGTCATCGAGGTTGATGGCTGGAGCTTCCATAAGGGGAGTGCTACACAGCAGGCCCGAGATGCACTCAAAGACCGCCTTCTCTCCAAGTATGATCTCCCTCCCTATCGTATCTCTACGACAGATATGGTGACGGTCGATATGCTGAGAGAGCGATTGGCTACTTTATTGTAGGCCTGCAGTAAGGCTCTGCGATTATTAGAAAAAGCCTACCTTCGTGGTGCTTCCCAGGACGGGAAGTGTCTTTCTAAGAAGTGTCCAGAGAACGGCTACGAGCCGTCCGCAACCCTATCCGCATACGGGGCAGGTGCGAGAGGCAGACTCCCTGCCTGACACGAGAGGACGTATCGTCTCATCTAAAAATAAAAGGTATGACTACCCAAGCTACATCTACTTCGACAGAGGAGCTCGCATCCAGCTCCCGCACCATCTATTCGACTGAGCACCCCGAGGGGTATCTGTGTCGGATGGATGGTCCCTTCTGCGTCTCTATCCCGCGACATCGCTCCCCGCACCGATGACGTCCCGAAGCACGTACCGAGGCTACTGAGCTCTTCCGCCAAAGCCTCTCCCTCTTGTGGCGGCATCATGAGCGCATCCTTTCGGATAGCCGAATGTTCCTCACTCCCATAGCCGAGTCGAATGGCTTGGTATATCTGGGTGCCTTCCCCCGAAGCGACACTGGGCGCGTACATCGAGCTCTGGACGCTGTGTGATGCTGCGCTCCTCACGGACGAGCGTGGGGATCCAGCACTTCGTGACGCGTGTGGCAGGTAGCCCGCTCTCTGGGAGCAATCGCTGCACGCTGGTAAGCGAGGAGGGCGAAGTCAGCACGTGCAGTGTGCGGGACTTTAGTTCGCTGTGGCGTCCCCTCCGTGACTTGATCCGCCGCTACCGAAAGCCCCAAGCTACCGCCGAGCACTATACCCTCACCGAAGTCCTTACCCTCCTCAGCGAAGAAGGGTAGGGGCTTACCCGCATTTCCTTAGGTATGAGAAAAGGGTGCAAATCGCTTGCGATTGCACCCTTTATTGCGGAGAGAGGGATATGAACGCATCCCACCTATGTTGTTGTATGACAGGTTCTATCTAATCTAGTCAAGCGGGGAGTGTAGCAAAAGTGTAGCAGTTTTCTGACTGACTCTTGACTACTCTTCTGAATGGCTATTGAAAGTAAAACATCTCTCTTTTTCGGTTGACAAAGGTACAGAAAAACGAACGATAAGCAAAGCTTCTCTTTTATAGGTGTTTACGTAGATCCTTGCTACACAGTCTGGTGCACGGTGCAAGCCCTATATAAGGGGCTTGCACCGTGCACTCAGACTGTCTAACTGAGCAAAAAATGACGTGTTCTCTTGAAGGAAAAACCTTTCCTATCTCTATCTTATATCAGCCCCATTGCAGCCCCGAAAGACATCTATATTGCATCTGATGCAAGACCTCTTGCATTGGGCGCATAAACTTGCACGAAACGGGTTGGTTGGAGCTCGGATGCGTTTATAACTTTGAGTATATGGAAAAACTACTCGAGCTCCTGAGAGCTACTCGCCTGAAGAATGGAATTTCGCAAGACTATCTTGCTGTAAAGCTGGGAGTTTCCTCAAGCTCTGTCTCACGCTGGGAATCCAAAGGTAACTTCCCAGTGTCGATAAGCTCTTTGAGTATGCAGAGCTTTGGGGGTTCACTCTTCAAGAGGTTCTTGCACTCAATGCAAATGCTCCTATTGAAGTCCCAAGCCAGTTGGTAAGATTGAGATCTCAGCCCTACGATAAAAGCGAGCTTCAAGCGTCTTGTTGCACAACTACTCGAGGAGGAGATGGTAACATTGAATTTGTCACAACACATATGAAGAGACCTTTGCACGGCACTAGAGGGGATCCAGGTTTATTCCATTTGCGTATGTTTCTGATATTTAGTGTCTTTATAGATAAAACAGTCGTATAGCTATGCCTACCAAACAAACCGAATCCGCTCCGAGCTTCCTGCAAGTTTATACGCAGGTGCGTCGCGACCGCATGAAGCACTCGTTCCTTCGACAGATCAGCGCTTGCGTTGACTGGCGAGGTATTCGTACGCTACTCAACAAGAAGTATACAAAGACCCAGAACGCCACAGGCAATCCAGCCTATGATGCCTTGATGATGTTCAAGATCCTACTGCTTCACACCTGGTACGGCCTGAGTGATTACGAAGTCGAAGAACGGATCAACGACTCCCTCCTCTTCAGCGAATTCCTCCTCTTGGATATGGGCCTTCCAGCTCCAGACCACAGCACCATCTGTCGCTTTCGCGCTGAACTGACGCGCTTGGGGATTATGGACAAGCTCCTTCGCGAGCTGAATAAGCAGTTCAAGAAGCACGGGATTAGCCGTATTGACCAAGGGGCTATCGTGGATGCGAGCATTGTGGATAGCCCGCACGCTCCCGATGGAAGTATCCTCATCGAAGTGGCGGACGACCGAGAGGACTTGCGCACCGAAGAAGAGCAAGCCCAAGAGCCGGCTTATCAGTATGAGCTCAAAAAGTCGCAAACCAGGGGTGGATACGGAAGCTCGTTGGGTGCGCAAAGGCAGACACTATCGCTACGGGTACAAAAAGCACGTGCTGACCGATGGGCAAGGGTTGGTGGAGAGCGTAATTACCACGCCAGCCAATTGTGCCGATACGGTGGTATTGCCCGAGCTGATAGAGAAGGCTGAGCTTACGCAGGGCGTTAGTGTCCTTGCCGATAAAGGTTATTGTAGCAAGAAGAACTCAGCTTGTCTCTTTGAGCACGGCTTGATTGATGGGATTATGCTCAAGGCGCAGAAGGGGATGAAGCTCACAGAGCGACAACGTGAACTGAATAACGCCATCAGCAAAATGCGCTGTTTGATAGAGCGTACCTTCGGGAGTATTCGAAGGTGGTTTTCAGGAGGGCGATGTCGCTACCGAGGGCTTGAGCGAACGCATACACAGAATATCTTGGAGGCTATGGCATACAATCTGAAGCGTATGCCCTGGGCTTCTTGTGCTCCAGAGCACCAAATAGCCCGAGAAAGCCCCCTCTCGGGAGGATGATCCTCCCGAGAGGGGGCAAGGGGAGACAGGCATCCCACTTCTCAGCCTAAAGATCCCAATTTTTCGAGGCAAGAAGGTGCAAGCTGTGAAGAGATGGCCTTGCGCAATGGTCTCGATAGGTGCAATAGGTCTAATAAGTCCAATAGCCAAAGCCTTCTGTCACAATCATTCCTAGAGCAAAAAAACAGACCATGCCGAGAAAGGGAATAGCATACATACAGAGACCATCGTAATCACCTATATAAGGTGATTACAGCGGACATACTCGTGTCCTCTCTCACCCCTCTCAAAAATCCCTGTAGCTAGAGCTGTCTCCGTGATCGATACAAGCAATGAGTACTGGGTCGAGGATAGGGGCAGTAGGGTGGGGAACTAGCCTATCGGCAGAATCTGTGGGGTCAGGGGAGTACACAGGGGGTAGAATAGGGGGCAGGAGGGTGAGGGAGCTAGGCCTATCAGCAGGATCTGTAGGGTCGAGGGGTGGAGAAGGAGAGGGCGGGGAGGTAGCGGTAGTACCTTGGTGGGGAGGAGATTTTTCGGGCATAATCACTACCTTTGGTACACACAACGCAAATAGACATCAATATGTCCATCAGACTTACCGAAGACCAGATACTACAGCTCGCACCCTGATGCCGCCTCTGTCAAGGCTGGACAAGGACAGGCAAAGACCAGCAAATGGCCCTGCTGCGATGTGGCGAAAAAGAGCTTTGTGAGGGACACTGCCGAGGGCTCAGGGGTCATCCCCTACCAGACGATAGTAGACCTTACGAATATTGCCTTTAAGTGCTCATGCCCTAGCCATAAGTTTCCCTGCAAGCATGCCCTAGGCCTCCTCCTGCTCTATGCTCGCAGTGAGTCCGCCTTCGCCCAGAGGACGAGCCCGAGTGGGTCACCTCCTGGATCGACAAGCGTGCAGAGACAGCTGAGAAGAAAGCTCAGCGTGAGGAGCGCAAGAAGGGAGGGCGAGAAGGTCAAAGACCCCAAGCAGGCAGAGCGTCGGCAGGCCAATCGCCATGCCAAGATCTTGGTGGGAATGCAGGAGCTGGAGCTGTGGATGAAGGATCTACTGCGTACGGGTCTGATGCACGTAGCCTCTAGCCAGCGGGGGAGTATCTACGAGATGGCACGTAGGATGGTGGATGCGCAGGCCTCGGGGTCGCCCAGCGGCTCTACGAGATCTACGAGATCGACTACAACGCTGAGGGGCTGGAAGGAGCTCCTCCTCGATCGCCTCTCCCGTCTCTACCTCTTGATCTCTGCCTACTGTAGGATAGAGACCCTCAGTGAGGACTGGCAGGTGGAGCTTAGGACAATGGTCGGTATCCCTCAGTCACAGGGATGAGGTGCTCGCTGGCGAAGGAGTGGAGGATGATTGGCTTGTCCTCTATACCGAGGAGCGTAGCACGGGCGATAACCGCACCGAGGTCGCCCACCTCTACGGACTGCAGAGTGGACGATATGCCGTGCGCTTGACCTTCATTGTGCCCGGTCGCCCGTCTATGGAGCTTAGCTTGATGGAGGGAGTAGTCTATCAGGGCGAAGCTCTTCTTTTATAAAGGGAGTGCTCAACAGCCGAGCCTTGGTACAGGATGCCACCCATACAGAGAAGACCTTTGTCCCTCAGAGCTTTGGCAGTATCGTGAGGAGGGAATGGCATACTATCGAGAGCGGATGGGGCAGAACCCTTCGCCCAGCACACCTCTCTCTGTCTCGCGGAGGTAGGATCTGCCCAGAGGGGCGAGTCCTTCGCACTCTATGACGCTAGGGGTAGGCGACAGCCTGTCTCCATAAGGCGAGAGGATGGACTTTCCTTCCTGACCCTAACGGGCGGAAGACCTTTGCAATGCCTTCGTCATCATCAGCGAAGGCGGTGGCAGCTCATCTCCATTTGGTACGATGGGCACTACCGCATCACACAGCATGAGTATCACACCAAGGAGTATGAGTAGTACAACGAATAGTCTTGTTAGCCTAGCTCTGCTGGGCACCCCAGGTAGGGCGGTGGCCTGTCCCCTGCCCGAGCTGCAGGCAGAGTGGGAGAAGATACAGCAGGGGAGTGAGGACAGCGAGGAGGCCTTCTATCGCTTAGCTGCGGTGGTCTTCGCTTATCGTCAGGCAGGTCTCTTGCCCGAGGAGCAGGAGGTGAGCTACCCACTGACGGAGCCCCTTGAGGAGACGCAACCCTTCCTCCCGCAGGAGCCTTCCCTCATCCTTCGTAGCCTGCTCAGCAATAGGCTGACCGCTACCCTTGCCTATGGGCTAGACCTAGTGGCTGAGGAGGGGCTGATCCTTCGCCCCGAGTATGTGTACGAGCTACTAAGCACGGTACTCAAGAAGGGCAGTGGCTACAATGTAGCTTGCAGAGCCAACGCCCTCAAGGGTCTCGGGCAATAGAGGTAAGTGGCTACTCCCGCTCTCGAGGTAGAGGAGGAGAGTCCCCTAGATCTAGAGCACTGGGAGCTATCTGGTCAGCAGGGCTCGCCTACAACTCCTCAAGCAGGTGCGTAGGGAGGATCCTCGAGCTGCGATACCTCTTGTCGAACGTGCTTGGCGTGAGGAGACGGCCTCCAATAGAGAGGCTCTGCTCTCGTGCTTCAGTATAGGACTTAGCCAAGAGGACGAAGAGTTCCTCACCGCCGTGATGGCGAAGGATCGCAGCCAGAAGGTGCGTGAGGTCGCCCGTTCGCTTCTCGGGAGCCTACCAAGGGGCAGCTCGTCAGACGCTACTGCAGAGCTCCTAAAGGGACAGCTGAAGTATGGGCGCATACTAGGGCTGGTCATATACCCCGATCCCCTACAGCCCCGAACTCAAGGAGCTGGGTATCGCCGAGGTCAGCCCCAACAAGGGCGAGAGCGATGAGCACTACATCCTGCGCCAGATAGCAGGCGTGTACCCCTGACCTTCTGGATGGAGTTCTACGAGGACGAGGCGATCCGATGAAGGCTGCCCAGCGACTTGCCAAGAACCCACCCTTTGCCTCCTACTTTTCCATAACTAGTCCGATCGTAACCCTACGAGACAGGCACTGGGCCTCACTGGGTACTGCAGGAGCAGTGTGATAGCAAGACCCTCGAGGAGCTCGTGGGGCTTCTTAGCCCAGGGCAACGAGAGGATATAGACCTATGGAAGTACAACGCTCGCCACGGCATACCCGAGCAATGGGTCACGGAGGGTGAGGAGATGTGGGGGCCTCGCTTCTCCCTGGCGTTCCTGAAGATCGTCAGTGCCTGCTACGTCTACTATCGCCTAGCGAAGACGGAGCAGATAGGGTCTATCCCTACACCCCGACGTACAGTCCTTCCTCTACAATCTCCTGCACGGAGAGGATGCAGAGCATGTACCCGATATGACCCCATCCAAGCGAGCCTTCCTAGAGGATCTTCTCCTGATCATGCAGACGAAGGCCGCCCTAGACAAAACATTCCCAAAGACTAAATAAAACCACTACATACGTATAATATGAGCACATTACTAAGGCAACATGCCGAGCAACTCTTCGCAGAAGAACTTCACGAGCTAAAGAAGAACGAGACCAACCCAATCCCCGATAACTGGGTACTATCACCCCGAGTCGGTCGTCACCTATCTCCTCGGGGAAGCTCAAGAACGGATTCGAGGTAACCCCGAAGTACATAGGCCGCAGACGCCTCATGGAGATAGCCGTAGCAACCCTCGTGACCGATCGTGCCCTCCTGCTCTATGGGCTCCCCGGGACAGCCAAGAGCTGGGTCAGTGAGCACCTAGCTGCCGCTATCTCCGGTAACTCTACCCTCATCGTACAGGGTACTGCAGGTACGGGCGAGGAGGCTATACGCTATGGGTGGAACTATGCCCGCCTACTAGCCGAAGGGCCAAGCGAAGGGGCACTCGTCGAGACTCCCGTCATGAAGGCTATGAAGGAGGGTAAGATAGCTCGTGTAGAGGAGCTCACCCGCATTGGCTCCGATGTGCGAGGATACCCTCATCACCATCCTCTCGGAGAAGGCGATGCCTATACCCGAACTGAACCAAGAGGTGCAGGCCATACGAGGCTTCAACGTCATCGCCACGGCGAACAACCGAGACAAGGGGGTCAATGACCTCTCTAGCGCCCTCAAGCGTCGCTTCAATACCGTCATCCTCCCACTCCTGATACACTGGATGAGGAGATCGATATCGTGCGCAGACGAGTCGAGAGCTTCGAGCAGGTGATGAAGCTACCAGCAGAGAAGCCTGCACTAGAGGAGATACGTCGTGTGGTCACTATATTCCGTGAGCTACGTTCTGGGGCTACCGCTGATGGTAAGACCAAGCTCAAGAGCCCCACGGGGACACTTAGTACGGCAGAGGCGATCTCGGTGGTGAATAACGGCCTTGCTATGGCTGGCTACTTCGGTGATGGTGCACTACATGCTGAGGACTTGGTCTCAGGTATCCTCGGTGCTGTCGTTAGGATCCCGTGCAGGATAAGATCGTCTGGCAGGAATACATGGAGACCGTCGTCAAGCAACGTGACGGGTGGAAGGACATCTATCGTGCTTCGCGTGACATGATCTAGTACCATGGCTACGTATATACTTGGGGTCAGGCATCACGGCCCGGGCTCTGCTCGGCGTGTACGGGAGCGTCTCGAGGCTCTCCGCCCTGATCTAATACTCGTAGAGGGACCACCCGAGGCGGAGGGCTCCTAGGACAGGTAGCTAGAGAGGGCATGAAGCCCCCCGTAGCTCTCTGGCCTACGAGCCTACGAATCCTCAGAATGCGGTCTTCTATCCTTCGCAGCCTTCTCCCCAGAATGGCAGGCGATGCTCTACGCAGCCACTCAGGGTACGGAGCTACACTTCTTTGACCTACCCCTATCTATCGCTTAGCCCAGACAGAGGTGAAGGCAGAGGAGACGGGCTGAGGCAAGCCCAAGCGAGGCTCCCACTGACTGAGGCTACAGAGGAGCTGTCTACTCCCCCTACAGAGCAGACCGAGGTCAGTCTCACCTCAGCTACAGACGAAAAGAGTCCCCGTGGAGGTGAGCGCAGTCCTTCCCCCGATGAGGAAGAGCTAGAGGATGCTTTATCTCTCCCGACCCCTTCGATGTCCTCGCAGAGATCGATGGCTTATCGGATGGGGAGGCTTGGTGGAATCTTCGTATCGAGTAGTCCCGACGGGGCAGAGGTCTTCGAGGCGGTGAGCGAAGCTATGACTGCCCTTCGGGAGGCCTTCCCCGAACGTACGAGTGAGCACGACCTCGTACGTGAAGCGTGGATGCGTAAGCAGATACGAGAGGCCGAGCGAGCAGGTGATCGGGTCATCGTCGTCATCTGTGGCGCATGGCATGCCCCAGCCCTAGAGGCAAGAGCCAAGATCAAAAATCAAGGAAGACAATGAACGACTAAAAGGTCTTCCCAAGACGAAGATTACCTGCACGTGGATCCCTGGACCTACGACCGCCTATCCCATATAGCGGTTATGGTGCGGTATCACTTCAGGATGGTATGACTATCTGTGGTATCACCCCGAGGATGATGGTACGCTCTGGGTCAGTAGGATGGCCAAGCATCTTCGTCGGAAGAATATGGACACCTCCGTGGCACATGTTATCGAGACCGTACGTCTGGCTCACGCTACTGCTGCCCTGAAGGAATACCCACGTGCCCTACTAGAGGACTATAATCAGGCAGCTATTACCGTTATGGGCTTCGGCGATCCGATCCTACTGGATCTGATCAAGGAGGAGCTAGTCATCGGTAATCGCCTGAGCTCTGTACCCGATGATGTGCCTAAGGTGCCCCTCTTGGTGGACATTGAGCGGCAACAGAAGCGACTTCGCTTGCCCTTCACCTCCGAGATCAAGACCGTAACCCTTGACCTGCGTAAACCACTAGACCTAGAGAAGAGTATCTTCATCCATCGCCTTGATCTACTCGGCATCGGCTGGGGGACAGAGCGGGGAGTCTCGGGCAAGGGCACCTTCAAAGAGCAATGGGAGCTCTACCATAAGCCCGAGCAGATCATATCTATCATCGAGCGGGCTGTGTGGGGCAACACCCTACAGCAGGCTACCGAAGCCTACATGAGCCATCAGGCGATGGAGGCGCAGAGCATACGCCGTCTCGCCGAGCTCCTAGATGAAGCTATCCCTGCCGACCTCCCGGGGCTGGTGACGATGATGACTAAGAGGCTCGACGAGCTATCTGCCTCCGCTGGCGATGTCGGGGAAATGCTAGATACGATCCCCTAGCTCATACGCATCCTGCGCTACGGCTCTGTACGTGCCTTAGACTTCTCTCACCTGAGAGGGTATACTACGGGTAATGGTAGCACGTAGCGTAGCTGGGGGCTTGCAGGCCTGCTCAGGTATCGACGAAACAGCCGCAGACGATCTATATAACTCCCTAAGGGAGGTAGACCAAGCTCTTATGACCCTAGCAGACGAAGAGCTTAGGGAGCTGTGGCTCGCCTTCCTCGAGGAGCTTCGTACCTCTTCGCAGGTGCATCCTTTGCTAGCTGGTATGGCGACGTTGCTCCTTAACCAAGCTGACCGCTTGTCCAGCGAACAGATCGCACATAGTCTCTCCTACCACAGCTCGGTAGGGATGAAGCCTCTGGATATGGCGTATTGGCTCGAGGGCTTCCTTCGTTCCTCTTCCACGCTCCTCTGCTGGAGGATCGTCTCTGGGAGTTGGTCAATGACTGGATCTGCGGTATCACGGCGGAGAACTTCCACGAGCTACTTCCGGTGCTGCGTAGGGACCTTCTCAGAGTACTCTCCAGCCGAAAGGCGCAACCTCGGGGAGAAGGCTCGTCACTATGATGGTAAGCGCTCCTCGACCCAGAGTGTCGGGATGAGTACAGAGCCCCTGGACCATGCCGAGGCAGCTCGTGTCCTGCCCTTACTTCACCTATTCTTAGGATTAGACTAGACAAAAGAGATGATGCAAGAAGAATATCTGAAGCGCTGGCGACTGATCCTCGGTGGAGATGAAGCCGATGGCACCGGTGTGAGCCTCTCGAAGGAGGAGATACGGATGGATGAGTGCCTCGAGGCAGTCTACGACTCTGACCGCTCGGCGGGACTAGGGAGTTCGGCTCCCAAGGTCAGCCGATGGCTGGGGATATACGAGAGTTCTTCCCCCAGAGTGTCGTGCAGGTCATCCAGCGGGATGCTGTATCACGTCTTCACCTCCATGAGCTTCTGACAGAGCCCGAGATGCTCGAGGGAGTCGTACCTGACGTTCACCTAGTAGCTACCCTCATGTCCCTATCGAGAGCTATACCCGAGAAGAGCAAGGCTACGGCTCGGGGAGATCGTCCACAAGGTCGTCGATGAGCTCCTTAGGAAGCTCGCTGGACCCTACCCAGCAGGCGGTCACGGGGGCACTCAACAGGTCCTCCCTGACGTCGCAATCCTCGCTACAACGAGATAGACTGGAATACTACGATCACGAAGAACCTCAAGAACTACCAACCCGACTATAAGACCATCATCCCCGAGATCCGTATAGGCTATGGGCGACGACGCAAGGCCATGAAGGACATCGTCCTCTGCATCGACCAGAGCGGCTCAATGGGTGCCTCGGTCGTCTATTCGGGGATCTTTGGTTCGGTGCTGCCTCTATCCCCTGCCGTCAGTACCCGTATGGTCGTCTTCGACACAGAGGTAGCGGATCTCACGGATGAGATGGAGGATCCTGTGGACCTGCTCTTCGGAGTCCAGCTCGGGGGAGGAACGGATATTGACCGAGCTCTGCACTACTGCATGGAGCGTATTACACGTCCAGAGGATACGACGCTAGTATTAGTGACGGACCTCTACGAGGGGGCAACGAGCGGGAGATGCGCGAAGTTCGTCCGGCTGGTACAGTCGGGGGTACAGCTGATCGTCCTCCTAGCCCTCAACGACGATGGTTCGCCTTCCTATGATCGGGGTAACGCAGCATTCCTAGGTACCCTTGGGGTACCCGCCTTTGCTTGTACCCCGGACAAGTTCCCCGAGCTGATGTCGGCGGCGATCAATAAGCAGGACCTCAACCTCTGGATCGCTCAGAATATCAAGAGCTAGCCGTCATCGAGAGCAAAAGGGTGGGTAGGAATGCCCATAATGACATTGTGTATTTGTATTGTTTCGTGTAGTCCCCTGCTTCGCGAGGGTGATCCTTTGGCGGGGCAGGGGCTAGCGATTTAGCCCCAAAGGCTGATACATAGCAGTTCCTGACGCTCTACGCAAAGAATCTACGTATTCCTACCTACCACACCTATATCTCCTGGCTTTTTGTCAGGGCTGTGCCTTCTCCAATCACCTTATTAGGAGACCTTTGCACGGCACTAGAGGACCAGGTTTATTCTATTTGCGTATGTTTCTGATATTTAGCATCTTCATAACCAAAACAGTCGTATAGCTATGCCTACCAAACAAACCGAATCCGCTCCGAGCTTCCTGCAAGTTTATACGCAGGTACGTCGCGACCGCATGAAGCACTCGTTCCTTCGACAGATCAGCGCTTGCGTTGACTGGCGAGGTATTCATACGCTACTCAACAAGAAGTATGCAAAGACCCCAGAACGCCTACAGGCAATCCAGCCTATGATGCCTTGATGATGTTCAAGATCCTACTGCTTCACACCTGGTACGGCCTGAGTGATTACGAAGTCGAAGAACGGATCAACGACTCCCTCCTCTTCAGCGAATTCCTCCTCTTGGATATGGGCCTTCCAGCTCCAGACCACAGCACCATCTGTCGCTTTCGCGCTGAACTGAGCGCGCGCGATTATGGACAAAGCTCCTTCGCGAGCTGAATAAGTAGTTCAAGAAGCACAGGGATTAGCCGTATTGACCAAGGGGCTATCGTGGATGTGAGCATTGTGGATAGCCGCACGCTCCCCGATGGAAGTATCCTCATCGAAGTGGCGGACGACCGAGAGGACTTGCGCACCGAAGAAGAGCAAGCCCAAGAGCCGGCTTATCAGTATGAACTCAAAAGTCGCAAACCAGGGGGGGATACGGAAGCTCGTTGGGTGCGCAAAGGCAGACACTAGCGCTATGGGTACAAAAAGCACGTGCTGATCGATGGACAAGGGTTGGTAGGAGAGCGTAATTACCACGCCAGCCAATTGTGCCGATACGGTGGTATTGCCCGAGCTGATAGAGAAGGCTGAGCTTACGCAGGGCGTTAGTCTCTTGCCGATAAAGGTTATTGTAGCAAGAAGAACTCAGCTTGTCTCTTTGAGCACGGCTTGATTGATGGGATTATGCTCAAGGCGCAGAAGGGGATGAAGCCCACAGAGCGACAACGTGAACTGAATAACGCCATCAGCAAAATGCGCTGTTTGATAGAGCGTACCTTCGGGGAGTATTCAAGGTGGTTTTCAGGAGGGCGATGTCGCTACCGAGGGCTTGAGCGAACGCATACACAGAATATCTTGGAGGCTATGGCATACAATCTGAAGCGTATGCCTGGGCTTCTTGTGCTCCAGACGCCAAATAGCCGGGAAAGCCCCCTCTCGGGAGGATGATCCTCCCGGGAAGGGGGCAAGGGGGAGAGACAGCCATCCCACTTCTCAGCCTAAAGATCCCAATTTTCGAGGCAAGAAGGTGCAAGCTGTGAAGAGATGGCCTTGCGCAATGGTCTCCATATATTTGCCCCTGTAATAGTATTGTTAATTCCACGTTAGCGATGCGATACCGAAACACCCTACTCAAGCCCACTTGGTAGCTCATGCTATGTACTGAGTCTACTGGTCTCCCTCTGGAAGGGGGGAGTGGGGTTACTCGGCCTTATCGGCCTCAGCCTTACCCTCGGGGCACAGAGCTCCATCAAGATCCGAGGGGTCGTCCACTCAGGCAAGGAGCCACTCCCCAGAGTCTCTATCACCCTCCTCTCCGTGACAGATAGTACCATCCTTAGCTACGCCCATACGGGATGCTGGAGGGCAGTTTGAGCTCACTGCAAGCGGCCAGCTCACTCAGGCTATTGTGTCGGCTCGCTGCCTCGGCTACAAGACCCATACCCAGCGTCTCACACTCCCCACGGCGCACGAGCTAGATATTGATCTCAAGGAGGATACCTATCTCCCTCAAGGAAGTCTCCGTGCAAGCTCCACGGGTCTGGGGAAACCAAGATACCATCAACTATAATGTCGCTCGTCTAGCGAAGGCCACTGACCGCAGTATCGGGGATGTCATCCGCCGTATCCCTAGGTATGCGTATGGAGGAGCCTGCTCATACCAAGGCAAGCCCCCTAAAGCAAATCAATATCGGGGGATCAATCTGACCCAGGGGGCTAGTGAGCTGATCACGAGCAATATAGACGCGAGCGACATCTCCACCATACAGGTGCTGGATAACTACCAGGGCATCAAGGCGCTGGTAGGCAAACGCTCCTCGGATGATGTCATCCTCAACCTCAAGCTCTCGCCCAAGAAGCGTGGGATCTGGGGTGTTTCTGCTTGACTTGGGTCTTGGCTATGGTGATGGGCTTGAGACCAATAGCCGGATCAGGAGTAACTACCTTGCCCGGAGAGCGCAGTTCCTCGGCGTGGCGTGATGTCGATAACTCAGGGCAGGCAGTACTACGAGAGCTCCTTTGGCGTGCAGAGGGGGTGGCTCGGGGAGGAGCACATCTTTGCCCGCATAGATAAAGCCCGCTACCCCCAACCTCCCCCATCATACTATACAGACAATGTGTCGCTGATGGCCAGTGGCAATAGTGCCTTTGTCCTCTCGGATAGTAGCCAGCTCAAGCTGCAGGGGAGCTATCGGTATGATAAGATTCGCCCGAGGGCTCTTCGCAGGCTCGGTATGGACGCCCTCCTCCCCGCTCCTCCCTAGATGAGCGCATCGAGCATCTACTACGGCAGGGGAGCGCCTCGACCAGCCTTTAGCTATGAGAAGAACTTGCAGGGCTACTACCTCAAGGATCAGCTTCGTGCGAGCGCCTCGCAGAGTAGGGGCCTCGGGGACAATCGCCCTCAATGGACTAGCAACCCCTCAGCGTCAAGGGCTAGATGCCCTGCACCTGAACAATCAGATGCACTTCATCAATGGCCGTACACGTCTCCCGATAGAGTTTATCCTCACCCAGCGGCTTACGACCTCAGACGAAGACTTTGAGGACAGCCAATAACCAGCAACTGCAGCAGGTGCTCCCACACTACACAGTATGATCGGGCAGCGGGATGGTTCACAAGTCTCTATACGGACAATCGCCTTAGGATCCTCAACCTCCCCTTGTGCGCTACTGGACGTATAGCCTCAGGTCTTTGCCTCGTACCAGTGGCAGAGCCTATCGAGTAGCCTACTGAGCGCACGGGCAGTAGCTATGATCGTATCCTGCGTGTGGGTGTGGAGCAGACCCTAAGCTATCTACGTCAGAAGTATTCCATAGATCTAGCTCTCCCCGTCATCTACCAGCTCCGACGGACAAGCTCGGATCGTCTAGCAGGCCTCCCTCATCGAGCCTCATCTCAAGGTCAAGCTAAGCTAGGACAGCACTGGGGTCTCCAGTTGGCAGGTAGCTATGCACATACGGAGCCGAGGATCCGTGATTGGTATCCCGACCCGTCCTAGAGAGCTATCGCAGTCTGACGGTCGGGACACCCAGGCTATTCAGGGAGCAAAACAGCCACCATAGAGGGCGGGTAGACTACCGAGACATCTTTTCGTTCCTGTCGTCCTCTCTGAGGGCGAGGCAGAGCATGCACTACAAGCCCTTTATCCAGATGCTACTCCTCGGTGAGGACGGAGGACGCTATGAGCTCCTAGCGCACAAGCACCATACACAGACCTTCTCGGGGGTGTGGTCGCTGAGCAAGGGATTTACCTGGGCAGGCCTAGGGATCGACCTCGACCTAGGCTATACACACCATCTAGGGCAGGTAGCCTATCAGGGGACGATCACGCCCTATAAAGTACATGCCCAGAGCGTGCGACTCAGCCCTGAAGGCCAATCCCATCAAGGAAATCCTCCGGACTACAATGTCTACTATGGGCGTAACTATACCTCCCGATTCGCCTCTCGCACCGAGATCGATAACCTCCTCTCCGAGACCGCACAGATAGGAGTAGCCTTTGGGAAAAACATATTCTGGGATATCATCCTAGAGCATAATCATGTCAGCTCCTCCAGCGAAAAGACCGATGTCCTACTCCTGGACAGCCAGCTCAAGTGGAGCGGCTCTCAGTAGAGGTGGGCTGCGAACTGAATAATCTGCTGGGCATGCAGGCCTATCACAGCATCCAGCGCCTATCCTACGCTACCATCCAGCACAGCTATCGTCTACGTCCTCGTGCGGTGCTCGTGAAGGTCTCATTCAAGCTCTAACTACTAACTATAGATATAATAATATGAAAGCCATTAAACTCATACTCCTAGGAGTATCCCTATTCAGCATCCTCCCCTCGGGGCACAGGTCTTGACAAGCCTCGCCTCGCTCGCTGAGGCTGATAGTCTGGATCGGGTGCAGTATCGTGTGCTCACCAGCTGAGACTTCATCTCTGATCCTACTGATCGGGAATATGTCACTCAGGATCAAGTGCGCTTGAACACAGGGACACAGATCAGTAAGGTGTATAGTCTGAAACACCACCAAGCAGACTCTGCCGCCACGCCCTTGATCGAGACTGGTCAGTTTCCTCGGAAGATCGTGACAGATGTTGTCCCGCCGATGATCCTCTACCGGGGCTATCCGAAGACGCAGGATATTACCACTGACTACCGCCTGCCTGCTGGAGCCCCTGTGATGAGCTATGTAGAGCCTAAGCCTACCCTACAATGGCAGGGTGAAGCCCGAGAAGCAGGGAGATCCTCGGACATGAGCTGTCAGAGGGCAGAGGTCTCCTTTGGGGGAGGCAGTGGATCGCTTGGTTTACATCAGAGATCCCACTCTCTGAGGGCCGTACAAGTTTGGGGACTACCCGGGCTGATTCTAGGGGTCGCTGACAGCGAGGGGGACTATCGGTATACCTGCATAGGGGATCGCCAACCTCTCCGCTGGGGAGAATATCGTCCGCTGGAAGTGGAACCAGCGCCCCACGACGAGGAAGGAGCTAGAGAAGATCATCGTCCAGCTCTATGCCAATCCCGAACAAGCTATCAAGGCCCTCGGAGGACGAATGGGCTTCAAGGGTGATCCCTGCTCCAACCTCCCATACAACCCCATAGAAGTAAAGCCATGAGCACTCGGCAGGTCTTATACATCGCACTCCTCGGTCTCGGCCTCTGGGGCTGCAGGACGCCCCTGAGGGATGCTTCAGGCGAAGGAAGGGCAAGCCCCGATCACTCCTCGCCCGCTGTCTGAGATCCAAGTGATAGATCATATCGCAGTCAGGGATCGAGATGGGATGGCTAGTTGGGAAGAGGATGGGCATACCTATGAAGCTGATATGGGGTGGGTAACACGACTCAGCATCACCGATCACCTTCCAACACTGTCGGGAGTAGAGACCCTCCGGTATCTGGATGGGGCATGGGCGAGTTACCTCAATGAGCGACTGAGCCGAGTAGGTATACGGATCGAGAAGGTTATCCTCAGCGTCTCGAATCACCTCATCGTCTTTCGTGGCTATGAGGCTCCGAGCCGTAGACGTATCGTGGACTGTCTGATAGCCCCTCATTCTCAAATCCGTCGTGTAGGGAGTCGGTATGTAAGAGAGGCCGATACATTGAGGTTACTTCAGTATTTTTGGTACTCTGAGTTTGATGTATTCTAAACACCCCCTATTCCTTGATCAGATGCTTGAGCTTAGTATCGCTCTTGATTCACTCCATCTCGCATGCGACAAGGCTTAGGATCTCTTGCTTCATGCACTTATAGCCCGCTTCGATGGTCTCGCTGAGACTATCGAGAAGTCTTCTTTTCAAGGGTCTCTGCAATGACAGGGGGCTTGGAGCTCGGTAGCTAAGCGACCTTGGTCATACAGAAACTTTATCATACACGGACGCTTAGCGTTTATCGCTTCTGATAATCTAAGGTTAGCTCAATAGCCTGTTGCTCTAGGATGATCATTTGCTGAGGGTATTGCTCTGATTTTTGAAGTATGATCTGTGCCGTCTTGATTGATTGATAGCTGTTGATAGCCTTCACTGTTTGGTTGTAGAGGATGCCGATCTTCTGAATCAGTGCTGTGATGTTGGAGAGTTTTCGGTAGTATTCGACGGTGGATTTATCTTCGGTGATGATCTTAAAGCTCTTGTCTAGGAGTCGATCGCGTACAAAGTCTGATTTCGTTTGGCTCCTGATTTGCGAAAGAGGGCGATAACTGTCTCTCTGCTCTTTGGTGCTGGGCAGTCAGGTATCCCATCGGTCCCAGCGATCTATCCTTTTGCACATAACTCTTGGTGTAGTAATTACGACTTCGGAGTGATTCTCTCCCCTCTTGGGAGCAAGGGTCTTTGTCGGCAAAACAATAGTTTGTCGGACAAAGACACACCTTACCAGTATCAAGAATGGATGCTTCATAGCTTCGCTCTATCCCTCTGTCTCTCGATTAATTAATTTCTGAGACCTCGAGATCTCGAGATGTAATCCTCGCGATAGCTTAAGTGATATCCCGTTTACTATCTCGCTCGTGATAGGAGCTGATTCATCACTCACACTCTCGATATGCATAGCGCTTGGGTTAAGGACATCCGCCTCCGAGTCAAGTGTATTGAGCTTTCTCTTTCTCTTCAACACTCATCATCCCCACAGGACACGTGCTCCATTCCCCGAGTTTATGCGGTAATGGGAGGAGGAGCTATCTCCTTTTCCTTTCATCGAAGGTGTGGTATTTACGTTCTGCTTATCCATAGTGACATTTTTATGCGTCCAACGATCGGAGTATGCTGATTCCTTTTTTCGAGCAAGATAGAGGTAGCGGGGCGATGGTGGACACAAGGTTTGGGGAGGAAAAATCGACCTGGAGCCCTCGGGGCGGAAGTGTGGAGATTTTCCTGCCAACTCGCAGGCACCGACCTTAGGGTGGCCCAAGCCCCGTCCTACCTTTGCGAGGGAAAAGAAACAGCATCCGTCGCTTGGGCATCAAGTGGAGCGGCTGGATGAGAAGCAGAAGTGCAAAAGCCTATAAGTAGAAAGTAAAAAGGTGGCTGGCTCCTGAGAGCCAGCCACCCGCCTATAGTATAGGGAATCATCCTGCTAAAGGATGCAGATCCAGGATCGCCACGAAGATGGCTAGCCATAAAGAGATAGCCGAGGATGGTGAAGGTGATTTGTAGGATGGTCCGTACTACGAAGCGTAGCAGGAGGAAGCCCGCGATGATGGCTACAATCGTCACGACCTGTGGGTGACGACTCTTGAGATGAGGGTAGACGGCAGCTACAACAAGTGTCAGTAGAAGTGCCAGCTCAATGATACGTCGCCAGTCAACGGAACGGGAAGGAGACACCTGCCCCTTCGTCTGCTTGTCGGGAGAGGCCTTACCCCTGATGAAGACGGGGCTGTGCGGATCGTGATTCATTGCTTGAGTATTCATATCTGGGGCATTCTTGAGTTTCAAGAGTAGGGACAAGATGCTTCGCGACACAAAGAGCAAGGGTGCTTGCCTCTTGACGTGTGGAGCGGGGCGTATATCTTGGCTCTTGACACTCGAATGTCCCCAGTGGGATCTTACTCTTGAACGTATATCTCAGCCTTGTCCACGATGGGCAAGTGATTCTCCTCAATGAGTAGGAGGATGGTACCCGTTAGCTCGGTATAGAGTTGCTCATACTCACGACTTCCGTCAAAATCATCGCGGAGATCATACTTTGAAAAAGACCGCTTGAATGGACTTGTTGCCCAGGGAGGATGGGGGCGAGCCTATGGGGAGGGGCTCAGAAGCTCTTCGGAGAACTCCTGCTCAAGGATGGAGACGAGGGTGTCATACTTGGAGAGTGGAGTCCCTGATGGAGGATCTCGCTGGCCATTGCCTCCGCCTCGAGGTGCGAGAAGCCCTGGCTACGCTATCGCAGTAGGTGGAGAGGGCTAGGTCAGCACGTGCTCCGATGAAGGCGCTGTCGTCCATTAGCTCGGGATGATGGTCTCTGAGGTAGCCTTCCAGCTTGAGTCGGAAGTAGGAAAGCTCTTTCTTGGTCTGATTCATAATGGGGCTTGCGTTAAGGGGGAGAGCATAGGCTTAGAGACCCATGGCTTCGTTGAACTTATCGAGCTTACCCGCTAGCTGCTCCATATCGTGCTCGATCTTCTTGCTGGTGATGCGGGCATAGATCTGTGTAGTCTTGATGTTGGTATGCCCCAGCATCTTTGAGACGCTCTCCATCGGTACACCTTTGCTGAGCGACATCGTCGCAAAGGTGTGGCGGGCCAGATGGAAGGTGAGCCGCTTTTGTAAGCCACACACGTCTGCGATCTCCTTGAGGTAGGCATTCATCTTCTGGTTGGAGAGGATGGGGAAAAGCTTCCCGTCCTTGGGAGTCGTACTCGAGCTATACTTCTCGATGATGGCCTTGGGGATGTCCAGGAGGAGGATGTTACTCTCTACTTTTGTCTTCTTTCTCCGCGTCATGATCCATGCCTTTCCATCCAGGGTGACTAGGTGCTCCCGCCGCAGGTTGGCTACATCGATGTAGGCAAGTCCAGTGAAGCAGGAGAAGAGGACGAGGTCACGGACGAGCGCGAGGCGAGGGATGGTCAGCTCCTTGTTGGCTATCTTCAGGATCTCTTCGTCGGTGAGGAAGCCTCTGTCTACAGGGGTGAGGTGGAAGTGGTGATCGCGAAAAGGATCTTGGAGGAGATAGCCCCCGCTTTAGGGGCATAGATAGTGACGGTCTTCAAGGTCTTCATCTTCTTGACAGCGGTATTGTAGGCACATGAGGCTACTGTCGTGAGGTATAACTCGAAGTCTTGGATGATGGCAGGTGTGAACTCCATCAGTCCGATGTCCTTACGCTTATACCTGTGTACTAGAAACTCGAGAAGTGCTTACGCAAGACGCTGTACTTCTGCAAGCTCTCCTTGCTGATGGTGTGCTCCACGCGCTGACGGATGTCATCGATGAACTTGTCAAAGACAGGGAGAAAGGTGCTGAACTCCTGGATTTGCCCGAGGGTAAAGCTGATCGGAGCTTATCGAGCGAGATCGTTTGGTCGTCTTGGTACTTGTGGTAGAGGGAGTGGAGGTTAGCTGAGATGGCATCTAGACTAGCATTGACAGTGAGGGCTTCTGAGGAGCGCCCCTTCTGCCGGCTGGTCCTGTTGTTCCACTGTGCCTTGTCTACGAAGATCTTCGTGGAGCCAAGATTGCTCATTGCTCCTCCGAGGAAGATGCGTAGCATGACGGGCGACTTGCCTTCTTTATTCTCGTAGTTTGAGCGTAGGTAGAAGGACACCTTGAACGATTGTCTCATAATGCATCATTCGTTAGTGTAGCACGTGCTACAAAAGTTGCTTACTTACACATTGAATGAGAGTATGTTGCTGCCTTCAATTAGCCCTTCATTTAGCCGTCACTGCTACACTAATTGCCACGTCTAATTTTGTGTGGCAGTTTCTGTAGCAGAATTTGACCGATTGATGACTATTAGACCCTAGGGGTAAGCCGTCAGGTCTATGGACTGCATAAGAAAAAATCGTTGTAAGACCGTGTCCTACAACGATTTTCTCTTATTTTAAAAGCTTCTTCGACGACCATTTTGCAGTCACTTTGAAGCCTCTTTGCGGAGAGAGGGATTCGAACCCCCAGGTACCTTGCGGTACAACGGATTTCGAGACCGCCACATTCGACTCACTCTGCCATCTCTCCTATGATCGATCATGAGAGAGGGAACTCGCTCCATCCTCCTAAGATCGCTGCAAAGATACGCATTCTTCTCGGTTCGCAGAAATGAACTTGAGATGCTATGCGGATGTGACCCAGGAGGGACTCAAACCCTCGACCTTCAGAACCGGAATCTGACGCTCTATTCAACTAAGCTACTGAGCCATTTTTCAGTCAACGCCACCATCAAGAGTGCATGAAATCCCGCTTGCATGAGTGGCATCGCCAGCGCAAAGATACGAATTCTTTAGACTCCTTTGTGAGCTGCGAGAGGGATGATTTCGTAGCGTAATAAAGCAACTTCCCCGACGGATCCGTAGATCAGTCGGGGAAATCGCTTTAGAAGGATAGGAAAAAGGCCGAATGAGGGAGGTGAGAAGCCTTGCCATAGACTTTGACTTCTTTCTTAGCGCTATGGCGATGTGTATAGCGATGAGACGATGCTCTTAGAGGAAGGTCTTCACTTCGCTCAGGGTGCTGGATGACGTAGTTCAGGGAGGCTCTCGGGTACTGGGGCTGCGTGGCTATTGTGCCAGCAGCGGTCGATACCACTGCGAAGGGCCCCCATCATATCAGCCTGAAGGCTGTCTCCGATGAAGAGCACTTCATTGGGGGCTACGCCGCTTCGACGCATAGCTTCCTCAAAGAAGGCCTCGGCAGGCTTCTCTGCCCCGATATCATCCGAGACAAAGAGGTCGCGAAGTAGTGCAGGATCCCTGCGACCTGTAGGCGAGAGCGCTGCATCTCGAGGACACCATTGGAGGCCACATAGAGCTTGTAGCGCTCGCTGAGATAGCTGAGTGCTTCAACGGCTTCTGGCTCCAGGATGGCTTCTTCGTGGAGCTGCTGATGGAAGAACTTCCCGAAGGCATCGGCATCCGCGTCGATGGCGAGTGCGGCTAAGAGACGGTGGAAGATCGTATCTTGGATCTCCTGTACGGTTATCTGCTGGCGCTGCTGCTGCGTCCAAAGTACATCGCCGATCCAATAATAGACCTCGTAGTAGCTGGGCTCGTATGTAATGCCCATAGCTTCGAAGGTCTTCAGAAAAGCTCTCTCAGCTGAGGGACGGAAGGTCAGAAGCGTATTGTCAATATCGATGAAGAGCGCCTTGTACGGGCGCTCCATAGCAGTCTTATGCATGTGAGTAAAGGGTGTATAATATAGGCTGGGGGCTTCGTGGAGTGCTTACTTTCGCTTGTCGTCACGGCGTGAGAGCAGGAGGAGCTTCACATAGTAGATGACGCGTATGACGATAGCTGCCATCCCGAGGCTCTGGAAGAGTAGGGGATAGGTACTACGACAAGCGAAGAAAGCGATGATAGAGCCGATGGCCAGTACGAAGAACCACAGCTGGAGGATGAAGTCAATGCGGTCACCCTTCTTAGGGCGGGAGGAGCTTGTATTCATATATTATATAAACCTGATGTAACTCGTGCGGTTCACTCCCATACATTATATATAGGAGGAGAATAAAGGTGCAGGCCCTCCCGCCTCCTTCATCGGAGGCAGGGAGAGCCTGCATTCTCTAAGAGGATAGGGTGCTTCTTAGAAGCGCAGACCGACACCGAAAGTAGAAGGAAGCGTTCTTGAGGCTCGCTTCACTGGCCTTCTGCTTGTAGATGTTCGTCAGACCGATGTCCGAACCCCAGTCGGAAGTACAGGCTGCTGAGGGTGAACAGCGACTGAAGCATTGACGCCCGTCTCGAAGCGCTTGAGGGCCTCCATTCTGGAAGTCGGGGAGGACATCCTTAGCGGTAGAGCTGGAGGAGACACCGTAGGGAGAACGATGGTCCCCCTCGAGGCGATACAGCTAAGCCCCCGAGGCCCAGGCGCAGACCGAGGTTGACGGGTACGCTCAGATAGTTCAGCGTGGTCGTCTGGTCGCCCAGCTTACTCCCGTTCTGCTGGAAGGCGACCCCAGGGAGCGATATAGAGTGGGCCAAGGAGACCGACTCGACAGCCCCAGCGACGCGGAAGCCTGGACGAGTCTTGTAGTCCTTGACAGAGTAGCCATTGGCGTCTTTAGCGATATTCGTGGAAGTTCCCGCGACTTGAGACGGGGATGGACTCCCTGAGCTTGCACTGCGAAGGTGCTGGCGAAGCAGCGCAACGGCTGCGATGATCATCTTCTTCATAATTCGTTCGTGTGTATTAAATATACAGCGGTAGAATGCCCATCTACCATGATGTATCTATAACGGAGAGAAGGACTATAGATGATATACACGCTTACCAGCGGTTCTTCTTCTTACCTCCCTTTGAGCTCTTACCTCCCTTGTATTTGTCGAAGGCACCCTCGCTGCTCTTACTACCCTTGCGGTAGGACTTGCGCTCGGGGAGCAAAGTCTTGATTGCGACGGCTGCGGCGTTCCTTCTTGCCATCGCCACTGCCGTAGCATCAGCATAGTCGACGGCGATACGGCGACCATCGACCTCGTAGCTACTCATTGAGCGAATGACCTCCTGAGCATCAGCTTCCTCAACTCGAAGAAGGCAAAGCGTGGGAGTAGGTCGATCTTACCGATCTTCACGCGCCCAGGGACGCACTTGTTGATCAGCTCAATGAGCTTGTTGGGGAACATACGGTCGAGCTTACCGAAGTTGATGAAGGGCGCTTCATCCCCTCCTCGGCTCACGGCATTGCGCTTGTCGCGCTTCTTGCCTTCCTTGCCTTCGCCCGAGAGGCGGCCCTTGTCGTCTGCCTCCTCGATCGCCTCTTCGCTCTCGTAGTAGTCGAGCAGGCGACGATGCTCGAGGAGCATCAGTCGGCGTACAAGCTCCTCTCTGTCGATCCAGTCGAGCTTACGGACCAGCTCGGGGAGCACGGTGTCGAGCGTCGTATCCTCGGTGAGCTCGACACGCTCGATGCGGTCTGCCAGGTGGAAGAGCTGCTTCTCGCAGATAGCCTGACCCGTGGGGAGGTGCTTACGCTCGATGGTAGCATGCGAGATGCGCTCGATGTCACGCAGGCGCCCACGCTCACGGCTGTGGCAGATAGCGATGGAGATGCCCATCTTCCCAGCACGTGCCGTACGGCCACTGCGGTGGGTGTAGCTCTCGATGTCATCAGGCAGGCCGTAGTGGATGACGTGCGTGAGGTCATTCACGTCCAGCCGCGAGCCGCCACGTCGGTAGCGACGAGGGAGCTGAAGGGTGCGGATGCGGAACTTTCTGCATCACGTAGTCACGCTGGGCCTGCGAGAGCTCGCCGTGTAGGGCATCAGCATTGTACCCATCACGGATGAGCTGGTCGGCGATCTCCTGGGTCTCACGACGCGTGCGGCAGAAGATGATACCGTAGATATCAGGGGTAGTAGTCGGCGATGCGCTTCAGAGCAAAGGTACTTGTGGCGTGCCGATACGACGTAGTAGTAGTGACGGATATTCTTGTTCCCCTCGTTCTTCGTCCCGACGATGATCTCCCTGGGCTGGTGCATGTAGGAGGCAGCGATGGAGCTGATCTCACGGGGCATCGTGGCGGAGAAGAGTAGGGAGGTGACGCTCCTTGGGTACTTCGGCGAGGATCGTCTGGAGCTCTCGAGAAGCCCATCGTCAGCATCTCATCGGCTTCGTCGAGGACGACCGTCTCGATGCTGTCGAGGGCTGGCTGCACCACGCTCCATGAGGGTCGATGAGGGCGACCAGGGGTGGCGACGATGACCTCTACACCACGGCGAAGCGTACGTATCTGTGCCTCGATGGACGAGCCCTCCCATAGACGGGGAGGATGCGTACCGAGGGGAGGTACTTGCTATAGGCCGTGAGGTCGTCAGCGATCTGCAGACAGAGCTCGCGGGTAGGGGCAGAAGGACGAGGCGCGTGGTGTAGCGACGCCATCGTTGGGCTGAGCCTGAAGGCTTCGCTCCACGTTCTGCAGGAGGGGTAGGCCAAAAGGCTGCCGTCTTCCCCGTCCCCGTCTGGGCCAGGGCGATGAGGTCAATGGGGGCACCTAAGAGGTAAGGGATCACAGCCTCTTGCACAGGCATGGGCTGCTCATAGCCAAAGCTCACGGACGGCTTGGCAGATAGGGACACTTACCCCTAATTCTTCGAATGTCATCTAATGTAACTGATAAGTAAGCATCCGTCCGCCCCGTGAGAATAGAGGATCGTGGACGTATGCTCTACGGTGAAGTCCATCAGCCTGACCTCGATGAGTGCATACATAAATCATAAAAATAGAGTGCGGGAGGCCCATCGGAATGCGTCCAGCTCTCCCGAGCTGTGCGTGGGCGCCCTGCGGCGGAGACTACTTCTTCTCTGTCTCGGGAGAGACAGAGCTCACGGCTCTTGTCCCCGAGGTAGCCACCATGGTGGCGCAGTGAGTAGTCGTGGTAGGGTGAAGCCGATGCGCTGCATCACGCTCACTACCAAGAGGTCACCGAGCACCGTCATCACTGTGGTACTCGTCGTCGGCGTCAGTCCCAGAGGGCATACCTCTGCAGGGATTGCCCGTGGAGAGTGTGACATCGACGAGGCTGAGAGAGCGGACTCTCGCTATTCCCCGTGATGAGGATGAAGGGTGGGTGAGGGACTACATGCGCCGTGTGAGGGCGACAAGCTCCAGTACCTCGCGTGTCTTGCCTGAGTTGCTGATCAAGAGCATCACATCGCTCTCACAGACCATCCCGAGGTCGCCATGCTGTGCTTCGCTCGGATGGAGGAAGTAAGCGGGCGTCCCTGTCGAGCTGAAGGTCGTCGCGATGTTGTGAGCGATCTGTCCAGCCTTCCCCATACCCGAGGTGATGAGGCGACCGCCACCCTGATGCACGTGCTGCAGGATCAGGGCGGATAGCTGCTTCGTAGTCATTGTCTTGTGGGGATGGTACGCAGCGCTTCGATCTCAGCGCTGAGGATCTCAGGGATAGTATATTGCTTAGACATGTCGCTCGTGGCAAAACTTTTTCTCTTCCACAAAGATACGTCTTTCCCCCGAGAGAGGAGCTGTCCTCTACGGCTTTTCGGATAATGGGTATTCCTATCGTTCGGTGTTGAGATCGATGTGATTCGCTATACGAAAAGGTTATCCTACAGCGTTTTATAGAAATGAATGTTGCACTGTAGTACTACTAGTTGGTGGTTTGTTTCTGCGAAGGAAAAGCTGGAGACAGTCGTGGAATGCCTTCCTATGAGGTACGAGTAAAAGTAGTGGACGAGTGGCTGATAAGCTTGAGTCTATGTACGTGGTTCTTAAATCTACGTACGTGGACTTTTAGAGTTTTCGTTCGAGGCCTTTAAGACTACGTGCATAGATGAGAAAATCCCACTACGAGGAGCTGCTTTTTCCTTCATAGAATACGCTTATTTTAAGGGATGTTTAACGTGTAGTGTCTATAATCTAATAGTTACTGTCTATTGGGTGCGTTTTTGGATCATAGTATCTTTGCAGACGAATTGGGATTTGTGCTTCTGAGCCTTTTAGGCTCAGAAAGCTACTGATTACTCTACGCCCGTATGGGGATCTACTAAAGTGTCGCTGTGGCACGTGGTGAGCATCAAGCTTCACTCCCACAGCTCAGCACTATGCTATGTCTGAATTAAAAATCTGAAATTTATCACTGATTGTATGTTGAAAAACTTCTCTTATTTGCTGGTCTCTTCGGCACTCCTCCTCCTTCTTGTAGTCAGGAAGATGGTGATCGACTGGCTCATGATTCTACTACATCCGAAGGCCCAGGTGTAGAAGTCATGCTTGAACTTTGGGCCGAACAGTTCCGTGATACCTCCTCAGAGCAGGGGCAGAAGACCCAGTCAGGGTCGTGCCTTTGACTACGTCGTCTACGATGAGACGAACGGGGTACTACGACGACTTCCTCTCACCTTGATCTCTCCTCAGTCAAGGGGGATATTAAGGCAACTGTCATTCTTCGCTCGACGGATTCTTCTCAGCCCTGTCACGGTCGGTGAGATCACGATGGAGCGTCGCACCTCTTATCCTGATGGCTCTGCTGTCCCCAGCCGACCGTGTCTATCTCCACACGAAGCACGGTGGCTCTCCTGTGATTGCACGAGAGGACAGACTTTCACTAAGGGAGTTGGAGTGTAGCACTGGTCATCGGTGGTAAGCGCAGTAATCGCACCTTGACCTTCGACCCCCAATAACCTCGAGGTCGGTGAAGTACTCCAATGATGTACAGTCTGACCAGGGTATTGATCGCTTTAGTGCTCCAGAATAAAGTGGAACCTCAAGGGGATCACGAAGTCTACTAAGGGAGATAGCTATACAGACGAAGAGAAGGTGACGCTCGACGTACCCTTCTTCTCACAGTGGATCACTCTGGCAGACGCAGACTTCGTTAATAAGGCCGGTGGCAACAATGCTATCATCTTTGGTAGCCGCTTCACCCTGCGCCCTCAGGGGACGCTCCTGCGACTTGAGATCCAGAATCAGTGACTTCGCCCCTATCAAGCTGGCTGGGATACGTATTCTAACGAATATGCTTGCCTTCCGAGGTGAGTTATGACCTCTCGGATGATAATATCCGCTCGTCAAAGGACCTCGCTTCCTCGTGGACTGGTCTCCGTCCTGATGGGAAGGCTATTATTGATTCAGCAGCCGCTAACTATGGCTGGTCACTGGCTTTCCCAAACTACGCAGACTTCTGGTTCAAGGACAAGGAGGATCGCTACGGGGGCTAAGTCTGCTAAATACTACCTCATCTGGGCTATGCCACAGACAGTAGAGACTACTGGTGCCACTACCAATGTAGGGCGTACTAAGGAGCAGAGCCGTGGTGGTATCATGCACGTCCTCCTCTATGATGCTAACCGTACGGGAGCTGAATATAATCAAGAAACGAGTCTTGATCAGACAAGGGGAGAATCATGCCTACCCAAGGCTCTTATTCGTAAGCCACTCTTAACCCGCAATTTCCCTGCGGGGCCTTCCGACTTTTCTTCTTCTGAGCTCAGTGGTCAGACTCTACGCACTGGTGGGAGCTCAGACTAAGATTCACACCTTCCTTAGCTTTATGGAGAAGGAGGATGCAGGGTGATTATCATGCATATGATGAGGTTGCTACGACAAACCTCGGTGCGGATCAGGTATTGCCAGTCCTTCATAAGTGGGCTTCTATCTTCCCAGGGAAGCTCCCCGATAATCCCTATAAGGACTCAAGCTCTGGTAACTTTACTTATAGACACTACCTCTACTCGCGGGATAACAATAATACCGTCCCAAAGAGTTTCAACTCTAATAAGTATGGTCCCTATTAAGCTCGCTCCAAGAAAAACGAAATCAGAGAGATTCCCATTGGTCTTGACAGGGAATATAGAAATATACTCCAGAGAGGCAGCTACGGGGCTCTCTACGACCATGTCAGGTGAGGCTCAAATATCGCTAAGTCGTGTCAGCAATACGTAACT
>BNJV01001505.1_pt1 | contig 50044 bp, 58 predicted proteins | sample 8540591 | NCBI WGS metagenome assembly BNJV01 (sample SAMD00202457, study PRJDB9452) | human saliva metagenome | host: Homo sapiens | reverse complement strand
AGCGCTGTGACACTGGGCCATTGCCGGACCCGCTGGCGCGCCCTCAGTCGTCCAGATGGGAGATGACTTTGGCGGGCCCGCCCATCAGGCGCGGCGGTACGTGGTGGTGGTGTCACCTCGACGGCCGTCTTTCTCAACGAATCCGGCCTCTCGAGATGTTTGAGCGCGTACGTCACCTGGCGCGGTGACAGCCTGTGGCCTCGACGATCTGCTGGCGCGTGCGCGGCTCGTCCTCGAGGCTGGCCCAGACGGCGGGCGTGTTGGTGGACAGGGCAGAGATCTCTGGGGAACAGCTATGTCTGTGGTGTCGGAAGTCGGTCGAGTGCTGTCGGAGGCAAGAACGTGAGGAGGTGGAGCCGCGTTGTCCTTGGGCCTCTGGCGTAGCTCCCGGTTCACCAGCTCCTGGAGCTGACGACGGGCCTGCTGGGAGTCGCAGCCGAAGCGACGGCGATAGGAGGAGTTCGTCCACGACTTTCCGTGCCGCATCTCGACGCAGTGCGTGGCGCTGCTCGATGCCGAGGCCCTGGGCTTCAAGGCCGGACAACCAGGTGAGATCCTCAGGTGAGAGGAGCGCGCTTCGGGGAAGCAGAGCCGTGAAGCGCACGCCGGTGTCCTGAAAACGGACGGGTTCCATGTCTGCCTCTCGCAGGGCGCGACGGACCTCCCAGACACCGGAGCCCAGGCCTTCGATCAGCGCCGTCCCTCGTGGTCCGTGGCGAAGGTGCAGATGGTGTAGAGGTGCTCGTTGACCGCAGACTTCCCGTCTCGTGTGCCGAGCTGATCCACGCTCAGCCCCCACAGACCACCTGGGCTGGAGATGACGAGGCGGTCGTGCAGCAGACGAATCTCAATCCCCCTTCGACAGCGCGGGCTCGGAGAGGTCTCGGTGGACGAGAGCGTTAGCGATGAGCTCACGAACCGCGACGAGCGGGAACTCGTGGACATCGCGGCCATGTCCGTCATCCCCGAACTGGATGCGTGTCTGCGTGGTGCGTGCGACCCAGTCAACGGCGTCGGCGAGCATCTGAGGCAGGGGCCCGCGATCGTGAGCCGATCTGTTGCCCTGACCGCGTCATTCGGTGTCGGTGACGGCGGCTGTGATGGACAGGCCGGGGAACTGCCTCTGGGGATAACGGCCCAGCGCGTACAGCCCTGCCCGGGTCGCCTCTCCGTCCTCGGTGAGGATGTTCAGGTTGAGGAGGACCTCGGTATCAGACTGGCCGCTGAGCGCGGTGGAGCCGGCGCGAACCGCTCGGAGAAAGCGCTGAACCAGATCGTTGTCGAGGCTGTCCACGGAGGTGCCGGGAACGGCAACGGAGTCCTGCCGAGGACGTTGGTGGCGCAGAAGGAGCTGCTGCTCCTCCTGCTGCGACATGCGGTGAGTCGCCGTCGTACTGGCGGAGGTACGCCGCCCCCGTCTCCCTCCACCGGCATGGCTTGCTGTTGACGGGAACTTCCTGCACGTTGGCGGCGACGACGGTCTTGCCCTCAACGGTGATGGCGTGCGTATCGACAGCGATCTCGGTGGAGAAGCCCCTGACGAGCCTGGGAGATGAGGGCCTGCTGGAGCTCGTGCGGGTCCTGGACTCCGACGACGGACACCGGATCCTCGCCGACACCCAGGAGGATGGTGCCGCCTCCAGGAAGATTCGCGAAGGCCGACAGTGTGGGACCGAGGGCGTTGCGGGAGTACTCGGAGAATGTCTTCGCCTCGATCTCAAGGCAGTCGCCGCCCTCCAGTGCCAAACGAGCGAGGGCTTCCGTGAGAGTCAGTCAGATCGACAATCACATGTCAATTGTACATGAAGTGTCGATGAAGGGTCCATGAGAAGGGGCCCCTGATTGTCGATGAAGGCCCGAAAGTGTCCATGAAGTGTCGATGAAGGACGTCATGTGTCCATGAGGGGATGCCTTCCAGCCGACGGTTCCGGCGCCATCGGTTGATCGGCCGGCGGGCTCTCAGTCGTCCAGGTGGGAGACGAGCTCGGCGGCCAGGCCCGTGTAGGTGGCGGGCGTCAGGGCCAGCAGTCGCGCCTCGACGTCGTCGGGCATGCCGAGCCCGGAGATGAACTCGCGCATGCCCTCGGGCGTGACCTTCTTGCCGCGGGTGAGCTCCTTGAGGCGCTCGTAGGGGTCGGCCATGCCGGTCGCCCCGCGACGGCGGCCGCCCGCATTGCCTGCTGGACGGGCTCGCCGAGCACCTCCCAGGTCGCCTCGAGGTCCTCCTCCAGGCGGGCGCGGTCGACGTCGAGCCCGGCCAGGCCCCGCCGGATGTTGTCCACGGCCAGCAGCGAGTGCCCCAGGGCCACGCCCACGTTGCGCTGCGTGGTGGAGTCGGTGAGGTCCCGCTGGAGGCGGAGGTGACGAGTGGCGGCCAGCGTGTCCAGCAGCGAGCAGGAGATCTCCAGGTTGGCCTCGCCGTTCTCGAAGCGGATCGGGTTGACCTTGTGCGGCATGGTCGACGAGCCGGTGGAGCCCTGCGCGCTCAGGCGCTGGTGGAAGTAGCCCAGCGAGATGTAGGTCCACACGTCCGTGGCCAGGTTGTGGGCGATCCGGTTGAAGCGGGCGACGTCGGAGTAGAGCTCGGCCTGCCAGTCGTGGGACTCGATCTGCGTGGTCAGCGGGTTCCAGGTCAGGCCCAGGTGCTCCACGAAGCCGCGGCCCACGGCCTGCCAGTCGACGCCGGGCACGGAGACGACGTGCGCGCCGAAGGTGCCGGTGGCACCGTTGATCTTGCCCAGGTACTCGGATGCCTCGACGCGGCGCACCTGACGGCGCAGCCGGTGGGCCAGGACCGCCAGCTCCTTGCCGAGCGTCGTGGGGGTGGCCGGCTGGCCGTGAGTGCGCGCCAGCATGGCGGCGTCGGCGTGCTCGTGGGCCATGGCGGCCAGGTCCTCGACCAGCCCGCGGGCGGCCGGCAGCCACACCTGTTCGACGGCGCCCCGGATCGTCAGGGCGTAGGAGAGGTTGTTGATGTCCTCGCTGGTGCAGAAGATGTGGACGATCTCGCCGACCGTGGGCAGCACGGTGGAGCCACCGTCGGCGCCGACGACGCCGGGGGCCTGAGCGGCCGCGGCCAGGCGCCGCTTGAGGAGGTACTCGACGGCCTTGACGTCGTGGCGGGTCTCGGCCTCGATGGCGCCGAGCTCGGCGATCTCCTCGGCCCCGAAGTCCTCGACGACGCCGCGCAGGTAGGCCTTCTCGGAGTCACTCAGGCGGGGGGCGCCGGGCAGGACGCCGCCGTCGGTGAGGTGGATGAGCCACTCGACCTCGACCTGCAGGCGGGCCCGGTTGAGGGCGGCCTCGGAGAGGTGGTTGACCAGCGGTGCGGCGACGGCGCGGTAGCGGCCGTCCAGGGGGCCCAGTGCGATGGCGGGGGAGACGGTGGAGAGATCGACCATGCCGCTCATTGTGGCAGGTTGCCGCCGATCTCTGCGAGGCGGAGCCTCGGGTGGTGATGAAGACAGGATGCTCAGAGAGCGTGGAGAAGCCGTACCGACTTCCTTTAAGATAGTCTTCTCTCGTTGCGATGCCAGAGGAGTCCCATCGTGGTCAGCACATTATGGCGGTGAGGTGGAACTTCTTCGCAGTCATTACAAGGGGCTGCCCAACGATGAAAGCCTGGTCGCCTTCGTGGATGAGTCCTATCGCCTGCCCGGGGAGGCGAAGCCTGGTGAGTCGCCTTTCTACACAATGACGGCGGTGCTGCTGCGTCGGAAGGATCTACTCGGTACCCGTGAGGATCTCACGCGCATTGCTGACGGGGACCACTGGCACACTGTTGAGTTCGCTCAGCGCGCGGAAGGGCGAGACAAGATCGCCGACATGCTCGACTATCTGGCCAGCTACAAGGACACATGCGTTATCTCGGTGCACAGTTCTCTTGGAACGGAAGGTGACGCGAAAAGCATGCGCCAAGCGTGTTTGCACACGTTGGTGGTGGCGCTGGCTGGTTCGGGCCCTGATGAAGGTGTCACATGGTCGCCGGTGTCCATGTTCGTCCTCGAGAGGCAGCGTGCCATCAAGGACGCGGATCGAGACCTGTACACGATCAAGCAGGCGCGTAGGCGCGGGCTTGTGCCTCGTCATACTATTGTGAAGCACGTGTCGCCAGCGATCGAGCACCTATTGTGGCTTCCGGACATGGTCTCCCATACCTATCGTCGCTACATCACACACGGCGACCAGCAGGTTCTTCGGCTCGATGATCAGACCGTCACCTTGGAAGCTTCAGGAGGAACAAGCGACCCCCTGGGTGCCGCAGCATATCACCAGGGGGTAAGCTCGCAGTTCCCGTAGGAAGTGCGGAGTCTTTGCTCACTACAATTTATACCCGTAGGCGCTGTCGTGCGCAAGACCTGGGCCTATTCGGCGAGGGAGCCTCCGGGGTGGTGATGAAGACGGGCTGCGGGGCGGGCTTGCGCTGGCGGTAGGCGTTGACGACGACGTAGAGCAGGGATCCCGCCGCCGGCAGATTGACGGCGGCGACGGCGTCGTGGTTGTAGAGGCCGTGGCCGAGCAGGGCGATCGCCAGTCCGAGGCCGATGGCGCTCAGTACCGGGATCGGTGGCCCGGGGATGGGGCGGGCCGGCTCAGCCTGCTGCACGTGCTGGGCCTGGAGCATGATGAGGCTGACCGTCAGCAGGCTCAAAGGCGTCAGGAGGGAGGTCTCCCAGCCGAAGAAGGCGCTGCCGAAGGTGAGGACCAGAACGGTGGTGGCAAGAGTGGAGACGAGAGGAGGGAGGAGTCGCATACTAGTGACCTCGTGGGCGGATATCATGGGGAGTGGTACGACCAGGCAAAATCCTGCCGGATTCTTGTGGTGTTTTCAACAAGTGGCCCGTCATCGTTGACGGGGAGCACTACCCGGTTGCCGTCAACCTACACGGCAGGTCGGTCCCGCATCCCTAAAATTGGCTCTGACCAGCGAAAATGCAATGGCTCTGTGATGCCATAGGTGCTGTGCCGCCCAGAGATCACGAGCCCGTGGAGGGAGTGTGGATGTCGACGAGACCGGCGGTCAGACGGCTGGTGGGGGAAGACCTGGCCAGTGAGCAGATGCTGGCCCTTATGCGCGAGGCCGCGGGACTGCCCGACGCCGAGCTACGTAGGATCCTCACCGAGGAGCTGGCTGTCGTGGAGGTTGTGGGCACGGGTCCGCAGGGTGCGCCCACCTCTGTGGCCGCCTACGTGTCTCGACCCGACGGCGTCGTGCTGGAGTACATTGCCGTGGCTCCGGGGCTACGTGGCGACGGAATCGGGCGGGCGCTCGTTGATGCTCTTGTCAGTGTGTCTGGGCAGGTTGTCGCCGAGACCGACGATGACGCCGTCGGCTTCTATCGGGCGCTCGATTTCGACATCGGCCCTGCGCCATCGGACCCGCGCTGGCCGGGGCGCCGCCGCTACCGCTGTGTGCGGCGGCGCTGATTCCGAACGGCGCATGTCGAGGACTGCGTATTGCCCCGAGGACGTCCTTCTCCCCCAAGCGACGTGGCTCCGCCTCCAGTCGTCTGGGGGCCAGCGCAGTCCTCGGGGCGAAAGTACGTTCTCGACCGACGTCGTCGCAGGGCCCGAGCGGCTTGTTGTGCCATATGCTGACCTCATGGGTCGCTTCCGTACTGATGACGCACCGGCACTCATTCGTGCTGCGCGTCTGGATGCAGGGCTCTCACGGGTTCAGTTGGCCCAGCGTGCAGGCTTGAGCGAGTCGGTCTTGACGCAGGTGGAGTCCGGGCGTGTGCGGTGTCCGACGAGCTGCTCGAGGCGGTGCCACTGTGAACGAGGATCGTCAACGGGCCCGCTTCACTCCACGTGCCAGGCAGAACGCATCAAGACTCCATGATCGTGAGAATCTGGACGCCGAGCGTCGGGCCATTCGAACCACACGCAATATTGCGGCACACGCAGGCTATCGCTCGATGGATGACAGCCTTTTCTGGGTGGCAATCACTCGGCGTGTTCCCGAGATCCTGGACCGGATCCAAGCCGGCGGGTGACGTGCCCTATCGGGCTGAGGACGTGCTCGTGGTGACCTCACGGGCCTGCCACTCCCTCAGGCTGCGCACCAGGACGTAGCCCAGCAGGCCCAGTGCGGGCAGGGTGAGGAGTACGACGAGGTCGGACCGGTAGAGGCCTTGCGCGAGAATGAGCGTTGAGATGATGAGCCCGATAGCTCCCAGCATCCGGATTCCTGCCGGCGGCAGGTTTTGCTTGCCTGGATCCGAGTTCTGGGCTCGCAGCAGGAGAAGGCCGAGCAGGAGCATGCACAGTGATGAGTTGAGTCTGCTGAGCTGCCACCCGAACAGCATGCTCCCGATTGAGGTGGTCAGGACGGTGAGGGCGAGGACGAAGATGGCGAGCTTGATGAGTCGCATGGAGAGCACCTCGGTGAACATGTCGCGTCGATGAACGGCTCCAGGGTAAGTCTGTTCCTCGCCTTGTGCCACCTCGGTGTCAGGCCTCGGAGGCCACGCCCATGGCTCGGCCGCGGATCCAGTAGGCCTGGTGCTGGATGCTGCGCCGGCTCAGACCGGAGGCGATCAGGTGGCGCCGCACCGCCTTGGTGGCGCTGCTCTCCAGCGCGATCCAGACCCAGTCCAGTGCCAGGTCCCCGGTGTCCGCCCACAGGGTGCGGTCGACGGCGGCCAGCAGCTTCTCCTCGGAGACCTCGGGATTCACACGGATGAGCCGATGGTCGCGCGCGGCCAGGGGCAGGAAGCCGTCCTCGGGCGCCAGCATGACGACGGTGGCCCGGTTGCTCGCCGGGGAGGCGGCGACGGCGTCGGCGAGTGCGGGTGCGGAGGCCTGGTCGCCCACCAGCAGCATCCGGTCGCCGGGGGACGGCAGGCGGTAGCTGGTGCCGCCCATGACCTGGACGGCGACCGTCGCGCCCGGCCTCACGTGGCTCGACCACTGCGACGCCGGCCCGGCCGGCTCATGGTGCAGGAACAGGATCCTGGCGGAGGCCTGACTCCGGTCGATGCGGGTGAGCGTGTAGGCGCGCTGGTACTCGCGGCCGTCGTGCGGAATCCACATCCGCACCCAGGCGGTGGGAGGCAGTGCGGCGGCCCCAGAGCCCAGGAGGCTCGGGCACTGGACGATCAGCTCCGTGTAGGGTGCCAGCTCGCGCACCCCGGTGACCGTGAGCTTGTGCTCCGGCACGCGCAGCGCCTTGAGCACTGTGCCCTGGAATCCCCTCCCGCCACGTGCCATCTGCGTGCCCGCCTCCCGGTCGTCTGATCTCGCGTGATCTCACGCTAAGGCGAACCATAACCGGAATGGATGTGGGATTCCTTAGGGACCCCTGCTGGCAACGGGGGAGAAAAGGCCGAAAGAATTCCGGAGACGTCCGGGTATGTCGGAGGCGGTGAGGCCGACGTGCCGGGGCGCCGGCGCCGGAGGACCGGCACCGATGCTCGGGATACTCAGGCCATCGGGTCCCAGCTGGGCAGCATGACGGGCTCGGTCTCCAGGGCGGCGCGGACCTCCTCGGGCAGGCGGCTCGCACGCACGACGACCTCGAAGACGTACTCGTCGAACCAGGAGTCGCTCATCGTGTGGAAGCCCTTGTCCCCGAGCTTGTCGCCCCAGGAGTTCTCCACTCGCCAGCGCCGCGGAGCGCCGTCGACCAGGTCGACACCGGTCAGGCACATGGCGTGCGTGAGCGCCGACTCGCGAGCCACCAGCCGCTCGGTCTTCGTCATCGACAGCTCCACCCCGTACAGGCCCTCGTAGTCGTGCAGGGCGGCGTCCCAGATCCCGGCCTTCTTGTCCCGCTGCCTGGCGACGTCGCAGGCGAACCACACCGGCTCGCCGTCCTGGATCGCGGCGATCGCGGCGGCCTTGAGCACCTCGAGCTCGGCGGTGACGTGGTCCTGGACCGGTTCGCCCACCATGACGTCGCTGCGACCCATGCCGTAGCGCGTGTTGACCGCGATCTCGGGGCGCGGGTCGTGGGCCAGGGCCACGAACTCCTCCACCCCGGTGACGTAGCGCTGCGCGAACTCTCGTGGTGTGAGCGTCCCGACCCGGTGAAATTCCTTGTTCTTATCGCGGTACTGCCACACGAACTCCTGGGGCGGGGGCCCCAGGTGGATGCACAGCATCCGGTGGACCTGCTCCAGGGCCGCTACCCGCAGCGGCTCGGGGTCGACGCCGTCGGCCACCGCGGCCCGCAGCCGCAGGGGCCGTGCGCCGCAGCAGCGTGGCCAGGTGCTCGTTCATCGCCTCGGAGTCACCGGCCGAGACCGTGTCCGGCATGGCGTAGGCCGGCACGAGCCCGTACTTGGCCACCAGGCGCGCGAACTCCGGCCACCAGCCGCCGTCGGGGATGGGGGAGTACAGGGAGTCGACGACCTCGCGGTCGTCCAGGGGACGGTCGGCCTCGGCGATGACGCGCGTGAGGAAGGCGTTGGCCTTCTCCAGCTTGTCGTAGAAGAAGGGGAAGGACTGGCTCAGCTCCAGGTAGTCGAGCTCGAGGTCCTTGATCATGGAGGCGCGCAGCACGTTGAGGCCGGCGAAGGCCCAGCAGCGCCCTGACTGCTTCTGATCGGTGATCGAGGCGTCCGGGACGAGGTCGGACACGGAGGTGTCGATGGAGGTCACCACGGCCCGATCCAGGGAGACCTGCTCCACGTCCGTGGTGGCGACGGCGTTCCCGGCCAGGCGGGCGGCGGGGTCGGCGAGGAAGGCGGCATTGCGCTGGGCGACCCAGGAGGTGTCGATCGTCATGAGGCAGAGGATAGATCGGTCGCGCGCTCGCGTCCCCCGCCCGGCCGCCGGGCGCCGCCGCCGAACCGCCTGCCGGGTGACCCGGCGTCGGTAGGATCCAGCCATGACGCAGCCCCGCCAGCAGCACTCTGATCCGCAGCCCGACGCAGCTCACTCCGCCTCCCGCTGGGAGGAGCGCTACGCCTCGGTCGAGCAGCTCTGGTCGGGCCGCCCCAATGACTGGCTGCCGGAGCTCGCCACCGACTGGAGCCCCGGGACCGCCCTGGAGATCGGCTGCGGCGAGGGCGCCGACGTCCTGTGGCTGGCCGAGCGCGGCTGGCGGGTGATCGGGCTGGACCTGTCCGCCACCGCCATCGGACGCCTGACCCGGCAGGCCGAGCGACTCGGGGTCGCCTCGCGCGTGACCGGCCGCGTGCACGACGCCGGAGACGGCCTGCCGGCCGGCCCCTTCGACCTGGTGACGAGCTTCTACGTCCACGGCGGGACCGAGCCGGGCTCCCTCGACCTCGTGGCCCTCCTGTCCGACGCCGCCGCCCGCGTCGCCCCCGGCGGGCACCTGCTCACGGCGGTGCACGCCGTCAACCCGCCCTGGCACACCCACCATGCCCGGACCTACACGGCCGCCGAGCTCCTCGAGGGCCTGGCCGAGGCGACCGCCGGCTGGGAGGTCGTCGTCGGCGAGGAGCGCCAGAGGCGGGCGACGGGGCCCGACGGCCAGGAGGGGCGGCGGGCCGACGCCGTCGTGTGCCTGCGCAGGCCACCGGCCTCGGTTTGATGGGCAAGCCGTGGGAACGGCCCTGAAGAAGTGCCGGAGTATTCTGGGTAATCGCCGGAATGTGGTGCAGGCTACGTGAAAACGGCGGAATGGCGCCTATTTCTCAGCGTGTTCATAGGGGAATCCGGGGGGTCTGTCCAGGATCGGTGGGTTACATAGTTACTGCCGCCGGACGGAACCGGTCACGAGGGTTGGGGAGCCCGATGACTGGCAGGTCTCCGAGTCTGGAACGGGTCTTAGGGAGCCCGGACCGGACGTTCTGGTGAAGGAGGATCCGCCTCCCCGGCCTTATGGGAAGCCGGGTAGCAGGAGGACCTCGCGAGGCTTGGGCCCGCGGTCCGGGAGACCGGACCGCGGGCCGAGTCCTTTACTGAGCGGATACGCGGCTGGGGCCGGGCTGCCGTAGCTCGGTCGAGCCCTTCTCCCGGCGCGCGGTCCACCGGGGGCCACAGGCGCCGGCCTGCAAGGCCGGTCCACAGGGCCGTAGGCGGGCGCTGCGGTCGCCTCGGGGGCGCCCTACCGTCGAGTCATGTCTTTCTCACTGTCACACTCCAGGTCGGACTATGACCACGCCGTCGCCCTGTTCCCCACATCGGTCCCCGCCAGCTGGGTGGGGGCGGACTCCACCGCCTGCCAGACGGCGCTCACCAAGGCCTCCGGGCTCTTGAGCGCGTTGGCGACGCGTTATGACACGGCCTCCTCCAAGGTCAGTGTCATCGAGTCACGTAACTCGTCGGTTGGGTCGGTTGGAACGAGTCCGTCATGAGCCCGGTCGCCATGGACGACTCCAGCGGTCCGTACCCAGCCTGGAAGCAGGACCCCCACGCGACGGAATCGCCGGCTTCCAAGTCGTCGCCCCGAAAGCCCAAGACTCCTCCGCCCCGTACACCGGGCCGGTCCCGGAGGACACCGGCCACACCTGGACCATCTGGGGCGGGGGCGCCGCCGTGGTGGTGGCGGGTGGAGCCGTCTCCGTGAACACGAACGACCTCGACTCCCTGGCCAGCAGTCTCACCTCAGCCGCCGGATCCCTCGATGACGCGCGAACACTCGTCGCCAACGCGATCACCGAAGTGAGTACGGCGCCGCCTCCGCCGTCACCTCCACTTCAATTCGACCCTCTTGACTCGAATGTTTTTTCCCCTCCAGCCAGACGGTGGAAGGATGTTAATGGTCAGTGCGTTCCTATTCAGGAAAGCGAGGATCTTTCTATTACTCCTCGTTTCCTTCGCGATGAGGGTACTGATGACGGTGTTGTCCATAGCGGTCTCGATGTCGATCTGGAGAAGTCTGACGCCCTGCAGGCCCTGGAGGCGTTGAGCACGGGGCCGGGATCGCTCCAAGACGTCGCCAGCGCCCTGCGCGGCATCGCCTCCGACGTCACCGCCTGCTCCCAGGCCCACACCCTGGCCGAGGGCGGCGCCACTCCCGGTGGCGGCCTCGTGGGGCCCGTGGACGTCCGGGCCTTCGACTCCGGCCTCCTCCAGCTGGCTCTGGGGTCCTCACTCGCCGCTCACTTCCCCACGATCTCAGCGGTGCTGGCGTCGTCGCCGGTGGCGGGCTGGATGCTCTACAAGCTGCTGGAGAACAACGAGGACGGCCAGGCCGCCGTCGAGGCCCTCCAGCTCCTGCTCAGCGACCCGACCACCGAGCAGTGGGTCAAGGAGGACCTCGTCAGGATCGTCCTGCTGACGCGCTGGCTCAATAACGCCAAGACCGGGCGGGAGGCCGCCACGGTCCAGACCTACCTCCAACAGGTCTCCGAGCGCCTCGACCCCTGGGCGAAGCAGCGCCTCCCCGGACAGGTCACCGTGGGGACGCAGACCGTCGACACTAAGAGCCTCACGCCCATGCAGCGCGTCACCATGACCCTGGGGGCGGATGCCGTCGCAGTGGGGGCGGGGGTCTACGGCACCCAGACCGGCATCATGGTCACCCCCGTCGGCGGCAACGGAACCACCGTGCTCCCGCCCGCCGCCAAGGACCCCTTCGGGCTCGCCAGCCCCGTGAAGCCCGGCATGACCGGTAAGGGCAAGGAGGCCAGGTCCCCGCAGAGCATCTCCGAGACCATCACCCACTGCCAGGAGGTGCAGTCCTCCAGGAACTCCCTGGGGCAGGGCAACGAGGAGGCCGGGGTCATCTCCATCCAGCGGGTCGAGCACGCCGACGGCCGCGTCTCCTGGGTCGTCTACGTCCCCGGCACCACCGACTGGACCGTCGGTGACGGCGAGCCGCAGGACCTGCTCACCAATCTCGAGGGCGTGGGAGGCACGCCCACGGCCATGGAGAGCGGCGTCGTCACCGCCATGCGCCAGGCCGGCATCAAACCGGGGAGGAGGTCGCCCTCTACGGCCACTCCCAGGGCGGAATCACCGTCTCCAACATCGCCGCCGACCCGGCGATCCAGGACCGCTACAACATCACCACGCTCCTCACCGCCGGCTCCCCACCGCGGGAGCCGACATCCCCGACGACGTCCACGCCCTTCACCTGGAGAACACCGGCGACGCCGTCCCGGGCTTGACGCCGCCGCCACCCCCACCGGTCCCCACCGGCAGGTCGCCATGCTCGACACCCACCAGATGAGCACGAACGGCTACCCCACGCCTCCAGCGCCTACGCCCAGGCCACCGAGGGTCTGGAGGGCAAGGCGCCCGAGCTGGCCGACTGGAACAGCTCCTTCTCTCGCGCCTCGGGCGCCGGTGAGCAGGGGGCGCGCACCACCGAGTACACCTTCGCGATCCAGCGCAACACCGACCCCAACGGGGTCTACAAGGGCGGCACCACCCACCAGGGCACGGTGCCGTCGGCTAACCCCTCCTCCGAGCCGCCGACCCCTGACCCGCGGCCGACAGGCGAGCACTAGGCGCGCGGAGCCCACGATGGACGACCCGCGGGCGATGACAGGCGGCGCCGGCCGGAGCCGGCTGACGTCGTCGGGGTCAGTCCTCGCGGCGCACGAGCATCGCGGCGATGATCGAGGAGATCACCGAGATGATGATCGAGCCGACCACCGCCGAGCCGAAGGAGGAGACCTCCAGCCCCAGCGGCACCGAGCCGCCGGCGCCCAAGGCCGCGATGTGGTCGGTGAGCCACCCCGTCAGTGAGAGCATCGCACCGTTGACCACCAAGGCGAACAGCCCGAAGGTGATGATGTAGAGCGGCAGCGTCAGGAACTTCGTCACCGGCTTGATGAGCGAGTTCACCAGCGCCAGCACCAGGCCCAGGACCAGCAGGTTCAGCCACATCCGGGAGGTGCCCGCCCCTCGGGCACGCTCAGCCCGGACAGGGAGGCGCGTGGCCAGCCACAGACCGGCCGCGTTTCCAATGGTTCGTGCCACGATCTCCATGGGTGCATTGTGCCTGGGCAACCTGTGCCGGTGCCAAGATGGGGGCATGACTCCTGCAGCGACCCCAGTGCCCGGCGGACCGAAGTCGGCGGCCCCCACCGCGGGCTCGGAGAACGGTCCCTCGACGACGGTCCGCATCCGCCCCGACGTCGCCGCCCTGCCCGCCTACGTGCCCGGGGCCCGCCCCGACGCCGCCGCAGCGGCGCAGATCGCCAAGCTCTCCTCCAACGAGCTGCCCTACCCGCCGCAGGACGCGGTCGTCGAGGCCATCACCCGCGCCGCCACCGGGGTCAACCGCTACCCGGAGATGACCGGGGAGACCCTGATGCAGGCCCTCGCCCGCCGCTGGGGCGTGGAGGCCGAGCAGGTCGTCGTCGGCAACGGCTCGGTCGCCCTCATCCAGCACCTGCTCGACGCCGTCTGCCGGCCCGGCGACGAGGTCGTCATCCCCTGGCGCTCCTTCGAGGCCTACCCGATCTGCGTGGCCGTCGCCGGCTCCCGGGCCGTGCGCGTCCCGCTGACCCCCGACGCCCGCCACGACGTGCCCGCCATGCTGGCGGCCATCACCCCCGCACCCGCGTGGTCATGGCCTGCACCCCCAACAACCCCACCGGGACGATCCTGACCGCCGACGAGCTGGCCGAGCTCGTGGCCGGGGTGCCGCGCGACGTCGTCGTCCTCATCGACGAGGCCTACCTCGACTTCGTCACCGACCCGCGGGCCGGCGACGCCCTCACCCTCCTGGCCGGGGCCCCCAACCTCGTGGTCTCACGGACCTTCTCCAAGGCCCACGCCCTGGCCGGGATGCGCGTGGGCTACCTCGTGTGCGAGCCGGTCCTGGCTGCCGCCATCGGCTCCGTGGCCACGCCCTTCGGGAGTCAACCTGCCCGCACAGGCCGCGGCCGTCGCCGCCCTGGGGAGGGTGAGCTGGCCCGCACCGCCGAGCGCTCGGCCGCCGTCGCCGCCGAGCGGGACCGGGTCGTGGAGGCCCTGCGCACCCAGGGCTGGCAGGTCCCCGAGGCCCAGGGCAACTTCTTCTGGCTCGGTGCGGGGCAGGAGACGACGGCGCTGGCCGAGCACTTCCGTGCCGCCGGCATCCTCGTGCGGCCCTTCGCCGGCGAGGGGGTGCGGGTCTCCATCGGGACGACGTCGGACAACGAGAGGGTCCTGGCCGCCGCGGCCGCCTGGCGCACAGAGCACTGAGGCCCGATGGAGCGGCGTCGTCGCAGGCCTCGTCACACCGAGATGGTCACCAGGAAGGCCACGCACATGACGACCTCGACGATGCCCATCGTCCCCGGGCGCAGCGGGCGGTGGCGCCTGCGCACCAGCCGCCACTGCCACAGCGGCATGACCAGCGACCGCACGGTCAGCACCACCCACAGAACGGCGTGCCCCCACGGCAGCATCCCCGACGACGCCAGCCACCACGTCACCACCGCCACCACTGTGTGCGCCGCCACCGTGCCGGCCAGCAGCACATAGTTGAAGCGCTCGCGGATCATCGACTTGATATAGGGCACGGTCCCGCCGAAGTAGGCGGCCGTCAGTGCGGTGACCAGCCACATCCAGGACCAGCCCGTCAGGGCACCGCTGGGGGAGGCCCCCGGTAGGGGAGAGCTCGGTGTTCCCAGGCCCAGGAAGCCGCCTTCGCCGTGCACCGCCAGGCTGTAGGGTGACGGCCGCCATGAGGGAGGCGGCCATCGTCGTCGACAGCCCCGAGAGCAGCGAGCGCTCGTGACCGCGCCACACCTGGTGCAACGCGATGGCGAACAGTGGCAGCAATGGCACCGCCCACTGGATGAGGTAGGGCGCCACGAGCAGGGTGATGAGCGCCAGTGAGGCCGTCCAGCCGGTGTAGACCAGGGAGCGGCAGCATGATGATGGCGCGCTTGCGGGCCGAGCGGGTGCGCAGCCACTGCGACCAGGACCAGTACGTGAGGTAGCCGCCCCACCATGTCGGCAGGGAACAGGAGGTTCACCCAGCTGAAGCCGCCCACCACCCAGCCGACGATCGGCGGCAGCACCAGCATCGACCAGGCACCCGTGCTGGTTGGGCACCCAGGCCTTGCGGCCGGGCTGGCGGCGGATCTGCTCCTGGGTGGGGGGCTTGGGGCGCTCGACCTGCCGGGGGCGGCCGGTGGCCAGCATGATGTCGTCCTGCGGTCCGGGCCGGGACTGCTGAGAAGGGGCGCGGCGCGGAGCAGTGGTGCCGGCTGGTGCCGAGGTGACTCCCGGCGGTGTCAGGGCCTGGTCGGCCGACACGGCGGCCGGGCTCGTCACGGAGCCGGTGGGCTCGGGAGACACAGGATCCCTCCGACCCGGCGGCCTGCTCAGGGGCCTGCGGGATCGGTGTGCGTGGAGGAGTGCTCGACGTGGTGCGTGGAGGGCCTCGACGGGCGGGACTGACTCACACCCCCACCCCTAATCGCTCACCCCCCGCCAGTGGTCGGGGACTTATGCTCGCGGCTGGGGACACCTTGCGCGTGAGGGAAGGGGATTCCTTGTTCCCGACGGCGTCGAGCGCCCCCGTCCGGGGCGGCACGCACCCGGCTGCGTGGAATGTCCCCGTGGGTGGTGTGCTGTGGGGCGGTCAGGACAGGGTGAGCCGCATCTGGTGCCAGGGCACGCCGCCGTGGTGGGAGGCGGACAGGCCCTCGTCGACGAACCCCAGGCGCGCATAGAAGCGCACGAGGTCGTCGAGGCAGGTGAGCACCAGACCCTGACGGCCGTGGACGCGCGTCGTCTCGGTGACGGTGCGCAGCAGGCGGGTGGCCAGCCCCTGCCCTTGGGCAGCCGGCGCCGTGGCGACGCCGAGGATCATCTGCCAGCTCCCGTCGGGGTCGTGCATCGTGGGGGTCTCGTACATCTCGTCACTCAGATCGCGCTCATGGGTGCACGGTCCGTTGACCAGAGCCAGCAGCATGCCGCCCTCGTCCTCGATGAGCCAGAAGTGGTCGGCGTAGGTGGCCATCCGCTCGGCGATCGTGGCTGGACTGGCCGCATACTCGGGTGGGAAGCAGATGGCCTCCAGTGCGGCGGCCATGGCCGCGTCCTGAGCCTGCTCCGCCCGGGCCGTCCGAGCCGTGCGAATGTGGAGAACCGGGGAATCGGTGGTGCCCATACCCATATTTTCACCAGTCGGTCGCCCGACGTCGAGCATTCGCCAGCGTCTCCGCGCGCCTGTGTCAGCCTGCCGTCAGCCGCCCAGGGCCGCGGAGACTACCTTTGGCCTCCTCCTGCACCTGGGCCAGGTGGTCGGCACCCTGGAAGGACTCGGCGTAGATCTTGTAGACGTCCTCCGTGCCCGAGGGGCGCGCGGCGAACCAGGCGTCCTCGGTGGTGACCTTGAGCCCGCCGATGGCGGCCCCGTTGCCGGGCGCATCGACCAGCCGGGCGGTGATCTCCTGGCCGGCCAGCTCGGTGGCGGTCACGTCCTCGGCGGCCAGGGCGGCGAGCTTGGCCTTCTCCTCCTGGTGGCGGCGGCGTCGATGCGGGCGTAGGCGCTGGCGCCGAAGCGCTCCACCTGCTCCTCGTGCAGCTGGGAGGGGGACTTGCCGGTGACGGCGATGATCTCGCTGGCCAGCAGGGCCAGGATGATGCCGTCCTTGTCCGTGGTCCACACGGTGCCGTCCTTGCGCAGGAAGGACGCCCCCGCGCTCTCCTCGCCGCCGAAGCCGATCGAGCCGTCGAGCAGCCCGGGCACGAAGTGCTTGAAGCCCACCGGCACCTCGATGAGGGTGCGCCCGATCGCGGCGGCCACCCGGTCGATGAGGCTGGAGGAGACCAGCGTCTTACCGACGGCGGCGTCGGCGGGCCAGCCGGGCCGGTGGGTGAAGAGGTACTCGATGGCCACGGCCAGGAAGTGGTTGGGGTTCATCAGCCCGCCGTCGGGGGTGACGATGCCGTGGCGGTCGGAGTCGGCGTCGTTCCCGGTGGCGACGTCGTAGGGGGTCCTGCCCTCGGCGTCGGGCGTCATCGTGGAGCGCAGCGAGGCCATGGCGTTGGGTGAGGAGCAGTCCATGCGGATCTTGCCGTCCCAGTCCAGGGTCATGAAGTGCCAGGCCGGGTCCACCTCGGGGTTGACCACCGTGAGCTCCAGGCCGTAGCGCTCACCGATCGCGCCCCAGTAGTCCACCGAGGCGCCGCCCAGCGGGTCGGCCCCGATGCGCACGCCGGCCTTGCGGATCGCCTCGAGGTCGATGACGCTCTCCAGGTCGGCGACGTAGGTCTCCAGGTAGTCGTGCTTGACGACGTGGGGGCCGTCGAGCGCCTCGGGGACCGGGACCCGCGGGACGTCCTGCCAGCCGGAGGCGAGCAGCTCGTTGGCGCGGTTGGCGATCCACGTGGTGGCCTCCGAGCCGGCCGGGCCGCCGGTGGGCGGGTTGTACTTGAAGCCGCCGTCGCGCGGCGGGTTGTGGGAGGGGGTCACCACGATGCCGTCGGCCAGACCCGGTCCGCTCGTGCGCACCCCCGCCTCGGTCCCGGCGCCGTTGGCCAGGGAGGATGGAGTGCGAGACGGCCGGGGTGGGCGTGTAGGGCGCCACGGGCGTCGACGGCGGTGGTCACCCCGGCCCCGGCGAGCACCTCGACGGCGGTGCGCCAGGCGGGCTCGGACAGGGCGTGCGTGTCCCGGCCCAGGTAGAGGGTGCCGTCGGTGCCCTGGGAGCGGCGGTACTCCACGATGGCGGCGGTCGTGGCCACGATGTGGGCCTCGTTGAAGGCGGTGTCCAGAGAGGAGCCGCGGTGCCCGGAGGTGCCGAAGACGACCTTCTGAGCCGGGACGGCGGGGTCGGGAACGAGGTCGTAGTAGGCGGAGACGACCTCGTCGACGTCGATGAGGTCTTCGGGCTGTGCTGGCTGTCCTGCGCGTGGGTGCATGGGCACAGTGTGTCACGTGCCACTGGTCGGATCAGCCCGTTTCGCTGTGCGAAACAACAGTCGTTCCGAGGCCGGGACACGGTGGTCGGCGAGGCCGGGATACCGCCCGACGACGCTGCGGGGAACCCCGCTGCGAGGGCCCGGCGGGAAGTGCGGTTGACCGGTGGGCCCCAACCCCTGGCCTGTCCTCGGGGCGTGGGTAGTCTGGTCCGGGCGCCGGCGCTACTGCGCTGCCACCCGGGCCGCCGCTCCGCTCATCGGGGACGCGGCCGAATCCCAGTGTCCAGCAGGAACGAGGAACCATGACCGTCAGCCGTATCGCCACGACCAACGCCCCCGCCGCCGTCGGCCCCTACTCCCAGGGCGTCTCCACCGGTCAGGAGGCCGGCTCGCTCGTCTTCGTCTCCGGGCAGGTGCCGCTCGACCCGGCCACCGGCTCGCTCGTCGAGGGTGACATCCAGGCCCAGGCCGAGCAGGTCCTCAAGAACGTGGGCGCCATCCTGGCCGAGGCCGGGCTCGGGTACGACGACGTCGTCAAGACCACGGTCCTGCTCGCCGACATCGCCGACTTCGCCGCCGTCAACGAGGTCTACGCCCGCTACTTCACCGGCGAGACCCTCCCGGCCCGGGCCGCCTTCGGGGTGGCCGCCCCTGCCGCTGGGGGCCGGCGTCGAGATCGAGGCCATCGCCGCCCGGTCCTGAGGCTGGTCCGATCGAGCCGTCCCCGAGGCCGTGCCTACTGAGGGACGCGCGGAGTGTACCGGCGCAGGCGCGGGTGTGCGAACTGGGATCGGCTGCGTCGGATGGGACCCGCCGCCTCGCTCCAGCAGGGGTGTCTCCGGCCCGTCGTGACAGCTCACAGGCCAGGCTCCGTTCCCGGATCACTGCGGAGACCCGTGTCGGGCACGCCCGTGTTGTTCTCCCATGGCAGATGACCGGGGCCGCTGGGAAGGATGAGGCGCGGCAGGCGGCCGCGGGACTCGCCGGTTGGCCAGCCCCTTCGAGACGCGACGAGAGGACGACGGATGCCGCCCACGCACCTTCCCTCGTTGTCCGCCTCGGTGGCATCCGCTCGCTGCTGTCGCTTCTGCGCCATCATGACTGCAGGGCCTGGCGGCCGCGCTCTCCCGATGGCCGTGGCGGTGTGGGCGCCCTCCCTCGCCGCCGTCATGCTGCTGCCGGCCCTTGTGGGCGTCGGCGGGATCGCTTACTACCTGCGGCGCGGTCTGTCCGTTCGCCGGATGGCCCGGGAGGCTCGGCGCGCCTACTCCCGGGTCACCTACGACTACGAGGCCACCGAGCTCCAGGCGCGCCTCGTCCCGGAGGGCGAGTCGCGCGGCGCCCGGGTCATGGCCGACTACCGCTGGTTGCGTGACGAGTACGAGGATCTGACCCGCTCCTGGCAGGACCTCGGCAGCCCGCGCGGCACCCAGTGGTTCGAGCCGGGGATGCTCGCGCGGGTCACCGAGCTCGAGCGGCGCTCGGCCGTACTGGACTTGACCGAGTACGCCATCGTCGGACATGCCGCCTTCCTGACCCTGTCCTCCCGCTGGGAGCGGATCTGGTTCGACGAGCAGCGTCCCGTCCTGGAGGATCTCGACCTGCTCCTGGACCTGTGCCAGTGGATCGACTCCTATGCGTTCACTCCATACAGCACGGTGGAGGCTCGCGAGCTGGTCCGGGCCCACCATCAGCGCCTGAGTGAGATGACCGCTGAGCTGGCAGCCGGCCTGCTGCAGCCCTCCGCGGCGCTCGATGAGCTCTCCTGGATCAGGGGCCGACGTCCGCCGTTCCGCGAACGTTCTGGAGTGGACAGCAGCTGGTGTCGACTCTCCTCTCGGTCCCACCGACCCCGACGTCCAGCACTGGATGCACGCCTCGGAAGGGGTGGACGTCGTCAAGCCCGGGGGCGATGCCGAGAGCCTGGACTACGCCGGTGCCTACGCCGCGGCCGGTGCGGGAATCGGTCCACATGCGCCGATGCGCAGGGGATTCCTCGGGGATGGGACCTTCCCGGGGCGGTGACGTCGGTATGGCTGACGTTGGCCGTACGACGACGAACTAAATATACATGGTTCAAGACGGATAATTAATGCTGCTAACCTCGACCTACTGAGAGTAGACGCGGTACATCGTTCGAGGCCGGCTCGATTATCAACAAGGAATGTCATGAAGCAATCTGCGATTGTCCGTCTTGGAGGTCTTCGAGCGGTCACATCTTTTGTGATGAATATTGCTGGAGCGTTGATCGCGATCCTGCTTCTGCCGGCGGTGCTCCTGTATCCTTCCGCATCTGGACATCGTCCCGATGTGGCCGTTCGCGACGAGGCCGGCATCTATCACGAGCAGACTCTTCGCCGCGGCCTGGAGGAGCAGAACTACGATCGTGAGGTTCGCATCGCGGTGCTCTCGGTTCCCGGAGCCGGCATCAGCAACATTGATGAGGAGACTGTCAAGTACGCGGGTGACGGCGCACAAGGCTCCTCCTGGCTCAAGGGCTCCGACGTCGATAGCCTGGTGGATGGAACGGTCCTCTTCGTGGTGGCACCCGAGTCTCACTGGGTGCGTTGCTACGCGGCGAAGGACCTGCAGCTGTCTGCCGACAAGCGCACAGCCATCGAGAACGCGGCGGGAAGCCACTATGCCCAGGGCGACTGGGATGGCGGGACCGTGGCGATGGGGCGGCAGCTGGCGACATACATCGGTTCAGGCGATGGAAGCAGCACGATGATGTGGGTGGCCGGTGCGATCCTCGCCTTCATGGCGGGAAGCGGATGGCTTGCCTTCTACATATGGCGGGGGATGACCGCCCGGCGGCGAGCTCAAGGGGCGTACCGGGACATGATGCGGATCGTCTACACCTACGATCTCACCGAGTTGCAGGCGGGAACCCTGCCGGAGGGGTCCCGCCAGAGCCGGGACGTTGGTTCCGACTACCGACGATTCCGCGACGAGTACGACACCGTCAGCCAGCAGTGGAAGGACTTCGGGGAACCTCGTGGTGCTCAGTGGTTCGGTCGCGGTGTTCTTGCTCAGGCGACTCGTCTCGCCGAGAGGACTGCCAGTTTGGCCGACCTCGACGCCGCTGTGAACTCCGGCGCCGTGACTCGGACGGACACGCTCCCGAATTCCCTGGGGGTGCTGCTCTGTGAAGAAGCTGCCAACAGTCTCCGAGCTCGGTGGGATACGAGCGATCCTCGGGTATGCGGGTAATCTCCTCATTGGTGTGGCGCTTGTGGTCGCACCATTCATCATCAACGGTGGACAATCCCCTTCTACCCCGCGAAACAATTTCACCCGACGGTGGAGATCCGCGATGAGCCCGGTGTTCTTCATCAGGACCATGTCAAAGGCGGAACTTGAGAAGCTCACCTTTCGGCAGCCGACTCACATCGCTGTGGTGGATGTGAACAGCTCGAGAGTTCAGAACCTTGAGCAGGAGGTTCAGAACTACGCCCGCACCCATCCCACCGACGTCCCCTGGATATCATGGACGGATTCGGAGCACTGGGCCGACAACGTGTTCGTGATCGCCGGTGCGCCCAACGCCAACTATGACGAAAGTCTGGAGGGGCAGGTAGCCGGGTACTACTACGGATCCCAGCTGCAGATCAGTGAGAGAGGGAAAGGGAGGAAGTATGGGATGTCGCAGAATGGAAAATTATATCGACGACGATGATGGGCGCGTCATAGAATCAGCAGAAGTCGCATCCGACTACATTGGGATATCAGTTGGATCCTGCCAGGGATGTGTGCTCAATTCACGTTATTCTTCATCTTCTTCATCGCTGCGAACAAGTGGATTCGATACTATTTAGGGTCGAGGGAAACGGGCGATGGCCGGCATTGAAGAAGCGCGTGAGGCGTACTCGCAGGCGATGGCCGGGCGTGCGGCTGTCATTGGCTACCTTCGACTCATCCCTGCTGGCGACATCTACGGCGTTCAAGTGATCGCCCGGTATAAGGTGCTTCAGCGGCACTATCGCCGACTTGAGCGCGCCTGGAAGATCATAGGGGAACCCCGGTCGGACTTCAGTGGTACGGAATGAGGCGTGGTCGTCTTGCTGAGTATGCCAAGTCCTACTCCGTGCAGCTCCGCGCCATGCAGCAAACGGTTGTCAATGTGCGCAGCTCTTTAACGAGGAGAGGGACCTGGCAGGAATCATGGGAAAAACGAGTACGAGCTCGTGCGAGCGAGATATTGCGGCAGTAGCACGTATCTTCTCCTATGTCCCGAAGGAACATGAAATCATTCTCTCATGAGGCGCTGAAACTGGGTGAAAACTGAAGCAGGGCTGAGCTTGATGCCACTGCCACGAAGGTATTAACTGAACAATGCCCCCGTCCGATGCTCTTCGTGAACTGAACCGCCTCTCCATCGAGGGCGAAAAAGTTCGCAGAGCAAGCGGTCGATGAGTTATTTTCGAGGGTAAATCTAGCCGGGAGTATTATGAAAAAAATATCGAAAATACCTGACTAGCTGCCGCGAAGAAAGTCGGCAGGGCCTGAAGAGTGCTACGAAGCCTCCCTCCAGGCCTCAGTTTAGAGTGGGCGCCCACGGTGTGTACTACGTGACGCCCTCAAAATCTGCTGATGAAGGTCATGAGTTCTCCAATGTTTCCGTGACTGTTCGTATGAACCCCCAATCTCCGGCCGCTTCCTTTGTTGCCTTGAGGACGGATACTCCGGGCCCCATGTCTGTGTACTCGCCAGTCCGTGACATATCAGATGCTTATTTTTATGCCATATCGATGCCGGCAGTGGACGAAAAGTTCAAGGCCAAGAAGAAGCGAAAGGGTGGGTTGAGGCGAACATGACTCAAAAAAAACATGAACGTGAAGGAGGCGGGGCGTCGAGCGCGATCTCATTTGCGGCCAGTGTATTGCTGTTCGCGGCCATGATTCTTACGCTGCCGGTCACGATCTTTTTCTCCCCGATGCTGGGTTATGCGCCGACTGTCAGTGTGCATGACCAAGCGGGAGTGTTTGATCGTGAGTTGTTGGAGCGCGAGCTGGGGGAGTTGAGGTTCCGTCAGGACATTCGTTTTGAGGTCATTTCTCTGACCGGATGGGGGAATAAGAACCTGGATGCGGCTGTGGCGTCATTCGCAGACCAGGAGTTGGAGTACAAGAACGATATTAGAACGGTTGACTATAGGAACTGGAAGGAAGGGGTCGTTATCATAGCGGTGGCGCCCCGCGCTCATCAGGTCGGCGTGTATCCGGGCGCTGACGTATCGCTTAAACGTTCGGAGCAGGTCGCCATTCAGGATGCCGCGGTGACACAGTTCTCTCACCAGGACTGGAATGGTGGCGTTCTGGCTATTGGAAATAGGGCTGAGACGTACTTGGGTGCCTACGGTAGTGGACGTGCACGTGCAGCCGTCGCCATTGCTGCCGTCATAAGCCTTTGGGGGCGCAGGAAAATTATTTTTCTATCTTCGTCGCGGTATTATTTCTCGTCGGATGGCAAGGCTCGCGGCCAGTTCCTATGGACAAGTGACCTATGATTATGACTCGACTGCTCTGCGAGTAGGCACCCTTGATCCAAGTGCTCCCGAATCGCGAGAGCTCGCAGCGCGCTATGAGCGTTTTGAGCAGGACTACCGTAATGTGACGCTTGCGTGGCAGGAGTTCGGTGATCCGCAGGGTCTCGACTGGTTCGGTAAAAGCGTGTATGACAGCGCGAAGAGCCTGCAGGAGCGTTCTGCGGCACTCGACGATGGCGATGACGTCATTGTGGATACGGTTTCAATATTGACGATGTCGCCCACATGGTCGCGAGCTTGGGAGAAGCAGCAGGAGCCGATCCTGGAGAAATTGAGAGCAGTCATGCGAATGGCCGGATCGGTGCGTCGGCGTAGTGCCGTCGACCGTGAGAGCATCGCACGATGGGTGGCCCAACAGAATCGGAGGCTCGGAGAGCTGACCGTTGAGCTCGACAAGCGTGAGGCGGCCCCAGTTGAGGCGTTGGCCGAGCTGGATGAGACTGTCTGGCGTTATTGATCTCGTGGTCGCGGCGCTTGAGCAGCGACAGGAAGCGGTCGTTGAGGCGGTCGTAACAGTCCAGTGTGCCGGCTGACTAGTTCAGCTCGGCGTGTACCCAACGATTTCAGATCCCTGAATTCCTACCACGAGTCCTGAGTCGCCCAAGACTTGTGATGATGTGTGATAGGGAGGGTGGAGGTGTGACGACCTGGGCGGTCTGCGTATCGATGACAAGGGATGTTCTGTCGTTCACCTCTTGACCTGCGCCGCTTATTGTGTAGGTTGAGACCGCCAGGACTTGTTGATCGCTGGACAGGGTTCCAGTGGATCTGGAGTTCTCCTCGCCCTGGAGGATAGACGAAGGACCGTTCAAAGGGCAGGGTTACTGGCGTTCCATTGAATGTACATGCGTCTTTCGTGGTGCATTCGATGACGTATTTTGCCCAGGACGTGTCTCCTGATCTCGTAGGCCTTCGGAACTGTTCCAGAGTCGGGATCCCGGACTCAGAGCTGAGAAGTGGAGCAGTGCTTCCCGACAGAGTAAACGATCCAATACGCTCCCCTGGAGGAGTAGGTCTCAGCGGTGTCAGATTTTTAGGGGATGCGGACCCATCCGTCTCGGGCCGGTATGTAGTCGGCTTCTGCGCCAGGAGTGATTTCATTGAAAAAGTGTGGTGATCGTTCCATCTGCGAGGTTCATGATGCCAGTACTGTTGGACTGCAGGCTGTGTCCTTCTGGCTGAGATAGATGGACGAGGGGGCTTGGTGTGGAACCGTCTCCCGCGACCCCGAAGGCGACAGGTTCAACTTGCTGGTCGTATTGACGCTCCCAGCGCTGTTTTGACGCTCCATTATTCCACCCCAGGCAGCGCAGTGGTTGGTGTGTTCATACATGTTGCACGTGAGGGCGAGCTCGGAGGACATGACGTAGGGTAAGTCGTCGGTCGACCAGGGTGCACGTTCAATGGTTCCATTGATGGGGTTAAGAAGTTCATACCTGAGAACCATGTGACCTCCCCACCAGGGATTGCCACCCCAGGCATCGGCGCTCTTGGATGGTACTTTCCATATTTCTTTAGCTGATTGTCTTCGAGGTGATATCCCGTCAAAGCTCACAGGGAGTGTCCTTCGGGGCTGATTCAACAACAAAAATATTTTTCCGCATCTTGAGACGTGCGGGATAGCTGATCTGCATGTTTTGGGTGGTGTCCGTTGTCAAGCGCCATGCTTCGCGCCACGTCGCCCCGGCCGGAGGACGCGTGTCGGTGGAGGGACCGCAGGAGATGGTCTCGTTCGTCTCGGCCGGCGCCTGCCATGTTGAGAAGGCCGGCGCCTTCGGCTCGGTGAGCGAGGAGGCCATGACGGGGCCCTGTCGTGCCCACGCCTGGGCGATGGACAGGGACGCGGTCACCATGATGAGGACGAGCGCGGCGGTGAGTGAACGACTTCGGAAGATCGTTCGAGCAAGACGCACACACAGGTGCCGAAGGTTCGCCGCACTGAATCGCATGGGGACTAGCATTCACTACTCTCGCGGCGTCGTTGTCGTTCTGCCTGTGATGTGACGGCAGGGCGATGGGGAGAGCTGCCGTGAACCGCAGTGAACAGCGCCAGGGGCGGCGACGGGCCGTCGTCGGCCTGGGAGGGGTGCCATGCGGCCGGTAGGCTGGCGGGCATGTCGAAGAAGAGCGCCACGGGCGCCGTCCGGCCGCCGCGTCGGCCAAGCCCCGCAAAGCAGAGCATCGAGTTCGTCGCCCGCCCCTTCGCCGGTCTGCCGGCCGAGGAGGACCTCGTGGCGATGGCCCAGATCATCCCGGCCGCCACGGCCACCGTGCGCCTGACCGAGGAGTACGGGGGCAATCAGGTCCAGCTCGTCACGCTCCTTCCCGAGTTCGTTCAGGGGCTCAAGCGCTCTCGACGGCGAGGTCCTCGTGGCCATGCAGACCTCCATGCACCCGGGGACGCCTCCCGCGACGTCGCCGCCGCCGTCCTGGCGACTCTCGAGCTGCCCGAGGGGCAGGCCCTGCGCACCGACGGACTGCCTGAGCCCTGGTCCCGCGCCTCCAGGACATCCTCGACACCAGCGAGCCGCCGGTGGTCTCCGTGCGCGAGACCTTCGACTTCTGGGTCGACCCCCAGGCCGGTGCCGGTGACGCGCAGGCCCGCCAGGTCATTGAGGAGGCCATCGAGCGCGCCAAGGAGGAGATCGCCCCGACCCGGCCCTGTTCCCGGCGTCGAGCACGCCTACTGGTGCCGGCTGGGTACCAAGGAGTTCGTGCGCTGGGCGCGCGGGGAGGACGAGGACGAGTTCTTCAACGCCTTCGCCCGCATCCACGCCGCGCGCGAGTCCGACCTGGAGGAGGGGGCGCGCTTCGTCGGCGCCTTCCGGGCCAACGGCCTGGCCATCCCGGTGTGGGGAGCTCGGTCCCGGGCACGGAGGCCGAGGAGCTCACCAAGCCGCTGCAGGCCATGGGCAAGCGCCTGGACGCCGCACTGGCCGACTCCAGCCCCCTGAGCCCCGAGGTCCGCCGCGCCAAGGCCGGCATCATCTCCCGCCAGGTCAACCTCTGACCCTTTTTCGCCGAGCCGGGCACTCTTCTCGCAGCCCTACGGAACTTCTGTGGGACACCGCGAAGAATGCCCGGCTCGGCGTTGCTCAGGTCTCGGCGATGCGCAGGCGCCGGCGGGTCACGCGCGGCAGGCCGCGTCCGTAGAGGGTGCCCTCCTTCGCCTTGACGGCGGCGACGAGCACGAAGCTGAGCGAGATGAGCAGCGCCCAGCTGCCGAACTTGCCGGCGTGCACCAGGTGCCAGCCGTCGGCCTGGTCGGGGTAGCGCCAGGCGCTCAACGCCGTGGCCAGGTTCTCCGCCAGCCAGAGGAATCCCCCGATGAGGATGAAGGCCACCGTCGTCGGCATCCAGTAGCGGTCCCCGCCGACAGTGAAGTGGACGGCGCTTCCCCACAGGGCGATGAGGAAACCGGCGGCGATCACCCAGCGCAGGTCGACGATGACGTGATGGGTGAAGAAGTTGAGGTAGGCGGCCACGGCCAGCAGACTCACCGGCCACCACCGAAAGCCTCCCACGTGCAGGTCGAGGCGCCGGAAGGCCTGGCAGATGTAGGAGCCGACGGAGGCGTACATGAATCCGGAGAAGACCGGCACCCCGCCGATGCGCACCGCCCCCGCGTCCGGATAGGCCCAGGAGCCGGTGTGGACCTTGAACACCTCCAGCGCCAGCCCGATGAGGTGGAAGGCGCAGATGACGCCGAGCTCGCGCCAGGTCTCCTGCTTCAGGGCCACGAAGGCGATCTGCACCACGACGACGTAGATCAGCAGGGCGTCGTAGCGGGCGATCGGAGGATCCGTATGGTTCCAGATCAGGGCGCTGACCGCGAGCCCGACGAAGATGGCGATGGCGAAGGCGCAGCAGGCCAGCTCTAAGAGGGCGAACTGGACCAGGCGGCGGGGAGCAGTCGCCACCGGCTCAACAGGCGGGGTTTCAGGCACCGAAGTACGCCGTACTCACGGTCCTACTGACGACGGGGACATCCCCACGGCCGACGACATGCCGCACCGAGGCGCTTTGCGCGTGGGGGACGGAGTCCGTCCCCGACGGCGTCGAGCGTCCCCGCCGGAACGACACGCACCCGGCCGCGCGGAATGTCCCCGTCGAGGTCGCACGTGACTACTGGGAGGGCGGTCCTGACCGGACTCGACGACCTCTGGCCGCTGTCACCGCCGGATCGAGCGCAGCGCTCGCCTGATGATCCGTTCAGTGGCCGGGGTGGGCGACTCCTCCCTGCCAGCGCTCGCAGAGCTCCCTGGCCCAGGCGGGCTGGGTCTTGGCGGCGTCGTTGACCCAGTTCGCCACGGAGTCCTGCACATAGCGGGAGGAGTCGGCACGCAGCGGCTCGAGCAGCGGAAGGCCCCGCTCGGGCTCCTTCTTGAGTGCGGGGATGTGCCGAGCCCACACGCCGCGTGGACGCAGCGCCTCGCTGGCGAAGCGCCGAATGCGCTCCGAGGGTTCCGAGGTCCATGGCCGCAGCGCGCGGATCGCCTCGTCGAGCTGGGGCACCAGGTGCGGACGCACCGCCATCCATGACCACTCGCGCACTCCGAAGTGCGGGTCGTCCGCAGCCGGTCGTGCCAGGGCCAACAGCGTGTCGACGTCGGCGTCCTTCTCCTGAGCGACCAGGGCGAAGACTGCCCAGCCCCGGACTGTGTCGGCCGGGTGGTCAGTGAGATCCAGACAGGCGGAGCGACCAAGGTGCGTATACAGCGCTTCGCCCATGGTCTGCATGCGGGCCAGGATGCCGAGCGAGTCGGCGTGCCTGGCCGCCTCAACCAGCTCCTCGGGCGCATCCGGCACTACCTGCGTCAGAAGCGTGGAGTGGGCTGATGGCCAGGATCTCTGCCAGTGTTCGGGACTCGTCTCGTCCCGAGCTCAGGTCCGCGTGGCGCTCTGCGGTGATGCCAGCGGCGGGGCTCATGCGTCACTTCACCACGAGGTGGGCCACGCGCTTGAGGTGCTTCTTGTGCTGGCGTCGGCTGACCTTGCCCACCTTGCCGAAGTTGACCCAGCTCCGCCCGTGCATGCCCAGCTGCTTGATGGCGGCGCCCAGGAACACCGAGCCGACGTAGTTGCCGCAGAACCGGCGCAGGAACCAGGTCGGGGCGGTTGAGGTGGTGAGCACCAGGACCTGCTTGATGTGGGTGAGGTGCCCCTTCACCCCAGTGGCCGTCGGGTGGTAGGCCCAGTTCTGCTTCATGACCTTGTCGACGAAGCCCTTGACGATGGCGGGCAGCTCGCTCCACCAGATCGGGGCGATGACAATGATGCGCGAGGCCCCATCGATGAGCTTCTGGTAGTGGCTCACCAGCGGGTCCAGCGTGCCGCCCTCCGTGAACAGGGCCAGCTCCTCGGTGGGCATGCGCGGGTCGAAGCCGTCGGCGTAGAGATCGACGACGTCGTATGGCCTGTCCGCCTTGTCCAGGGCGGAGGTGGCGGCCTCGAGTATGGCGCGGTTGAAGGAGCCGTCGTAAGGGTGGGCGTAGATGATGAGAGTGCGGTCGCCCGTCTTCTTGAGGGTCTTCTTGGCTGTCATCAGCTGTCTCCAATCGTGACGATGGTGCGCAGGGCTGCGCGGATGAAGGCGGCGTCGGCGGTGGTGGCGCCGACGGCGATGAGCTGGGTGTAGCCCTGCAGGCAGGACCACACCAGGAGGTTGAGTGATGCCGGGTCGGTTCCCCGTTGCGCGAGCCAGACGCTCCACCTCGCCGCAGGTGACGGGGCCAGCAGCGGGTGCTCGTCGGGGTGGTCGAGGTGCCGCGATGGCCGTGGGGCTGACCTGGTTGAACTCGAAGAGATGCGGGTGCTCGGCGGCAAGATCCACCAGGAGGGTCCCCGATGCCGATGAGCGACTCGAGCGGATCGTCCTGGACCAGGGCATCCGCGCGCGTCGCCCAGCGAGGTGGACAGCTGGCGTGCCGCCGCCTCGAAGAGGCTGGTCTTGGACGGGAAGTGCTTGTAGCACGCGGTGTGGTCACTCCGCAGGCGCGGGCCACTCCGCTCAGCGTCACTCTGTGCCACCCGTTGGAGTCAATGAGGTCCAGGGTGGTGTCGATGAGTCGCTGACGGGTGTCCGTACTGCGCCGATCGGTCTTCACATCAGGGTAGGTTAACCAAGTTCACCTACCTGTCAGAAGGTGGGACATGGGTTGCGCACGACGGAACTCGCGCTGTCAACCGACGAGTGACCACGATGTGGTCGGATCGGGCCTGGCTGATGTGGCTCGAAGGCGGGGGCCACCTGCCTGTGAGCGCTGCCAACGGCGGCAGCGCGGCGAAGTCGGAGAGTCACCGAGATGCCTCTGACCTGCGCGGATATCGGTACGGGTGAACCGTGGCCGCAGATCCTTGACACCGTCGGCACGGCGTCCTTGAATCGTGTCACGTCCATCACAGCAGGACGACAGCACGACGAACACCTCGCGCCGGGGCGGCCCGGCCCGTCCAGGATGAGAGGAGCACTGATGACTCGTACCGTTTGCGGCTCCGCGCTGCGGTCGACGGCCGTGCGCGTCAACCTGCTGCGTCCTTGTTCATCGGCCGGCCGGCGCCATCGATGCCTCTCGACCGCTATCCAGTAGCCACCCGCTGATCTCCGGCCTCCGCGTCTCGAGTGCCGTCGCGTCGATCAGAGGGTGGGAGCCTCAGGTCCTCCGCGTCCGCTACGTCGAGGGGATCCCGGCTCGGGCTCGTCGCCGAGTCTCGCACCTCGGGGATCAGACCAGCGCCAGTTCCCATCCGCGTCCGCTGCCTTCGCGCGGCGCGAGCGCCCTCAATTCATCCACTTCTTTTCGCTGTCAGATCCATGATGCCTATGGACCTTTGTTTCGGTTCCTGGCACCCTGGTGAGACGGCAATGTCGCCGCCGGGCCCGCACGCCATGCGGCGAGTGAAGCGAAAGGCCTGTTGTCATGACCGATGACCCCTCGAACCACTCTCCATCCGGACCCGCTGTACCTCCGACCGTCTCCCGCACGCAGGACGCCCCCACCGGTGCAGCGGACGTCACACCTGCGTCCGTCACCAGCCCGGTGAGCACCGGGCCACCCGAGCGGCCGCCAGTCCACCCGCAGCACCCGAGCTCAGGAGCCTGGCGGGCCGTCCGCACGGCCGGTGCCCCCTTGAGCGTGCGTGAGGTCGAGGCGGCGGCCTCCGGGGCGCCCGCCGCTCACACCTCCGCCCAGGCCGCCACCCGCTCCTCGGTCCGTTCACCTTCCGAGACCGCGGCTGCCAGCGTCGTCCTGCGCGATCTTGCCGACGAGTACGCCCAGCTCCTGTGCGCCCACGATCCCGAGGCGGCCGCCCGCACCGGCCTGCCCGGCGGAGCCATCCTGCCCGACTACTCGCCCGCGGGACTGTCCGAGCGCCTCAGTGCCGAGCGCTCCCTGCGTCACCGCGTGGCCGCCGTCGACCGCTCGACCGGCTCCGACGAGCTTCTGCGCCGCCACCTCCTGGAGCGTCTGGAGACCTCCATCCAGTTCATCTCCGCCGGGGAGGAGGGAGGCAACCTCGGTTTCCTCTCCTCACCGTTCCAGCAGATCGCCCGTCAGCTGCACCGGCCCCCGAGACCCCCGACCGCGCCGGCTCCGACGAGGCGGACCTCGCCGAGGCCGAGGCCAAGTGGGAAGACGCCTGGAACCTGCACCGCACCCGCCTGGAGGCGCTGCCCGCGGCCCTGGAGGGGCTGGCCGCCTCCCTGGCCGCCTCGGCCGAGGCCGGTGCGATCGCCCCGCTCAGCCAGGTCGACGTCGTCGCCGGGCAGGCCCGCGACCTCGCCCGACGCCGGACCCGGGGACTGCCCGAGGACCTGCCGGCCACCCTGCACGTCCAGCTCCAGGAGGCGGACATCGTCGCCCGCCGCGCTGCGCTGGACTTCGCCTCGCACCTGCGCACGACGCTCTCGCCGCGGGCGCCCCAGGCCGAGGGGGTCGGCCCTCAGCGCCACGCCCTGTGGATGCGCCGCGTCCTGGGCACCCGGGTGGACCCCGAGGAGACCTACGCCTGGGCCACCGAGGAGTTGGGGCGGGTCATCGCCGAGCAGGACGCCATCGCCGTCGACGTCCTGGGGGCCGACGCCGATGCCGGCAGCCTCAACCGGCACCTGCGCGCCGACCCGACCCACGCCCTGCGCCCGGAGGACTACACGACCTGGGCGCAGGAGGTCGCCGACGAGGCCTGGGACGCCGTCGTCGGCCGGGTCCTCGACCCGCCCGACGGCCTGGGGCCGCCCCGGGTGCGCCTCGGGGAGCCCCGGAGACGGCGCGGTCCACTACGAGGAACCGCGCGGTACCGGCGGGGAGCGCCGGCCCGGCATCGTCATGCGCTCCCTGGCCGACGGCGAGCAGCTGGTGTGGCCGTGGATGGAGCGGACCACGGTCCTGCACGAGTCGGTCCCGGGCACCACGTCCACGTCGGCGCGCACGCCACCAGCACCCGGCTGACTGCCTGGCAGCGCTATCTCGGTTCCGTCCCCGGATGCGACGAGGGCTGGGGCCTGTACGCCGAGTCCCTCGCCGACGAGCTCGGGCTCATGCCCACGCCCGAGGACCGCTTCGGCCGCCTGGCGGCGCGCCGCTGGCGCCTGGCCCGGGTCCTCGTGGACCTGGGCGTCCACTCCCCGGCTCCCCGTGCCCGATGACGTCGCGGCCTCCCGGGAGCCGGCCGCGAGTGGAACCGGGCGACCGTCACCGCCGTGCTGCGCCACCACACCGTGATCTCCGAAGGGGCGCCTGCGCTGAGGTCTCCCGGCACCTGGGGTGGCCGGGCCCAGCCGCTGGCCTACGCGGTGGGTGAGCGGGTCTGGCGGGCCGGTCGGCGCAGCGCCCAGGCGCAGGCCCGAGCCGAGGGTGGTGAGCTGGACCTGCGCGCCTTCCACAACCGGGGCATCGACCTGGGCAGCGTGGGGCCTCGATCTGCTCGCAAGCGCCTTGCACTGACCTGCACGAAGGATGCACGGGTGCCGCGGCGGGGTCCGGCCGTCATCGGCCGGGCCCCCGGGCTCGCCCGTGGGCCCGGTCATGTCTCCGTTGCGCCCGACGGGATCTGTCGGAGGCGGGCGTGCCGCGACGTGAATGCCCCTGCCTCCTGCATCGATGAGCCGGGGCGGCGAGTGCTGACGGCTGGGCGGTTCGCGTTGAGGGCCAAGGCGTGCCGGGGCGGCAGGGGAGTCGCCCCGGCACACGGAAGGACGCGAAATGCGCCGGCGGAACCCGGCTCCGTTGACGGGCTCCTTACCTCCACTGTGCCACGAGAACCGGGTGTGACATGCCGAAACGGGCAACTTTAGCGCCTGAATGAGGAAATGTGATTCATTGCAGCAAGATTTCTCAGTTTCTCCGGGGACCGTGGTCCTATGATGAAGGTTTGACACAAAATCACTGAAGAAAGGCTGGGGGTGGTCGCCTTCCTGCTGCGTCACACCGGCGTGTCGCTGTGGCTGGCGAGAGGTGCTCAGGGTGTCGCCGGCGCGCGTCCACTGCGCGGGGAGCCTGAAGAATCCGCGCCCCGTAGGACGAAAGCAGAGAACTTGACGGGCCTCACAAGACAGGCGCGCGGTAACGGGGCGCTCAGGTATCGGCTGGAGGCCGGGAGTCTGGATACCCTGGGGGCGTGAGTTCCAACAAGCGGCCCGACCAGCGCGTTGCCGTGGTCATCCCTGCCAAGGATGAGGCTGAGCGCATCGCCACCACTGTGCGGGCCTGCCGCTCCATTCCCGCGGGTGGACCTCGTCATCGTCGTCGACGACGGCTCGACCGATGGAACTCAGGACCACGCCCGCGCCGCCGGCGCCGTGACGGTCCGCCACTCCGTCTCGCGCGGGAAGGCCTCCGCCATGGAGACCGGGGCCTCCGTCGTCGCCATGCGCGACTACTCCGACGGTCCCGCCCGGCTGCTGATGTTCATCGACGCCGACCTGGGGGACTCGGCCGCCTCCTGCGCCGAGCTGGTGCCCCCGGTCGTCGACGGCGTCGCCGACATGTCCATCGCGGTGCCCCCCAAGCAGTCCGGGGCCGGTGGCCGCGGCCGGGTCGTGCGCGCCGCCAGGCGGGCCATCTCACTGGCCACCGGGTGGCTGCCGGTGGCGCCGCTGTCCGGTCAGCGATGTCTGAGCCGTGAGGCCTACGAGAAGGCGGTGCCCCTGGCCGACGGCTGGGGGGTGGAGGTCGGTCTGACCATCGACGTCCTCGTGGCCGGACTCGCCGTCATCGAGGTCCCCTGCGACATCACGCACCGCGTCACCGGTAACGACCGGGCCGGCACGATGCACCGGGCCTCCCAGTACAAGGACGTCCTGCGGGCCGTGACCCGGCGCAAGCTGCGCCGCCACCGCGTGCCGCGCGCCTCCTTCGAGAAGGCGGCCGCCGAGCAGGACCACTTCTTCACCTACCGCGCCGTGCCGCAGCCCCCCAAGGCCGACGACGACGTCGAGGCTGTCGACAAGCCGCACGATACCGATGGCTCGCAGGCGGCTGCCCCTCGAGACGGCCGAGCGCCAGCGCGCCGGCTCTCTCCCGGACAGCATCAGCGCCAGCAGGGCGGGGGCGGCGGCTGTCAGGATGAAGCCGGCCATCGTGACGCCGGAGTCGTTGACCAGGACGGCCACGAGGGTCAGCACCCCCAAGGACTTCAGCGCCGTCGTCCCCCATCGCCCGGACGGGGGACATCCAGGCGTGGGGACCGGAATCCCGGTCCCCCGCACGCGTGACATGTCCCCTGTGGGCGGCGGGGCGAGCCAGGCGTACGGGGCTGGTGCCGGAGCGCCAGGCCCGCACCTGCCGGCGCCCCCACCACAGGCCGCGGCCGCGAGGGCCGCGCGCAGGCCAGGGCATGCGCCGTGAGCGGCCTCGTCGATGAAGGGCCGACCAGTGCGTACGCCTTGCGCCCCAGCACGCCGGCGGCCGAGCCGTCCGCCACCTGACGGGCGAAGCGTCCCAGGTGCGTGGGCCCACCGGGCCGATGAGATCGACGACGGCGAAACCCGCTCACCACCAGGGACCGTCGCGGTCCCGATGCCCAGCCAGCGCCGCCAGCTCAGGCGCAGGCCCGCCAGGCCCGCACCGAGGAAGGCCAGCGTCGGCACCAGCGTCAGGGCGCCGCCCACGTCCGCGCCCAGCTGCGGGCGCCGTCGACGATCAACGCCGCCCCGCCCAGCAGGGCTCGTCACCAGCAGCGCGGTCCGCCGGCCGCCGCCCAGACGCCCCCCAGACGCCCGGCGATGACGACGACGAGCGCGCGCGGCCACCAGCGCGAAAGGCCGTATTCGACACCCTGTAGAAACGGCCCGCCACCACCGCGTTCATTCCCAGCGGGCTGTTGAAGGCCAGGGGCGCCCGCAGCGGCGTCGGCCAGCCAGGCCAGCGGGATCGCCGCCGCCACCAGCAGCGCTCGTCAGGCTCGCCCCGCTGGAGGGCGGACGACGATGAGGAGGGCTGGGGCTGCGGCCTCGTCCGCTGCGGCTCGGCCGAGGCCTCCCCGGGCGGAGGGGCGTCGGCGGATCCGACTGCGCTCAGCGGTGGCCGTGGCGCAGCGTGCTGAGGGCGAAGGACTCGGTGAGGTGGCAGGAGGGCCGCCTGTGCTCGCCGCGCCAGGGCTCGCGATACCCGGCGGCCAGTCCGCGATCCCGGCCGCGACCAGCGGCGGCTGCAGACTGCGGCGACGAGCGTCCCACACCCGAGGGGGAGCCGGCCCGGGCCCCCACGCGCCACCACGGGACGGCATTGACCAGCAGCAGCGCCGTCGGCAGGCGCTGAGGTAGGGACGGCCACCCGGGTGACCCGGCGGCGGAGCGCTCAACGCCGGCTCGCTCCCGGGTCGCGCAGCGCGACGGCCGCCCAGACCAGGAGCGCCACGGCCAGCCCCATGAGCAGGGCGCCGGCCCGCATGACCGTGGCCTGAGAGGCGCGGGCGCAGGGCGTCGTCGGCGAGCCGCGAGATGCGGGCGTCCCCTAGGGTGCGCCAGTGGCGGCTGCTGCGGGTGCCTGCGCGGCCGGTCTCGGCAGCGTGAGCGCCTGACCGTCGAAGGCCGGGTCGGCGGCCGGCCAGGGCGGACGATGAGTCGGGTGAGGTCGGTCAGCTGGGCCACGCCCGGCTGGTGCGTCGAGTGCCGATGACGAGGCCCGTCGGAGGTGCCGCGCACTGGTCGTACCGCGGGCAGGACCGCCATCTGCGGGGCCGGGGAGCCCTCGTCGTCGGCCAGGGAGGCGATGACGAGGCGGGTGCCGGGACGCGCCTGCTCCTGACCGTGCGCAGGGCGTCGTCGAGGGCGGCGATCCGCTCGGCGTCGGTGGAGGCGTCGCTGGGCGGTGTCGACCATCGTGAGGTCCGCGCCGGCGGCCAGGGCCTCGGCCACCGACGGGCGCCAGGGGGCGGGCCTGTTCGCTGAGCCCCCGGTGCTCCCGTGGCCAGCTGCGTGCCCGGGGCCGACGGCCTGGATCGAGACGTCATGCCCGAGCGCCCTGACCAGGGGGCGTCGCGAGGGATGGCGGCAGTGGGGCCGGCGCAGGAAGCAGCTCGGTCTCGATGGCGCTCGCGCGCTGCCCCGGCCCAGGGTGAGCCAGGCGTCGGCCGGGCAGGTGCGGTCCGCCGGGTGCGCACGGACAGGTTCATCGGCTCGCCCTCGGAGGCGAAGGCCAGCAGGCGGGCGGCCGAGCCGACGCCGGAGAGCTGAGTCCCCAGCGTCGCCGTGCATGGGAGGCCTGTTCCGCAGGTCCGCCCAGGTGAGATTGTTCGTCCCCAGGACGACCACCGGCGCCGGCCGCGAGGACGAGGCGGCATCGAGGCCGGCTGGGAGCGCCGACACCGTTGGAGCCGCGGTGGCGAGCGCCGGACCCACCACCGCCAGGATCATGCCGATGACCACCAGCAGCACGAGGACGTACACGACCGCGCGCACCAGGCGCTGTTGACGTCGTCGAGGTCTCACCCGGCCAGCCTACGGGGCCTCGTAGCTCGAAAAAGTGTCCAGATGGGGACGATTCTTTGACGTCGTCTCTGCTGGTCGACGCGCAGGCAAATTGCTGACCAGCACAAACGCGGACGGCTCTTTCTCCTAGCCGGTTTCAAAGTCGTCCCAGGCGGACAAAATGGGTGCGATGTCCTGGCCGGCATCGGCTCACAGGTACTGGCGGGCCACGGCGACCGCCTCCCGCCATAGCCCCGCCGAAGAGGAAGGCGTGAATCATGATGATGTGCCAGGAGTGGAGGCCCACCTGCTCGCGCCAGCCCTCCGCCAGCGGCGAGACCTCGTGGTAGGCCGCGTAGATGCGATCCAGGTAGCGCTGCCCGAACACGCCCAGGGCCGCCAGGTCGGTCTCGGCGTGCGCGCCCTGCGCCATCGGGTCGATGAGCACGCCGACCACCGTCGGGCCCTGCCGACTCGTCTCCCGTCCGGGGCGCGACACCTGGACGCCGAGCCTGCGGCCCGAGCGCGAGGCGGCGCCCACTGGGCGGCCTCGTCGGCCGGGGTCCACAGGACATTGCCGCACCACAGGTCCCTGTGCGTGGGGCCACTGCGACCCGTGCGCGCGCTCGCGGGCACCGGCGCGCACCAGGGCCGGCTGAGTCGGTGTCGAAGTCGCCGTCGCGCAGACGCTCGCACAGCCGTTCGACGACGCGGGCCCCACCCGACGCTGATCGAGCCGTTGTCCCGACTGGGCTGCAGGTAGGCAGGATCCGGTCCTCGGCGTAGAACTCGCCCCAGCAGCGCGGGCTCGCCCTCCTCGCGGCGTGCGGCCGCAGCCGGATGTCCGAGCGGCCCATCTGCGCCCGGCCGTCCCAGCCGGGAGGCGCCGCCCCGAAGGCCGGGGCACCCGCCGCGTGGGTGACGGCCAGCGCCCGGCCGAAGGCCTCCGCCCCGCCGGGCGTCACGCCGGTCGTCGTCAGCCGCGGCTCCTCCAGCCAGCCCGGACCGCTGGTCACCGGCACCACGTGCGCCCCGCCGTCGGCCATCGCCTCGGCGAGCCAGGTCAGGCCCCTGGGCCTCCAGGGCGGTGGAGACCGCCGTCGTCGTGCTTGCGGAAAACACTCATGGCTCCCAGACTGCCAGGCCCGCGCCGTCGCGGGAGGGCTCCCTGCGTGCATCGCGTCACGCGCGCAGCAGTCCGGCCGACCGGCCCGGACCTGGCTACCCCAGCCCATGACTGCTCCCTGCCCGCTCTGGTCCTTCCTGGGGACCGGCCGGCACCTTTCACCGAGATGGCGCTGCGCCAGGTCGCCCCCGTCGACGTCGAGCTCGACCCCTGCCCGGACGTCCCCACTGCCCTGGACCACCTGCGCGAGCGCACGGTGGAGGCCGCCGTCGTGCCCATTGAGAACTCCGTCGAGGGCGGGTCAACGCCACGCTGGACAACCTCGTGGCCTCCACGCCCCTGGTCATCGCCGCCGAGATGGCCGTGCCGATCACCTTCGTCCTGGCCGGCCGCCCCGGCACCCGCCTGGAGGACGTGCGCGTCATCTCCACCCACCCGCACGCCTGGGCCCAGTGCCGCGGCTGGGTCCACCAGAACCTGCCCGAGGCCGTGTACGTGGCCGGAACCTCCACCTCGGCGCCCGCCCGCGCGCTGGCCACCACCGACGGGGACACCGGGCTTCCAGGCCGTCCTGTGCAACCCGCTGGCCGCCGAGGAGTACGGGCTGGAGGTCATCGCCGGGGCGTGGCGGACAACCCCGACGCCGTCACCCGCTTTCGTCAAGGTGACCCGGCCCGGCCGCGTGGGCGAGCCCACCGGCGCCGACAAGACCACCCTGCTCGTCCACCTCCCGCACGACCGCTCCGGCGCGCTGCTGGACATGCTCGAGCAGTTCAGCGCCCGCGGCGTCAACCTCTCGCGCATCGAGTCCCGGCCCGTGGGCGACTCCCTGGGGCCGCTACCGCTTCTCCATCGACGTCGAGGGGCACGTGCGCGAGGAGCGGGTCCAGGCGCCCTCATCGGGCTGCACCGCACCTGCCCGGTGGTGCGGTTCCTGGGCTCCTACCCGCGGCTGGACGCCCGCCCGACGGCGGTCCTGGCCGGCACCAGCGACAAGGACTTCGTCGTGGCCCGCTCCTGGGTCGGCAGACGTCCTCGACGGCCGCGCGCTCTAGGCCTGCCCGCGTTGCCGACGGGGGCTTCCGTGCGGCCGGGTGCGTGTCGACGGGGCATTCGACGCCTTCAGGGGCGGAACTCCGCACCCCTGCGGGGTCCCCAGCCGCAGAAAGGTCCCCGTACGCGTGGACGCCTCCCATCGAACGTCGACCCCGCCGGTGGACAGGCGACCGCGGCGTGCGCAAGGCTCGGGGGCGTGAGCACCTCCGACGCCAGCACCGAGACAACCGCCGCTATGCCGCTTCCGCCTCCGTTCCCATCCGCTCGTCCCGGCGCCCTGCCTCGCTACCTCGGCCCCGCGGCGCCGGGTCCCCTACCGCGTCATCATGGTGTGCACCGGCAACATCTGCCGCTCCGCCATGGCCGAGATCGTCCTGCGCGACCGCCCTCGCCGCCGCCGAGCATCGCTGAGCGCCGGGCGGCGTGATCGTCACCTCCGCCGGTGTTCCGACGAGGACGCGGCAACCCATCGACTCCCGGGCCCGCCGCGTCCTGACCGAGGCCGGCTACGGCACCGGCGCCGACGACGTCTCGCGCGCCACGGACATCGCCATCACCTCCCACACCGCCCACCGCGTCACCGACGCCGAGATCGCTCGAGGCCGACCTCCTGCTGGGCCATGACCGACTCCCACTGGAACGTCCTCCAGCGCCGCGCTGCGGGCCTCGGGCGGAGCCCTCCCGCATCCGCATGTACCGCGAGCTCGACCCGCCTCCGCCCAGCAGGCCGAGGCCGTCGTCGCGGGTCGGGCCTCCCGCAGCGTCCTCAACGTCCCGACCCCTGGTACGGCACCATGGCCGACTCCGTCGACACCCTCGAGGTCGTCGAACGGGTCAGCGATGAGCTGTCGACTCGCGCGCTCCTCGACTGACGGCTCAGTGCAGGCGGTTGTCCAGCCAGCGCATGACGGCCTGAAGGTACTGGCGCGCGCCAGCGGCCCGGACAGGGCCAGGTCGTGGACGCCCTCGGGGATCTGGCGGACGGTGACGTCGTCGCCCAGGTACTGGGAGCGGTCGATGATCTGCTCCACGTCGAGGACCACGTCGGAGCGCTGCGCCTCCTCCAGGGCTCGCCTTGACGCCGCTGCTGACCGTTGAGCAGCACACGAGGATCGGCACGCGGATCCCCAGCCCGTGGTGGACTCCGCTGCAGACGCCGGATCCCGCCAGGAACCCGGCCCGCACCGAAGGACGGCGTCGGCTTGAGCGCCAGGTCCCAGTCCCACTCTCCGCGCCAGCGCCGGTGCAGGGCCGCCACGTAGTTGTCCTCATCGCCGCTGCCCGGCTCGCTGATGACCCGCTCAGGGCCCGCCGCGAGAGGAGGTCCACGAGGGCCGAGCCGTAGGAGCGCACCAGCGTCGATCCGCGCAGGTCCAGCCACGGGAGTTGAGGACGAGCGCGTCCACGGTCCCGGGGTGGTCGGCCGCCCAGATGACCGCCTGCAGCCCGCCGGTCGAGTGCCCGTTGAGGACGACGACGTCGTGCCCGTGCTCGAGGCGGATGATGCGCAGGGCCTCGGCGATCTCTCGTCGTGGACGCGCAGGTCGCGCACGTCGTGCGGTGAGGCGTGCCGGTGCAGCCCGCCCGCAGGCCCGCAGGTCCAGCGCGTAGAACTCCGAAACCGGCGTCGAGGGTAGGCCTGCGCCAGGTGGGTCTGAAGAGTAGTCGCTGCGCCGCAGATAGAGGACTGCGCGCGAGTGGCGTGGCCGGCCTGGACCCGGACCGCCTCACGCTGGAAGACGAGCACGGCGTGATCGGCGCCGGGGGCCTTCGTGGGCGACTCGGTCACTGGGATGCGGCGGGCCAGTCACGGCTCACCCAGGATGTCGGGGTGGTCGGCTCTGAGGTCGCACCTCATGGGCAGATCCAAGCACGCCGCCCTGTGCGGTGAGTAGCGTCGCCGACAGCGACCTGGGAATAGCCAGGATGTTGCTGAAACGCCGATCACGGCCGCCGCGGGTCCGGCCCACGCGGTGGCCCCTGCCGCCGGTGCGGGGCGTGACCTCGGTCCTTGGCAGTGGCGTCGCTTGCGTCGCGAAGGCGGCGCTGCGTAAGTTATCCATGGCCATCCAGAGCAACCGAGACCTGGCTCGACGACATTGCAGCAACCCCCTTCATGGTGCGGGTGCTTCCGCCAGGAACGATGGAGGAATACGTGACGCACAAGCGATCAGTCGGCTGCCGAGTCCCGGACCGGCCGAGGAACGACCTGACGCGCGCGCGTCGAGCCTGGGCAGGGGAGCGCGAGCCCCGGGACACTGACCTGGAGCGCCGAGTCGCAGCACCGACGCCGAGAGGATCCTCCGCCGAGCCCCATGATCTCCTGCGCGACGTCCACAAGGTCTACCGTCTGCGCAGCGGCAGCGAGGTGCGCCCTGGACGGGCTCAGCCTCGACGTCGCCGCCGGCTCCATCCACGGCATCGTCGGCACCTCCGGGGCCGGCAAGTCCACGCTCGTGCGCTGCCTGACCTCCCTGGAGCGCCCCACCAGCGGCCACGTGAGCGTCGCCGGCCAGGACATGACCGCCCTGTCCGCCCGGCAGCTGCGCGAGGCCCGACGCCGCATCGGCATGGTCTTCCAGCACGCCAACCTTCTGGACCAGCGCACCGCCGCGCAGAACATCGCCCTACCTGCTGGCGCTCGCGGGCGTCCCCGGCGGGAGGCGCCACCCGATCGTCAGGCGCATGCTCGAGCTCGTGGGCCTGGCCGACCGCGGCGCCTCCTACCCCTCCCAGCTCTCCGGCGGCCAGCAGCAGCGCGTCGGCATCGCCCGCGCGCTGGCCGACGACCCGGCCGTCCTCCTGTGCGACGAGCCCACCTCCGCCCTGGACCCGAGACCACCCGCTCCATCCTCGACCTCATCAAGAACGTTCGCGACACCCTGGGCCTGACCGTCATCATCATCACCCACGAGATGAGCGTGGTCCGCCAGGTCTGCGACCCGTCAGCCTGCTCGAGGCCGGGCAGAGTCGTCGAGAGCGGCCGCCTGGAGGACATCGTGCTCGACGTCGGCCCCGGCTCTCGCGCGAGATCGTGCCCTTCCCGAAGGTGCCCCGAGGCCGCGGTCGCCCGACGGGAGAGCCGTCATCGACGTCTCCATCACCGCCCACCCGGGCCAGCCCGGCCGCCGTCGCCCCTCATCGTCCTGGTGGCCGAGCTCGGGCGGGCGACATCGCCGCCGGCGTCTTCGAGACCATCGGGCAGGCCCAGATCGGGCGGCCTGGCCGTCACCGTCCCCGCGTCCGACACCGAACAGGCCGTGAGTCACCCCTGCGTCACGCCGGTATTGCTGCGGAGGTCCGCTCATGAACTCGATCCTCCTTCCGCTGACCCGAGGCCGCGGTGCTCGAGCACGCGCACCTGGTTCGACAACCCGGCCATCCAGCGCAAGCTCGGCTACGCCCTCGTCGAGACCCTGTCGATGACCTTCGTCTCCGGGGCTCGTGACGGTCGTCGTCGGCCCTTCGCTGGGCTCGCCCTGGTCTCCACCGCCGGCGCGGGCCAGTTCCGCAACCCGCCCGCTGTACTGGGCGCTCTCGCAGATCGTCAACATCGGACGCTCCATGCCCTTCATCATCCCTCATGGTGGCCCTCATCCCGATCACCCGGATCCTCGTGGGCACCTCCTGGGCTGGCAGGCGGCCTGCGTCGCCCGCTGACGATCGGCGCGATCCCCTTCTACGCGCGCCTGGTGGAGACGGCCATCAACGACGTCGACCACGGCAAGGTCGAGGCCGCCCTCATGATGGGCGCCTCGGGCAGCAGATCACCTGGGGGTCCTCGTGCGCGAGGCCCCGCCGATCCCTCATCCAGTCGGCCACCGTCACCATCATCACCCTCCTGGGCTACATCCGCCATGGCCGGCGCCGTCGGCGGCGGCGGCGTAAGTGACCTCGCCATCCAGTACGGGCTACCAGCGCAACCATGGTGGACGTCATGGTCATCACCGTGGTCGTCATCGTCCTCATCGTCGGGCATCATCCAGCTCATCGGCGACATGCTCAGCCGGCTGGTCGAACCACCGCTGAGGCGATCGCCAGCCGGGTAAACGCGCGCAGCCGTCGAACCGGGCGGCTGCGTCGCTCGGCCCCAGCACGACGATCTCCTCCCTCCCGACATTGGGCCGCCCGGCCCCGCGAAAAGGAACCACCATGTCCTCCTCCATCTCGGCGCACCGTCATCGCCGGCGGTTCGCCGCCACCGCCGCCGCCCTCACCCTGGCCGCCTGCGGCTCCAAGTCCGGCAGGGCGGCGACGTCAAGGGCATCAGAGGTCGACGGCGCTACCGCCACGATCACCATCGGCGCCACCCCAAAGCCCCACGTCGAGCATCCTCCAGTGGGTCCAGGACAACCTCACCGAGGGCTCCGGCATCAGCTCGACATCAAGGAGATCAACGACTACCAGACCCCCAACTCCTCCCTGGACGACGGGTCGCTGGCCGCCAACTTTCTACCAGACCCCCGAACTTCCTGGAGCAGCAGAACAAGGAGAAGGGCTACGACTTCGTCTCCATCGCCGACGTCCACATCGAGCCCATGGGCATCTACACTCCAAGGGCTACACGCGATCGTCCAGGAGATCCAGGACGGGCGGCACGATCGTCCTCAACAACGACCCGGCCAACACGGCCCGCGGGCCTCAAGCTCCTGGCCCAGGCCGGGCTCATCGAGCTGGACAAGTCCGCCGAGCTGCCCACTGACACCGACGTGACCTCCAACCCCGAAGAACCTCAAGTTCAGCCACGGTCGACGGCGCCCAGGTCTACAAGTCGATGCCGGACGCCGAGCTCGCCGTCGTCAACGGCAACTACGCCATCGACGCCGGGCTGCAACCCGAAGAACGACGCGCTCGTCCTGGAGAAGGGCGGCAAGGACTCCGAGTACCCCAACCAGCTCGTCGTGCACGCAAGGACGACAAGGACAACGAGCACCTCGAGAAGCCATCGCCAAGCTCAGCGACGAGCTGCGCCAGCATGTCACCACGACCTGGCCCGACGAGGGCCGTCGTCCCGGCGTTCCGGCGTCAGGGGCCGGTGGCTGGTCGCGGGGGCCGGCTGCGGTTGGTCGTGAGGGCCGGGCTGCGGCCGGCGCCCGTCCGAGGATGCACCCGGCCAGCGCGAGAGCGTCCGCGCCGTGTCGGTTCAGGCGGCGATGGCGGCGCGGAGGATGAGGTGCGCAGCGCCCGCTCGGTGGCGTCGGTGACGAGCTCCCCGGCGCGGGAGATTTCTGCCCTCGGGCAGGTCCATGGGGACGGATCGTGTGCCCATGACGGCGTCGATCCCGGCGGCGTGCACCGCACTCGGCGCCGCGGCCGATCGAGCTCGCCAGCGCGATAACCGGCTTGCTCCGCCAGCTTGGCGGCGCACCGGCGGCGGAATCTTGCCGCGGGGCGTCTGAAGTCGACGGCGCCCTCGGCGGTGATGACCAGGTCCGCTCGGGCGATCTGGGCGTCGAGGTCGACCCCGCACAGGTCGGCATCCCGAGCACATCGAAAGCGTGAGCGCAGCCTGGCAGCCCAGCGCGAGCCCAGCGCCCAGTCCGCCTGGAGGCTCTCCCGGTGCCCCGGAGCCGGTGAGCAGGATTGCAGTGGGCGGCCTGGGAGGAAGGCTCCTCGCCCGCCGGGCTCGTGGACGCCTTCGCGAGCCTCCACCTGCTCGGAAACAACGCCCCTGCGGCCCGAAGACGCGGCCACCCTGTGCCTGCACGGTGAGGAGGTGCTGCATGTTGCCGGGCCACACGAGGACCTCGACGCCGCGCAGGCGGGGTCCATGTCGGAGGTCTTCGATCCGCTGGACCCGGATCAGGTTCGAGCCGATCGGGTCGACCTCGTGGCCATCGGCGTCCGGGAGCCGGGCGCCCAGGGCGACAGGCGCGCGCGCCCGCCGTCGCAGGTCGAGTCGCCGCAATAGCCGACGATGATGCGCTGGGCCCCGCCGTCGGCGCTACCGAGACGAAAGCTCGCCGACGCCGCGGTCGTCGATGGCGCCGAGTCTCGCATGCCGGCGGGCACCGGGCGCAGGCCGGCGGCGCCGCGGCTCATCTCCACCAGCGGGGTCCCCTGGAGGCTGAGCCGCCCAGCGCCAGGCCTGGGTGAGTCGACCAGCCCGCTGCGACCGGTGACGTGGTGGTGACGCTCGCCGCGGTGGCGGGCCATCGTGGCCGCCGAGCCCTCTCCGCCGTCGACCAGCGGCTCGACGACGGCGGCGCCGGGCGGGAGGCGCGCACCCCGGCGGCCACTGCCTCGGCACATTCTTCGGGGAGGCTCTCCTCGAAGCCCGAGGGGCGACGAGAATGCGGGTGGGCACGGTCGCTGGGCGCATGACTTCCTCCGGAGGTACAGGTTGTCATGATGTGTCGGAGATGGCGGGGGTGGTTTGGGAAAGCGAGAGGTATGAAGGCAATGGCGTTCCGCAGTGCAGGACCGTCTGATCGCCGCTGGGCCGGCTGGTACACCAGTGCAGGCCCAGAAAGCGGCCACAGCCAGGCGCTGCGTGGCCATGACCAGGACCACCAGGCGAGGGGCAGAAGCATCGACAGGCAGCTCGCAGGTCCTCGAGAAGGTCTCGTGCCGTCGATGCCGGAGAGCATGGCCACCGGCTTGGCCGAGGACGGCGGCGTGTGGCAGAAGCCGGCGGCCGCCCGTCGAGGCGAAGGCGGCCGCGCTGGTTCAGCGCCACCACCGCCGGCGCCAGGCCACTGATGATCGGGGATGAGCACCCGCCGAGCGGGCCGGAGCGCGACTGGATGACCAGGTGGAGCGTGTCGAGAGCACCACCACGAGCATGAAGGGCGGGGCGAGTCTGGTCCGCAAGGCATCGGAAGGCCGAGGTCGCCACCCACCCGCGGCGCCGGTGCACCAGCGCGTCATGGCGAGGGTGGCTGCGCATGAAGACCAGCAGCGACCAGGCAGCGCGCTATGCGCAGCGCGCCACCGAGCCGTAGCCGGGCAGTGAGGCACCAGCACGCCCAGGAGGGCCACGTGTATGGCCGGGTCGACGCCGTGCAGGGACCTCGGTGCACCACAGCACCACCACCGTGCCGGACGAGCAGGGCGGCCCGCTCTCGGCCCGGGTCAGGGACCGGTGCAGCGGGGTCAGGCAGGCCTCCGCGAGGTCCGGCGATGTCGACGCGTACCGACGGCGCATGTCCTCCTTGCGGGTGACAGCCACACGATGAGCCTCGTGTGGACGGGTGGCTGGACAGGGCCGCCGGGGCAGGCCTGAGCGAGGAGCCAGCCGGCGAAGGAGAACTCCTGCCCACCGGGCTGCCACGTCAGATGGGAGGTCACCAGGTGAGCGCCCGCCCCAGGAAGGACACCGGACCGCGGACAGCAGAGGTTGACGGTGGGGGAAGATGAGCGACAGAGCGTGGACGAGCCGCGCTTGCGGAGGCCGCCAGAGCTAGGGTAAGGTTCGCGCCCGGTGCGCAGCGCGCTGGCCAGGAGACGTGTGAGCTGGTAGCAGCAGTAGCCGCCCGCCCCGAGGTGGAGGTAGCGAATATCGTGGCGACGATCGCGGGCGTCACCAGGTGGACCAGGACGCGGGTGGTCGGTTGCCGTCACCAGCCAGGCCGCCAGGCGTCCGGTGAGGCCCGAGGCGCTCACCCTGAGCGGCGATGACGAAGGCCTGCCACCAGCAGCCAGGATCGTGTCGTCCCCGAGGGCTCGCGAACGTCGTCGCGCTCCGCGCCGGTGAGACCGGGGCGGTGGCGGCGCCAGGAGATGAAAGGTGTCGACGCACGTTGAAGTGACCCAGGCCCACACGCGGTGATGAAAGCCATGATCAGGGTGGCGCGCCGGTGACCGACAGGCTCTCGGCGCCGCCCGCCGCCAGGCGGCCACCCCGACCGCCGCGCACGGCCCGCGGCGGTGACGGCGGACAGGATGCGACGCCACGGCAGACGCCGGGCCGGAGTGCGCGAGCCTCGCCGCGCCTCGCCAGGGGAGAGCGGCAGTCTCGCGCACGTGGGTGTGTCCGGTCTCGAGCGAGTTGGCGGTGTCAGTCGCGGTGGTCATGAGACCGGCCTCCTCTCCCGAGGCGTCATGCGCGCGCGGTCGCCGTCGTGGGCAGCGCTGGCTCACCGGTGGTCACTCGGGGCGCCGTGTCCGCCGAGTGCGTGGGAGGAGGACGCGGCCGGGGAGGAGACGACGGCGGGATCGTCCGAGGAGAGGTTCCAGGAGCGTCGGCCGGGATGCGCAGGCCGACGGTGGCGCCGAGGCGAGATGTGCGAACACGGTGCCGTCGTGGCGTCGGCGATGGCCTGCACGATGGTTGCGCCCAGCCCGGCGCCGCGCGGCCTGCCACCGGTCTCGCCTGCGTAGAAGCGCTCGAAGAGCCAGTCGACGTCGTCAGTCGGCGTCCGGACCCTCGTCGGTCACGGAGACAGCCCGCTGCGGCCGCAGCCGTCGGTGCCGCGATGGTGAGGGTCAGCCGTCGCCCGTGCTGCCAGTCGTTGCGGGCGAGGGTGGCCGGTGGCCTGACGCACGCGCTCGACGTCGAGCCGTGGCCGTGCCGGACCCACGACCCTCAGATCGGGACTGCGGCGCCTGGGCCATGGCCTCGACGTCGTCGAGCAGCGTGCGGCCAGCTCGGTGACCCCGACGTCGGGAGTCAGGTGGAGCTGAAGTCGCGCCGTTCACGGCCTCGCATGAGGGACTGGAGATCGTCGGGGATCCGCTGCAGCTCGGCGATCTGAGTGCGTTGCTGGCGGACGGTTCGCGTGGCCGGCCGGCTGGCCAGGCGCGCGTCCATGACGGCCAGGGGACCGGAGATCTCCCGGTGAGCGCGCGCAGGACGGGCTGGGTCACGGGCTGTCGAAGGCCTCCTGGAGGCGGTCCAGCGTGTCGTTGAACTCCCGCGAGGCCGGCGCGATGTCATCACGGCCGCCAGACGGCACGAGCGCCGGATGGGGTCCTGGAGCAGGTGGAGACGGAGGCGGCCGCGGTGCGCAGGTCGCGCAGGGGCCTGAGGGTCTGGCGGGCCACGAGCAGCCTGACGACGCCGGTGAGCGGACGGCCGCACTGGTGCGCGACCATGAGCCAGATCGTGGCGTTGATCTGGTCCACGCGCGAGGCGGTGAAGCTCATGGTGATGACGGGACGGGTGCTGGGAGGGTCATTGGGCTCGAGGCTCGGCCCGGGCCCAGCGGACCTCTCCGCTGCCGTGGTCGAGTGGCGCCCGACGGCGACTGCAGGCAGTTTCCACGAGACAGGGGGATCCGTGCTGGCTCAGGTTCAGGGGTCGCGCGGGAGGCGCGCCCGGAGGCCTGGGTGGCCTGGGCCTGTGGCGTGGTTGTAGCGCTGAATGATGGTGGCTTCCCGGTCGGTGGGGCTGCTGGCTGTCGGTAGACCTCCGCGAGGCGGGTGGGTGGAGTGCATAGGGCTGGGAGGTCCGCGGGTCGACGCCGGTGGCCGCGCAGTCTCTGGGCTCCTCGACCTCGTGGGCGACGTCGGTGTTGGCGGAGCGGGCAGGTCTCCCGCCATGAGAGTGCAGGCGCACGGAGACGATCATGGCGTTGGTCAGACCCAGGGCGACGACGGGCAGCGTCCAGGCGACGATATGCGCAGCCGGGCGGGGACCGGAGGAAGGCCGGTGAGGTGGGTGGTCGAGTCGGCGGGGCTGGTGAAGAGGTTGAGGAGGTCATTGCGTGGGCGCAAGGGTGGGGGTCGGAGAGGGCTGGGTGGAGGGATGTTCGGGCTCGGAGGTCGCCGCTGTCGCTCCCTCACCGGCGGAGGACAGGTGGACTGGGCTGGGCTGCCGCGGGCGGGCGGACGACGGCCGCCAGACCTCGGCGGCCAACGCCCGGCGCCACCGACGAGCGCCAGGCAGAGCCAGGGGCGAGGATTCGGCGTGAGGTGTTCATGTCTCCAGCTGTCACGAGCCAGTCCCAGAGGGACCACAAGTGAGCGTGAGAGTTCTCTTGTATAGCGTAGACTAACGAAACAGTAATGTGTTGTAGGTCTTTGATGATGACCGGGGTGCTGCTCGTGGCGGGGGCGTACGTGTCCCACATGAGGATTGGCGTCTTCACACCTCCACCGTCAGGCGTCAGCTCGTGTGCGGGAAAGGCACGTCCGCGATAGTGTGCGGCCGGTCGCGTTGTCAGCGCGGCCCGGCGTTGTCATCATCTGTGGACAGTCTCGCGGTCTGCGGGTCCGGGAGTCGGCGCGCAGCCGCCTGGGTTGAAACCGCGGCGACCCGACGGCGTCCAGTGCGCCAGCGGATTCACGGATGAGAGGACGGTCAGATCCATGTGCAGCAGCGGGACGGTGCGGACAGGGCGCGGGCGCTGCCATTGCCAGGCGCCGTCGGGCCCGGCTGTCGAGGCGCGCGATCTGCGCAAGTCCTTCCTGACCCCGGTGGGCGAACCGATCGAGATCCTGCATGGCGTCTCCTGCGCGATGATGCCGCGGATGACGGCGCTGGTCGGCCCCAGCGGCTCTGACTGAAGTCGACGGCGCTGCTGCATGCCTGGCCGGGTTAGGGAGGCGGCGACGTCGGGCCGGTCAGGATCCTCGGCACGACCTCGGCGGGCTCCCGGCGGCCTGCGGGTGGCCGAGCTCTACCGCGATCAGGGTGGGCTACGTCTTCCAGGCCTCACAACCTCGTGCCCCTACCTGACGGTACGGGAGAACATCACGATCGGTGACACTCTGGCCGGCGGCGCCCCGATTCGGCGAGGGTGCGGGAAGTCCTCGCCGGGCTGGGGCTGGAGGCGCGCGCCGATGCGCCCGACGACGCTCGCGGGCGGCGAGCAGCAGCGCGTCGCCCTGCGAGTCACTCACCGCCGTCCACGCAGGTCGCCCGCCATGATGGGCCCATGCAGGCCCTGGACGCCCGCTCGCCGCCTTCGTCCTGGCCGAGCTGCGCGCGCTCGCCGACGACGGGGCTCGCCGTCGATCCTCGTGACGCACGACCTGCCGCCAGCGTGCCCTGGCGGAGACCGAGCTCATCATGCGCGAGATGGCTGCCGCATGCGTCGACCGCCGCTGTGGTGCCACCCCGACGAGCTGCTGTGCCGCCGTCAACCGGGCAGAGCTGCGGCGTGACCCGCTGCCACCCTGCGCGCCCTGGCTGCCCAGTGGCGGGCCGGTCGGGGACGGTGGCGGAAGCTGGCCTAACGCGGGGCAATCGGCAACGTCTGCCTGCGCACCGCATGACCGTCACCCGCCCGACGTCGTCGCTGCGGCGTCCGGGCGGCAGGGTCAGACCCGGCCGAGCTCACGGTTTCCGGGTGTCTCGGTCGCCTTCTAACACGCCAGATGGTGACGGTTCCGGTGGTGGCCGTCGTCGACGGTCCCGCGTGCGGGCACTGCGCACTGAGCTGGGGCCCTCCGTGGCGGCTCGTCGGCGCCCCTGCGGCAGGTCCTCGTCGCCGTCCCTGCCGCCCGCCGTGGCGGTGCAAGCTGGGCGTGGTCATTGCGCGCGGGATCCTGCTGGGGATGAGTGGCACGGCGAAGCCCTTCGCCTCGGCTGTCACCACGCTGCCCGGCGCCGCGCACATGGGGCGGATCGAGGGTCGCCCAGACGCCGACGACGCTGCTGCTCACCGTGGTGGTGGCCGTGGTCGCCGTCGCGGTCCCGAGGCAGTGGGCCCGGCACGCGCCGCGGTGCGGACGCCTGCCGTGGAGGCGGTTCTCGCGACGCGCACCCCTGCGGCGACGCCGC
>BNJV01000081.1_pt1 | contig 50075 bp, 64 predicted proteins | sample 8540591 | NCBI WGS metagenome assembly BNJV01 (sample SAMD00202457, study PRJDB9452) | human saliva metagenome | host: Homo sapiens | reverse complement strand
TCGGCGTCCTCGGCGTGGTCGGAGACCTGGAAGGGGCAGTGGGGCGGAGGCGTTGGGGATCTCCTGACGTCGGAACGAGCGACCCTCCGATCTCTACGGTGGGCAGGTTCGGGTTAACGGCATTGCCCTCGGGCCCCGCGCTCACCTCTCGGTGACGGCGGGACGTACTCGGCGCGCGCGGGTCGATGGGCGATCTCCTCCGGATTGACGACCTGGGCGATCCCGAGGGCGTCCCACCAAGTCGATGAAGAGCCACGCCTCCGTGAGTCGCGCCGTCGGTCCACCCATCTCCGGTGAGGGGTCACGACCTGGCCGTCTGTACTGCGGGCGCGCAGAGAGCCTGCGGTGCGAGTTCGCAGCACAGGTGCTGAGGTTCCTTCCGTGTAATGGCGCACGGCCGTGATGCCGTCAGCGCACCTCCTGAGACGGGTGGGCGCCGGCGGTAGTTTACAAGGAGCTCGATGATCGGGCGTCAGGCCGTAGCTCGGCGACGTTGGTGAGCGTACCATCACTGCGACGGTTGATCGCTACGAGCACCGAAAGCACGACCGGGATCATCGCTGAGCACGAGGATGGGCACCGATGATTGGAAGCCGGTCGACCCACCACCTGGACCTGCGGCTTGGATGCCGGCGGCTCCCGCACCGTTAGATCGCATGGCCGCCACCTGCCACCGACTGGCGGTGTCGGAGCCATCGGAACGGGTTGGAGGCGCGCCTGCCAATGACCGCGACGCGATACACAGCGCGCGCTGCTTGTTGGTGTGGTCCGCCGCGTTTGCCCTCCCTGGCCGCTCTCCCGGGCGAAGACGGAATCTGCAGCCAGTGGTTCCCCTGCTCGACGTACTCGGGAAGCCTCGAAGGAGCCTGCGGCGGTGCCGTCGCTATCGTAACGGTGATCGTGGTGACCACCTCGGGCTCCAGAGGGTGCGGGCAGCCCGCGCGCCGTCGTCGATGAGGACCTGGACCGTCACTGCCACTGAAATCCCGAGAGCGTGTGCCGCAGTCGTTCCTCCGACGGCCACCGTCGAGGGGCTGACCGTTGAGGCGGTTCCTGTGGTGGAGGGACCGGTCTGGTGTCCGCTCTGTGCAGCGGGGCTCGTGGAGACCAGGCGCCGCCAGGGATGCGAGGGAGGAAGGAGACTGACCGAGCGAGCATGTGGCGGTGAGCCCTGGAGGCGCAGAGCCGATCCGGCGCCGAGCCGGTGAACGACGCCGATCACGCCGCATGCGCTCTGTCGTCCGGGACGTCCGGATCATCTGCTCCCACCTCGCTGTCCGGCCTTGTTCTGGCCCTTGCCGGCGATGTCATTTGACGCTCTCCTACCAGCACCGTCTCAGCGCCTGCGCAACATCCGCGTAACCCGCTCGGCGGACCGTGGGTGCGCGAATCGGCGTTCCTGAGAACGCGCGGCGACCAGCAGCTCGTGGCACCGACGATCAGCAGCCCTCAGCGGCGCCGCCCAGGAGCATGTCGTTGGTGCTGGGTCCCGTGGTGGAAAGCGCAGTCTCGCGCTTGTCCGGGAGGCCAGCAGCTGAGCCTGGCGCCGGGTTGCGGGGATCGAAGGACGCGGAGGCGATCTCCAGCTGGCCCATCAGAAGGCTGTTGTCACGATCGGCCACCGCGCTCGGCCAGGAGCGGACTCGAATGTCGAGACAATCGATGGAGACGCTGTTGGCATCGTCGACCTGCCACCAGCCCTTGGTGGCGCGGCTCCGGGGAAGACGAAACACCGACACCACTCGCCCGCCTGCACCTGGACTTGGGCAGAATGGGATCGAGCGATGTTGCCCTGACGGGACCCGGACGAGGATGCCCGGCGTCGTCCGCGCTCAGAGTCCGCCGCGCACTGGCCACCGGGGGCACTGGGCTCCGGTCGGGACGGACGGTGCGCTGAGGGCACATCAGCCTCGTGCGCGGATGAGTCCTGCGCCGAGGGCCGCGGGTCTTCCGGTGCCTGTCCGCGTACGTCTCCTGCGACCGCCGGCGTTCAGGGCGGGCGCTGCGTTCTGTACCTGCTGTGGCGGCGCCGTCACTGCGAAGGTCGAGGCGTGAGTCGCCCCGGTGACCGGGTGCCTGCGGCGCGGAGGGTCGCGCTGACTGCCGGCGCCCGTGTCTGTGCCCGCCTTCCGGAACCGTACCGCGCCAGGTGCCTGACCGCTACCCGAGTGTGCTGCCCGCGTTGACGTTTCCAGGGCGCCCGCCAATCATTCGGGTCTCCACTTGCAGGCGCTTCTGATCGGGTTCAGTCGTGTGCGGTGCAGGAACCGGAGACGTTGTCTCGGACGGACGAGCAGAGGGGCGGACGACGCAGGACTCCGGCGACGAGTTCGGCGGAGGGTGTGGAAGCAGGGCCGGCGGGTGAGCCAGTCGGCTCCAGGTGCGGGTTCGCCGGTGGGCGCACCGGTGGCCGAGGGCTCTACGGTCTCGGGTGAGGAGTCGGTGAGGGGACAGCTCCGGCGTGGGTTGCGGAGCAACAGCCCTTGCTGAGGTGAATGTTGGTGCCGGCCGTCAGCCCGGTGTCGATCGGCGAGCTGAAGGTGCCGCGTCCTTTGTCGACGTTCCTGCGGCGTAGAGCGCCGACAGATTGACCTGGGCGTCGAGGTCCCGTGATGGAAGGTGACGGGGAACTGAGACCGTTCTTGGGACCACGTGCACCCACCGTAGCCCGCTACCTTGATCTCGACCGGCTTACTGCATCGAGCATCGTCCTGAGCACCAGCCTGTCCCCTGATCTGACGGCGTTCTCCGGGTCGTACGCGGGTTCGTCCCCTGGGGTCAGAGCCATCGAGAGCCGAGCACCTGGACGGCGGGCTTGGCCTGGCACGTCTCGACAACGGCGCTCGGAGATGCGCCTCGGCTGAGCTGGACGCAGTCGGCTCGGGCAGAGCGCCTGAGCGGGCGCGATGAGCTGGGTGAGGCGGTCACGGAAGGGACGGCGAGACGCTGGGTGCTGCGGAGGGTCGGTGCGTGCCGGTGGGCGGGCTGGGGGCCACTGAGGAAGTCGGTGTGCAGTCGGTGTGGGAGACACCAGGGGTCCCAGCGCTGGTTCAGGAGTCCCGGCTCCGGCGTGGGCTCAGCTCGGCTCCGCGGTGGAGATGCCGGCGGACGGCTCAGAGTCGGTTCGGCAGTCGGCTCCGATGTTGGCTCGGGGACCGGGGGGTTGATGACATTCGGGTCCTGCTTGACGAAGGAGAACAGGCCTGTTGTCGCACTCACTGTTCCGCTGGTGTAGGTGAGGCTGAAGACCCTCGTGCCGACCTCCCAGCCCTGTCCTGAGTGACCTGACGCACGCCCTTGACGAGAGTAGTCGCGTCGGGATGAACACGTCCTGCTGCCGTGCGCGGGGCCGGACGCTCGAGCTCGGCACGCGATGCCGAGGATCAGGTACGGGTGACGGTCTTCCCTCGACGACGTTGAGCGTGATGGTGGGTCCTCCAGGACTTCTCCCGCGCTACTGCCAGTCCGACAGGATCGACTCAACTCCCACGCCGGGTCCGGTCTCGTAGACCGGCATCACGTACTCGGGCGCTGACTGGCCATCGGGGTAGACCATTCTGGCTGCGGGGTGGCAGGCCGAGCTGTTCTCGGAATCCTCAGCGGTCTTGCCTTCGTCCGGGAGGGCATCGCGACCACCGGCGGTGGCCAGAGACAATGCCGAGGCTGTCAGAACAGCAGAATCGCGCGAGACCGACCCTGGTTGGGGAGGGCGGCACGCAGCCATGACGTATTTGCATGACGTGGTCTCGTTCATGGGCGGGGGGCAGATGGACTTACTCGTACGGCAAATGGCTGACACCGAGTATGCACGAGGAAAAGGACGCACCGCGAAAGCATGAGCGCACTGCTTTCGCGAACGATGATAGACGGACGCCTCCTTCGAAAATCCGCTATCGCAGGAAAACATCGTCCGCGTTGTCGCTTCCGGGTTGAAAATATACAGGTAAACCTACGATCGGTCGGGATGAGATCATTCTAGACCGAAATTCTTAGGAAACTCGAGCGTTGGTAACGATAAATCGGGATGCGTGATCCTGTTGTGGCCAAACATTTCTTTTGAGTTACGGTTTCTGTGCAGCAGATCAGGTCCTTGCCACGCCTCTCTCTTCGACGACAATCACAAGCGAGAGCGTGCTCAGGTGGTCCGGTCGCTCAGATCCAGATCCTGTTCGTGAGCATCGAGTCCCCACGACAGACCGTGACGCCACCAGGCGTAGTCATGGCCGCCGCGCTCCTCCCGGTACTCGACGCGACGCTCCTCCTTCGGAGAGCTGCCGCTGATCGAGCAGCACGGTGCGAGCCGCTTTCATGGACTCCGACTGAACCACCATCCGACCTGGACTGCCTCCGTTGATAGACATCAGGGCCTCCTGCTCCCACGATCCGGCTGCGGGTCCTCCGCGTCTCAGCGACGGCGCAGCCAGGTCAGTACATCCCCCTCACCCTCGCCGCGATGATCCGAGCCGAGCCAGAAGGAGCCGGACTGGACAACCGCGCGGGTGGCCAGCTCTGGACGGTGCAGAACGAAGTCGGCTGCCGCGACCCCTCCCAAGGACTGACCGGCCACCACGATCCGCTGCGCGAGGCCATGGGGTACTCACCACCGCCGTCGAGATGGTGGGTCGGTCGCGCTGTCCCTGTCGCCGATCGCTCGGCGTACCGCCTGACGCGAACGGCGGGAACGCTCTCTGCTGCCTCGGATCCTGCGGGTCGCGCAGCGCATCGCCAGAGCCGCCGGGTCGATGAGCAGCAGATCAGCGGCTGGATCTGGGAGCCAGGTGATCGACGGCGTCGTTACCGCGCCAGATGTTGCCGTCGAGCAGGACCAGTAGGCCGCGCTCGCACCGCCCACCAGAGGATTCCGGGACACGGCACCCGCGCCACAGCGTGACTCGGCGCCTGGGATCGTGCGGCTCATCCGAGGTCCCTGAGCGCCGCGTCCTCCAGGTCGAACCTGATGTCGTACCCGTCGCGCTCACCGCGGGGACAGATGGGTGCCCGATCTGTCGGAGCGTCCGAGCTGATCCTCCAGTCCGGGTGCAGCAGGGCCTTGGGCCCCTGCCACATCGAGGAGACGAGGCCGGAGCCGTCGTGCAGACTGTCGGAGTTGAAGGGGTCCGGCCGCCCCAGTGCGTGAACGCGCTTCCAGGACTCGCGCTGGGCGCCGGCGTCGTCAGGGAGCGGGTCACGGGTCACGACGGTCCGGTAGCTGAAAGAGCATCCTGGGGCAGCGGACGTGAGCGCCCACCAGCCGGGTTCCGGGGACCCGGGCGGCGATCGCCGGAGCGATGTGGGTGCGATGGTTGTCCGTCAGGGTGTTGAGATGGATGAGAACGCTGGGACTAGCGCCGTGCTGCTGGTCGTCGCGCCACAGGAAGGTCGCCTCCACCATCTCGACCCCGTCGACGACGTGCGAGTCTCCTAGGACGGGCGTACCAGAGGCTGCAACGGCAGCCAGGCCGGCATCGCTGGGAGCAGGCGGCCACCACGCCGGGGTGGTGCGAAGCGGACCACCGTCCTGGGCCACAGGAGTTGGAACCAGCTGCCTCCACCGTGCCTGCGGCGCATGCGGTTCATCGCCACGCACGTCACTCACGCCGTCGACTCTACAGCGCGCCGGTATCCGGGTTCGGCAGTGATCCGGCGATGGGCGCTCCCATGATCGAGACGGATGGCAGGCTTGCATTATTTCGGGGAGAGTGGCGTAGGGTAACGGTCATGGCGCACATCGTTCTTACGGCCACAACCGCTCCAGGCGCACAGGCGCTCGCGGTCATGTGTGGTGCGCAGATGCGTTGTTGTCGCCCTGTTGATTCCTTCCCCTCTCCAGGGGCCGGACCGGCCCAGGAGCTGTCGCCCTCACAGCAGCTCTGACAGCCGCCGAGAACCGAGTCAGCCATGACCTCCCAGGCTCCCGTGTCGCCACATTCAACTCGTCACAGTACAGGGACGCCTTTTTGCAGGTCCTGATGGACTGAGGTCGCGTCGCACCTGCCCAGCTCACTGTGCACGGGCTTCTCTTGCCCCTCCTCTACCGTTTTCACGGGGACGCTTCCATCGTGCACATTGAGGCTCGTTCCACCACCACAGGAGAAACCATGTCCATGTCCTCCTCGTCCTCCCACCGGCCCCAGTCCTCCGACTCCTCGTCCTCCGTTCCACCGGACGGCGGGTTGTGGATTCTCAGGAGGTCACGGCTGAGAACGCCGCCGCAATCCTGGCAGCCGATGACGGCATCGATGACCCTGACGCCAATGAGACGGACCAGACGCGTCGCGGTATGCCCTCACGGCGCACGCTGCTCACGATTGGGGGGATCGCAGCCGCTGCCGTGGTCGGTACCAGTGCGTTCCTGACGATTCGACGCACCAACCAGGGAGTGATCGGGGCCCACGAGGCACTCCCCTGGTGATCGGGTGGCGACTATCTGCGCCGCACCGCTCACGCCGCCTACCACCAGGGCTTCTTCGACGATGCGGGGGCTGAAGGTCACGCTGGCACGCACCCAGCAGACCGAGGACACCAAGACGGCGTAGGCGCCGGTAAGTACGTTGGCGCTCCGAATCTTCTTCTCCTGGCTGGAGCCGATCTACAACGGCCTCAACGCCAGACTCACCGCAGGGCTCCACGCCGGCTGCCTGCGCCTGGTGGTGGGCAGGACTCCCGTATCGAAGCTGGCTGATCTGAAAGCGCCACCATCGGCGTGCCGTCACTGTCGTCATCCGCCTTCGCCTACTTCGCGATCGGACTGTCCGAGGCCGGCATCAACGTCAACCCGGACGGAGGTGACATCACGTGGCGCACAATCGATGCGGACTCCTTGGGGACCGCACGCGACTGACGGGCCAGGTGGACGCCGTCATGGGTTCTGACGGCCGCTGCTTCACGTCTTCAAGGGACGAGCCCGAGCGTGCTGACAACGACGCTGAGGAGTTCTGCTGCGATGGCAGCTACGACTTCGTACGTCAGCAGCGGCCCAAAGAGGCCAAGGCTCTGACAGAGGCATGGCTGAAGGGCTCGGCCTACGTGCCCGACCACATCCGAAGGAGATCGCCAAGATCGAGGGTCGACAACGACTACGTCGCCGCGGACCAGGACGTCGTCGTCCGAGTGCTCAAGACATACGGGGTTCAATGCCTCGGCCTCCCGGGTTCCGAGACCGCGATCGAACCCGGCATACGAAGTTCAAAGGGAACCGGCTTTCATCTCATCCGACGTCTCCGCCCGAAGCTGACCGACACCGTCGTCGCCGACCTCGGCATCAGGACTGACTGACCATGCCCACTGAGGTGAGACCCACGACCGCATCGACCACATCCGTCAAGCCCATCGACGACGGGCATCCAACAACGCACTCCTCACATCCGGGCGGGCGCACCAGACGATCGCCGTTCCAGCACAGGCTCTCTTGCGAGCACCACAGCACTGTTCCTGTGGCTGGCTTACCTGGTCATCATCGTTGCCCTGCCGGAGGGACCTTCTCCACAAGGAGTCCACCACTCCAGTCACAGTCCTGCCGGGACATGGCTGATCACCCTGATCGCGTGGACACTCACAGCACGGGTCCGACCGGCCTCCCTCGCCGCGACGTCCCGCTGCGCCTTCCTGCCCTGGATCAACGCCGCCGGCGCATGGTTTCATCGTCAGCAGCGTGACGACATCCAAGCTCGGACTCTCCACACCCGTACTTCGCCGCCCCCGAAGTACTCATCGCCTCCTTCCTCGGTGACTGGAGGCTGCTACTCAGCTGCCTGGGCGCCTCGGCGATGCTCTTCATCATCGCGTCGCGGCTGGATCGGTGCTGGGGTTCTTCACCGGACTGCTCATGCGGCTGGTCGAGCGCGCACGATACTGGCTTCATCCGCTCCTTCAGACCATTGGCCGGTTCCTGCGGCCTCGCTCCTTCCGCTGGCGCTGCTGCTGCTCCGACGACATACGCCTCAGCGCTTCATCGTCGGCTTCGGGCCTGGTTCCCCATGGCGACCATGACCCGCGCGGGCGTGCGTTCCGTGCGCCGCGACTACATCGACATGGCCCGCACACTGGGAGCGAGATGAAGCTCTTCCTCATCAGACGGTGGCTGTGCCTCGGCGCTACCGGACATGCTCACCGGCCTGTTCACAGAGCCTGGGCACCTCGCTCGCCGCCTCATGACCGCCGGGCTGACCGGCGTCGACAAGGGCCTGGCCTGGTACATCAACTGGGTCAAGGGATGGGCGGACTACCCCCGGATGTGCGTGGGCCTCGTCATCCTGGTGGCCTTCTGCCGCACGCTCATGGTCCTGCTGTTCAGATCCGCTCCTCGCTGCTGGCATGGCAGCAGAACCTTGTGGTGGTGAACCGATGTCTGCTGGTTCTACAACGGCTGCCGTCACGCCGCAGGTCTCGCCCCGTCGAGTCCCCCGAGGCGCACGGGTCGAGCTCACTGGTGTGTCCCACCGCTACGCCCTGTCCCACGACCTGGAGCACGGATGGCTCCATCTGCTGCTGCGCCAGGTCTCCCCGCTGCGAGGGGCACGCTATGATGTAGAGCCACAAGCCGATCAGCTCCCGTGCTCGACGACATCGACCTGACGGTCGCCCCCGGCGAATTCGTCTCGCTGGTGGGACCATCCGGGTGCGGCAAGTCCACGATCCTCAGACTGCTGGCCGGGCTGGAGCAGCCTGTCGAGGGCCGCGTCACCGTCGACTCCAAGCAGGTCACCGGACCTTCGCCCCTGCGCGCGCTCGCGTTCCAGGACGCCACTCTGCTGCCTTGGAGGACCGTGCGGGACAACGTCGCCCTGGGCCCTGAGGCGAGAAAACCGTAGGGAGCGCGACCAGCGCGAGTGGAGGCCGCCCTGCAGATCGTGGGGCTGCGGGACTTCGCCGAGGCCTACCCCGCCACGCTCTCAGGGCGGTACTGGCTCAACAGGCGTCGCTGGCCCGGGCCCTGGTCAACCGGCCCCGGCTGTTCCTCCTGGATGAGCCCCTGGGCAAGCTCGATGCCCTGACACGCCTCCAGCTTCAGGACGAGATCCTCAAGCTGTGGGAGTCTCAACGCTTCACGGCCGTCCTGGTCACCCACGACGTCGACGAGGCCCTGCGCCTTTCCAACCGAGTGGTCGTCCTGTCCGAGCGCCCCGCGCGCATCGTCGCCGACATTGAGGTGCCCCAGCGCGACGAGTCAAGTGACGAGGTCCGCCGGCTGCGTCACAAGATCCTCAGCCTGCTGGGGCGGTGAACAGGCCACGAGACCGACCTCACCTGTGATCCAGCCCGTGGAGCGCGGAGTGCCATCGATTCTCACGTAGCCTGGGCGCAGGAGCGATCCGTGCCCTGTTGACCCCGTTCGGGTCCTGCCGCACCCGGTGTGCGGCACGAGCATCCCGTGAGTCTGTGCGTGTTAGCCCATGAGTCACCCGGCCAGTCCGGGTGCGGGGCGAGTGTGGTGGGCCAGGTACGGCAAAGAGCGGAGGACAAAAGGTCCTCCCCCACACTCCGCCGCGGTCCCCACCATCTTCACGAGGGACAGATATGGGAAAACTTCGCGACTACCTCCTCCAGCAGCACTGCTGCCCGGCGCCTCGACGATGCCCAGGGCACCGACAGCAAGGGCCCTCTGAGTCTCGACGCGCTCTTCTCCGCCGAGCTCTCCGGCGGTCGGCCAGCCAGGACCGATGAGGACGACGCCGTTGTCGCGCCGCACCACTCCGACGACGCTCATCCTCCCCTGAGGACTTGCCACTCCCGCCTCCTCCGACTCCCCGAGGGACCCTGAGGACGTCGACCACGAGGACGAGGCCGACGACGTCGACCAGAACCTCCCCGAGGCCGACCCGGAGGACGGCATTGACGACTCCGATGAGGACGACGGCGTTGACATCGATGAGGACGAGGTCGACGGCCACGCACCCTTCATCGACACGCGACTCTGATATCCGATGGCCACAGGCACGCCGACGAGCACGCCCCGTCCCCGCACAACCGGGACAAGGACGAGGTGAAGGCGGATCAGGAGGACGAAGGCATCACCTTCACCGACCTGGGTCTTCCCAGGGACCTGCTCAAGGGCCGTCACCGACATGGGCTTCGTGACGCCGACCGCCATCCAGAAGGAGGCGATCCCGGTCCTGCTGGCCGGCCGAGACGTTGTCGGCGTCGCCCAGACCGGAACCGGCAAGACGGCGGCCTTCGGTCTGCCGCTGCTCGACGCCGTCGACTCCCGTGACAGCGTGGTCCAGGCACTCGTCCTGGCCCCCACCGTGAGCTCGCGCTCCAGAGCGCCGAGGCCATCACCGATATGGCCGCCCGCTCCCGCGGTCTGGACGTGGTGGCCGTCTACGGCGACGCCCTACGGCCCTCAGATCGGCGCGCTCAAGGGCGGCGCCCAGGTCGTCGGCACTCCCGGACGCGTCATCGACCTCATTGACAAGGGTGCGCTCCAGCTCGACGACGTGCGCTACTTCGTCCTGGACGAGGCCGATGAGATGCTGCGCATGGGCTTCGCCGAGGACGTCGAGACGATTGCTCAGTCCCTTCCCACCGATCGGCGCACCGCCCTGTTCTCCGCGACGATGCCTCCGGCCATCCAGGCCGTGGCGCGCCAGCACCTCCACGAACCCGTTCAGGTCGAGGGTCTCCAGGCCGGCCTCCACCGTCGCCACCGTCCATCAGACCTACGCGGTGGTTCCCTTCCGTCACAAGATCGGCGCCGTCTCCCGGGTCCTGGCCGTCACCGACGCCGAGGCCGCCATCGTCTTCGTGCGGACCAAGTCCACGGTCGAGGACGTCGCCATCGAGCTGGCGGGCCGGGGCATCAGGCAGCCGCCATCTCGGGCGACGTGCCTCAGCGCGAGCGCGAGCGTCTGGTGGAGCGGCTGCGCGCCGGCACCCTTGACGTGCTGGTGGCCACCGACGTGGCCGCCCGAGGGCTGGACGTGGACCGCATCGGACTGGTCGTCAACTTCGACGTGCCCCGTGAGGCCGAGGCCTACGTGCACCGTATCGGCCGTACGGGCCGCGCCGGCCGCCACGGTGAGGCCGTCACCTTCCTGACCCCCAAGGAGAAGGGCAAGCTCCGCCAGATCGAGCGCCTTACCGGCAGCCGTCTGGAGGAGATCACCCTGCCCTCCCCCGCGGACGTCTCCGAGCACCGCGCTCGCAAGCTCCTGTCCAAGGCCGCCGCGCGTCACGAGCGCGGTCGTCTGGACACTGTGCCTGCCGCTGGCTCGCCGACTCCGCCCAGGAGCTGGACATCGACGTTGAGGAGCTGGCGGCGCACGCTGCTGAGCCCTCGCCGTGGGTGATGAGGGCCCGCGCAGGCGTGAGGACCGTGGCGGTGAGCGCCCCCAGCGCGCCCGCAGGGAGGAGAACCTCGACTCCGAGGGGACCTTTCTGTCGGCATCCTTCGAGGGCGGGCGCGAGAAGAACCGTCGCGCGACCGGGGCGACCGCGGCGAGGGCGTCGTTCGGCCACGCGTTCCGGACGCCGCGAGCACGAGGGCCCCGGAACCGTCTACCGCGTCGAGGTGGGGCCACCGAGACCGGGTCCTTCCCGAGCGATCGTCGGCGCCCCTGGCCAACGAGGGCGGGTATCGAGGGCTCCGACATCGGCAAGATCGACATCCTTCCAGTCCTTCTCCGCTGGTCACGATCTACGCCGACCTCAGCCCCGAGCAGCTGAGCGTCATGGGGTCGGGCGACCTTGCCGGCCGCGAGCTGCGGATCCGTCCCCGACGAGGGGTCCGGGTCACGGCTGGTCCGGCCCCAACGGTGCGGAGCGCCGTCCCAAGTGGCGCGAATGGAACGACCGCAAGAGCCGGGGCGAGCGCGGCGAACGGTCGGACCGCGGCTTCCGCCCCCGCCGTGATGACGGCGAGCGCGGTTGGAAGGACCGTGACGGGCGGCGGCAGAGCGGTGACGACCGCCCGGACCGCGGTGAGCGCCGTGACAACCGTCGGTGGGACGACCGCCGTGGCGATCGGGACGGCTTCCGCGGTCGGCGCGAGGACCGGGGCGGTCGCGGCTTTGACCGCGACGGTTACCGGGATGACCGCCGTGGCTACGGTGAGCGCAACCAGAACCGCTTCGGCGGCAACCGGGACGGCTTCCGCGGCCGGCGCGGCGACCGCTAAACGCCTCACAGCATCCACATTGCGGCGGCGGGGTGACCACATACGTGTCACCCCGCCCGTCGTATGCCCGCCCGGTGTCCAATCCGGTGTCCGTTCCGAGTGGGAGCTGTCTTACTCGCGCGAGTCGGGATGGGCGGCCAGCCGGTGGAGGACCTGCGCCAGCTCGGTCCATCCGCTGGTCTCGGCCGTCAGTGGCTCGACGATCTTGACGTTCACGACCTCATCGGTGGCACGGCGCAAGCGGTCGATGATCCTTCTGCTGTGATGCCTGGCCTGAAGGCGGGCCAAGAACGTTCCCAGACCTGCCAGGGACCAGTCCGAGCAGCAGACCTCCGAGCAGGAGGATGGTGGGCCAGGAACTCCCCCAGCGAGGGAACGTCGATGCTGATGATGCAGGAGGTAGTCCTCCAGGACATGAATGGCCACCAGCCACAGCCCACCGATCAGTGCCGCCAGTGCGGTCACCCACTGCAGCACGTTCGCGACGCCCCACCAGGCCGGGCGCTTTCCAGCGCGCCGTAGTCCACGGCGGCGACAGCCAGGTCCAGGGGCTCGGCAAGCCTCTCAGCGCGCTCGTCGCTACGCAGAACGGCCTGGGCGGCCAGGTCACCGGGCAGGGTGGAGCAGGCCGCCACGGCGTAGACGTGGGCACTGCTGCGCAGCCTGCCCGTTGCTGCAGGTCCTGCGGGGGCAGGGAGCGACAGGTCGATGACACCGGACCCTGCGGCGCCGTCGGATCGTTCCGTCATCGTCGACGGTGCACCGATGGGCGCTTGGTTCCCAGGTGGAGGGCCCGGAGCGGGTCGCGTCGCAGGTGCGCGACCCACCGCAGCCGAGAACCAGCCGACGCGGGTATGCGCCCGGTGACGGTCCGATCCCTTCAACCGCCTGCGAGACGACGTCGACTCCAGCGAGGCTCGCGGCCGCTTGCCCGGAGCGCATTCAGGGGGCTGCCGCACCTGCGGCGCCTGCTGAGACTCGGGATCCGGCTCACCGGCGGCCGGGCAGGCGGACGCATCGAGTCCCGTCCGCGCTCCCATGTCACTGGCTGCACGCCGGAGCGTGGGCAACAAGGCTTCGGGCGCTGGCCAGCCTGTTCGAGGCGACCGAGGCCACAGCGTGCGCCAGGGTTCTCAACGCCTTCTCCGGTGAGGGCGCTGACGGGGAACCACGGAGACGGTTCCGAGGCCCTCGCGGTCCAGGATCCTCCTCAGGTCGCGAGCACTGCGTCCCGGCTCTCGAGGGTCGAGCCGATCCACCTGGTTGAGGGCGACGACCACGACCTCGGCGTGCGCCGCCATGGGGATGAGGAAGTCGCGATGAACGACGCCGTCGGCGTACTTCTCCGGATCGAGGACCCACACCAGGACGTCGACCTTGCCCGCCATACGCTGAGCGATGGCCCGGTGCGCGGGCTCGTCGGAGTCGATGTCAGGCAGATCGACCAGCACCGTGGTCCGGCCCAGGGCCCAGCCGCCGTCGACGCGCGCCCTGTGGCTGATGTCGAGCCAGTCCAACAGCTCAGTGGCCTCGGCAGCCGTATCCGGGACGACGGCGAGGGGCTGGGTGGTCGTCGGACGGGTGCGGGCGGTACGGGACACCTCGGAGCCGGTCAGGGCGTTGGTGAGGCTGGACTTGCCCGACCCGGTCGCCCCGAGAAGGGCCGCCACCGTGGTCTCCGGCGCCAGACGCCGACGGTGGGAGGCCTGCGTGAGGACATCCCGGGCCTGAGTGAGCTCGTCACGCAGACCGAGCTGCTCGCCCAGGTTGACAGCCCTCCAGGTCCTCGAGAACCAGCGGCAGGTCTAACGCGCCGGGGCTGTCAGTACTCACCTGGCCCCTCCTCGGCCGTCCGGCGACCTCGGGTCAGCGGGCAGGGCGCGCAATGACGTGGCCGCCTCCCCGGCAGGCCTGAAGCTGTTCTCGCAGCGTGCCCGCACTGGGGGTGGGGACCGGAAGAGCATCGGTGAAGCACTTGGCCTGGTTGGCGAACAGAGCCGTGGCACGCTTGCTGAGGTCCTCCCGGGCCTTCTTGGTCATACCGCGCATCGCCTGGTCTCCGAAGACGGCCTCCAGAACCCGCTGGGCCAGGATGGCGGTCCCTCCCGCAATCCCCACCTCTCCCCAGTCAGTCCGCCGGTGTGAGCGAAGACGAGGATCATGAGGACGACTCCGGCACCGTTGACCCCCAGGGGACAGCAGGCGGGCCGTGAGCTGCTTGTCGGAGCCCTCGGCTCGAACGAGCGTGAGTACCTCACGCTGCCAGTCGTGGACGAGGGCCGCGGCGATGACCTCCAGGCCGGTCTGGGTGGGTACCTCCGCCAGGGCCCGGTTCAGAGCCTGCTGGGAGGTGCCGGCCGTCTCCAGGAGCGCTCCGTGGCCAGGCACGCCCGTTGGGACTCGGCGACCAGGAGCTCGGCCAGGGAGGAGCCGATCGCCTGCTCAACGCGCTTGGCCGGGGCCGGAGCGCCCGCGCAGAAGCGACGTGATGCGGTCGCGGACCCGTCCCACCTGAACCTCCAAGGACCGGAACAGGGTCCCCAGTACCCACGAACTCCTGCCAGCGGGCCAGCACCTCACCGTGCAGCATGGAACCGTCCTCGGTGGCCTCGATGACGCGCTCGAGGGCGTCATCGTCGCTCGGAGGTGGCCGCTCGGCGCAGCTCGGCGCTGCTCGGCCTCCTGGGAGTCCAGCTCGACGGCGAGCAGCTCGCTCTGCGCCAGGAGGGGCACCGATGGCCCCGGTCAGGGCTGCGGTGCGCGACGTCCTGGCGAGCGGCCGCGTCGGAGGCCAGCGCTCCCAACCACTGGCGCAGTGGTGAGACGCAGGACTCAGGCAGGAAGCCGTCGTCGTCCAGAGCCGTTTCAGGAATCGTGAAGACGGGGGCTTCAGCCAGGTTCGCCTCCGCGAGCCTGCGCCGCAGATCGGCCTCCACCTCGCTCTGCGCACCGTCGCGGTACGCGGTCCAGGACGATGGCAGCCGTGATGTGCCGCTCGGCCGCGGCCCGCAGGTGCTCCCACGGGACGGCGTCGGCGTAGCGCGCTGCCGTGGTGACGAAGATCCACAGGTCCGCACCGGCCAGGAGCGTCGCGGCCAGGTCCCGGTTGTCCTCGACCACGGAGTCGACATCGGGTGCGTCCACGATCGCCAGTCCCTCGGGGAGCCCCTCGCAGGATCGCAGCTCGAGCTCTCGGGGCGTGTGGTCGGTGGCCGGGCTCGCCGGGGCGTCGGCGTCCACGCGCATGACGCGACGGGAGCCCAGGACCCGGTCGGTGTCGAACCAGGCGGCGTCGGTCGGTGCGTGCAGCAGCAGGGGGCGGCGCGTGGTGGGACGGATCGCGGAGGCCCTGGCCACGTGCCGGCGAACGAGTGAGGACACGAGAGTCGACTTGCCGGCCCCGGTCGAGCCACCGACCACGGCCAGCAGCGGAGCGTCCAGGCTGGCCAGGCGGGGAAGGATGTAGTCACCGAGCTGGTCACGGATGAGGGTGGCCTTGTCCGAGGCGGCGGCGGTTCCCTGAAGGCCGTAGGGGCAAGGACAAGGCCGTCAGGGCTGTCGCGGAGGGCGGACAGCGCCCTGGTCGCCTGCTGGACGTTGTGCGTGCTGCTGGACTCGCTCCGGCTCATAGTCATGAGGCTGAGTCGACTTTGCAGCCGTCCTCGCCACCGGCCTGCGAGCAGGCCGCAACCCGGCTGATGGTGATCCGTGGTGCGGCATCGTCACTGGGCGGCTGCCGGGTGGTGGCGTCGGCCTCGACCTGCTCGCCGGTGCGGATGTCCTCGACCGAGTCAGGGGCGCCATCAGCGCCGGGGGAACCACACACGAGGGGATGGATCGCTTGTCCGCGGCCCCTGATCTGCTTGCCGAACTTGGCGGCGCTGGGGGCCACGTCGGCGCTGACGCCGCGGGCACGGAGCGCATCGGCGATGGCATCGGAGGCCGAGCGGTGGGCCTCGTCGGTCACAGCCACGAGCACCGCCGTGGGCACGGAGCGGCTGACCTCCACGAGCCCCTCCCCGATGACGCGGGCCAGGAGCCGGGACAGGCCGATGGAGATGCCCACCACCGGGGAAGGTGCGCTGCCGTTGGTGGCCAGTGAGTCGTAGCGGCCCCCGGAGCACACTGAGCCGAGAGTCCTCGTGGCCGGCCATGAAGGACTCACAGACCGTGCCGGTGTAGTAGTCCAGCCCGCGAGCGATCTTGAGGTCGGCGATGACGGCGCCGGGCGGCGACGTCCGGTGGCCTCGAGCAGGGGCGGTCAGCTCGGCCAGACCCTCGTTAAGGAGCTCGAGGGCTCGGCGCCGGCCAGTGCCCGCAGGACCTGCCCGGAGACGTCCTGACCATCGGTTCCGGTGATGGTGGCGAGCCTGAGGGCCTGCGCCGCCTGCTGCGCGTTGACACCAACGTTCTGGGTAAGCTCGGCGGCCACCTTCTCGGGTCCGATCTTGTCGAGCTTGTCGACCACGCGCAGGACCTCGATGAGCCGGTCCGTGTCGATACCGATCGACTGGTAGAAGCCTTGAGCGACCTTGCGGTTGGAGACGTGGATGGTGACCGCGGGCACCGGCAGGAGCTGAGCGCCTCGTGCATGATGAGGGGGACCTCGACATCGTGGTGGAGCGGCAGGGCGCCGTCACCGACGATGTCGATATCGGCCTGGATGAACTCGCGGAACCTTCCCTCCTGAGGCCGCTCCCCACGCCAGACCTTCTGAATCTGGTAGCGCTTGAACGGGAAGGTCAGCAGCCCGGCATTGTCGACGACGTAGCGGGCGAAGGGGACTGTCAGGTCGAAGTGGAGCCCCAGCTGCTTGCGCGGATCCGTCTCGGACTCGGACTCGGCAGGGATCCGCCTGCAGGCGGTTGAGCAGGTAGACCTCCTCGAGGTCTCTCCTCTTCGTCAGCTCGCTCAGCGGCTCGACGGCGCGGGTCTGGATGCCGCTGAGCCGTGGAGCTCGAAGGTGCGGCGCAGGATGTCGACGAGTGCTGCTCGACGATGTGGCCGCGGGGAGCCACTCGGGGAAGCCGGACAGTGAGGAGAGGGCTTGTCGTACCTGTGCCATGGTCCGCATTGTGTCATGACGGGCAGCGAGCCTGCGCGCCGCCGTCAGGCCTTGAGGTCTCCTCCACGGATCTTGGCCTCGGCGAGGTAGGGGTTGCCGTGGTGCTCGTGCTCCATGGTGGTCACTGCACCGTGCCCGGGCAGCAGGACGGTGGCCGGGTCGATGGCGCTGGCCAGGAACCGCAGAGTGCCGAGCATCTGCACCTGGTCTCCGCCGGGCAGGTCGGTGCGACCCACGGATCCCTTGAAGATGACGTCGCCGTCGAGCGCCATGAGGTAGGTGTGCTCCTCGTCCGCGGCGGAGGGGTCGTCCTCGATGACCTCGGCCTCGTACAGCAGGGCGTTGTCGGCCAGGCGGGCCTCGAAGAAGAACAGGGTGGAGCCCTCCGAGTGGCCCGGAGCGGGGATCGCGCGCAGAGCGATGCCGGGGACCAGCTCGACGGCGCGGGAGAATCCGTCTCCGGGGAAGAGACGGATATCGGCGGGCTGCCTCCAAGGGGTACCGGCCATGTCGGTGAAGGTCATGCCGTTGGCGCTGATGCCGGTGGTGATGTCGGGCTCCTCGAGCCGGTACCGGTCGCGCTCGGGGATGTAGACCGGCACGTCGACGGAGTCGTCGCTGGCGAGCATGCCCTCGGCATGCGCCGCCTCGATGAGGGCCTGGGTGTCCCATACATGGTCGGCGTGTCCGTGGGTGAGCAGGATGGCGCCCAGGGTGAGCCGATGGGAGCGAAGCAGGGCCCGGGCGCCGCCGGCGGCGCCGGCTCCGGGGTCGACGACGAGGGCGGGCTCACCCGGGCCTGCGGCCAGGACATAGCAGTTGGCTGCGAACACGGGTGCGATGGTGCGCTCCAAGATCATGCCTCCCACCCTAACTTGGATCACCTGGTACCTGGTGTGAATACGTTTCAAGCGCTGCTCAGGTCCACAGGACCCGGCTGGTTCGAAGGTGAAGCCGCCTCCCCCACCAGTGCTCAATGAACCAGCGGTCGTGGCTGGCGACGATGAGCGTGCCCGTCCATGTCCTCAGAGCGGCCTCGAGCGTCTCGAGGGCGTCCAGGTCCAGGTAGTTCGTGGGCTCGTCGATGACAGCACCTCAGGCCCAGCAGCAGCAGCCAGGGCCAGCTGGACGCGGCGCTGGTTACCGTCGGAGAGCTCGCTGATGGGACGGTTCCACAGGCGCGGGTGCAGAGCGCCTTGGCCACGGTCCCCGATCCCCTCGGCCCACACGTTCTCATCCACCCCAGGGTCGCCGAGACGCGGCAGGTGCTGGGGTATCCGGAGCACCGAACCGGATACCGTGAGGCTGCCGACGGAGTCCTCCGTGGGTGCTGACCGCCTACCCATCCAGGTCAGAAGCGTGGACTTGCCGCTCCCAATGGCGCCGGTGACCAGCAGGTGCTCCCCGGCCATGACGTCGACCGTGACCGGTGCAAGGCGCCCGGGTACGGCGGCTGACCAGGGCCGAGACCGCCATCCCTGTTCGCGGCGCCGGTTCAGTCAGACGCAGCTGCAGGTCGTAGGAGCGGGGCCTGCGTACCTCGGTACTGGCGAGCGCCTCCAGCCGACGGTCGTCCTGTGTCTGGCGCCGGGTGGAGACGCGCTGGGCGCGGTCGGCGTAGAACTTCCGGGCTATGCGGGCCTCGGTCCGGGGCGCTGCCCCTTTGTGCCCAACGATCTCGGAGTCGCGACGGTGACGCGCGAGCTTGCGCCGCTGCTCCTGCTGACGCTGGTGAAGGCTGCGGTGGGACGACCTGGCGTACGCCTTCTCCACGAGGTAGTCGCTGTATCGCCCCGCGCACCGGTAGGCACCCATGGGGCCGCTGTCCCCGGAGGCGGTGGCGAGTGCCTGCCACGGTGCTGTGTCGAGGTCGACGACGGCGGTGGCCACCTCGTCGATGAAGGCACGATCGTGAGAGGAGAACAGGACCGGTCCGGGCCACTGACACCATCATCTCGCTCAGGTAGCTGCTGCTACCGGCATCCAGGTGGTTGGTGGGCCTCGTCGAGCACCAGCGCCTGACCGGCTGAAAGAAGCAGAGCGGCGATCTCCAGCCTCGCCCGTTGCCCCGGTGACAGGGAGGAGACGAGGCGGCCTGTATCCACGCGCCCGAGTCCCAGCCCGGCGAGCGCCTCAGCCCGTCGAGCCGGCAGGTTCCAGGCCTCGAGAGACTCAAGCCGGGTCAGTAACGAGTCGTATTCCTCGGCGAGGGAGCCGGCTTCAGCTCCGGCCTGGGCAATGGCCTCGCCCATGCGCTCGAAACGATCAAGCGCTTCCAGGGTCTCAGCGCAGACGGCGTCGAGGTAGCCCTCGATCGACGTGGCAGTCGACTCCTCCGAGTCGGCCGCCGGCGGGCCATGCTGCTCGGGAATGCTGACAGCCCCGTGGTCAGGCGACAGCTCGCCGGTGGCCAGGCGCAGGAGCGTGGACTTCCCCGATCCGTTGGGGCCGACGACGCAGACGCGTTCGCGGTCGGAGACCGTGAGACTGATGTTCTCAAGCAGGGGATCAGAGGTGGAGGAGAAGCTGACGTGGGAGAAGCAGATCGCAGGCATGACTCGTCCTTGACATGAGGCGGTGGGGGCACAAGGGCGAGTCACGCGAGCATGGTCACATGCTAACAGCGCCAGCCGTCGACGAGGCGTGGGGAACCGACACCGGCCCTGCTTGTGAGGGGCATCGGCGCTCAACGAATCAACTGAAATCAGTGGGGCGAAGGATGGTGAATGGAGCCGGCAGGAACGTAGACTTTCGGCACTGCCGTCCTCCGACGGCACGTCATCACCACCCGGCTTGAGAGCCGGGCGCGAACGGAACGGAGCGGTCACGCCGCTCCCTCCCCGTCAACCCATGAAGGAGCATCCCGTGACTGAGCGGAACCAGCCCGACACTGAGCAGACCATCCAGCCGACCGGCCTTGACGAGTCGACAGCGCCCACCCCGATGGAGCAGGCGCCTGCAGCCGCCACCTCCCCGTCACCGACGTAGCGGCCGACGCCACGGCCAGACGTCGCCGCCCCCTGAAGGAGTCCGAGCCCAGCGAGCCTTCGGACCGGCCCACCGAGGAGTCCGCGCAGGCCGTCTCTGACGAGTCGGTCTCTTCGGCTTCCGGGGATCCCGCGCCGACCGAGCAGCCTGCCGAGGAGACTCAGAGGCCCGAGACCGCAGAGGCCACCCAGGGGGACGCCACACCGACTCCTGCCGAGGTTCCCGCCCGGCTGCGGCTCCTGCGGCGTCCGCCGAACCGGCCGTTGACCCGCAGGAGGCCACGGACGCCGCCAAGTGGGGGCGCGTCGACGGTGAGGGTCGGGTCTACGTCCAGGACGGTGGCGCCGAGCGCAGGTCGGCCAGTTTCCCCGATGCTCCCATCGCCGAGGCCATGGCCTTCTACGTGCGCCGCTACCTGGATCTCCAAGGGCGACTATCGACCTGTTCGCCACCCGCCTGCCCCAGCTCAGCGTCCGCGAGATCGACTCGACCCTGTCCTCGATCTCCGGAGTCCCTGACCGAACCGGCCGCCGTCGGCGATCTGGAGGACTGCGGGCCCGCTTCGCCGCGCTTTCAAGACGGTGGCCGCCGAGCGACGCGAGGCCGTATCAGCTGAGCGTGCGGCCGCCAAGGAGCAGGCCCTCGAGCGAGCGCACGGCGATCGTCGAGCGCGCTGAGGCCATCGCCGAGCAGGACCCGCCCGCACGCAGTGGAAGAACTCCGGCGCCGAGCTGCGTGAACTGCTCGAGTCCTGGAAGGCAGCGCAGCGGCGCGGGCTGCGCCTGGACCGTCCCACCGAGGACGGGCTGTGGAAGCGCTTCTCCCACGCGCGCACTACCTTCGACCGTCACCGCCGCCAGTTCTTCAGCGAGCTGGACGCCAAGCAGGCGCAGGTGCGGGCCGCCAAGGAGACGCTCATCAAGCGTGCCGAGGAGATGCAGAACTCCACCGACTGGGCCGTGCCTCCGCGAAGTACCGTGATCTGCTGGCCGAGTGGAAGAAGGCCGGACGCGCCTCCCGCAAGGAGGACGACGCCCTGTGGGCCCGCTTCCGGGCCGCCCAGCAGGTCTTCTACGACGCCCGCCGCGCCAAGGACGAGGCCGTCGACGCCGAGTTCGCCGAGAACCCTCAAGGTCAAGGGAGGCGCTGGTGGCCAAGGCCGAGGCGCTCCTGCCCATCAAGGACATCAAGGCCGCCAAGAGGCCCTGCGCCCCATCCAGGACGCGTGGGAGGAGGCCGGGCGGGTCCCCCGCGGAGCCGTGCGCCGCATCGAGGGCCGCATGCGCGCCGTCGAGGACGCCATCCGCGAGGCCGAGAACGCCGAGTGGCGCCGCACCGACCCGGAGACCAAGGCTCGCGCCGAGGGCCTGGCCGGTCAGCTCCAGGACGCGATCGCCGGCCTGGAGAAGGACCTGGCTGCCGCCCAGGCTGCCGGCGACGCCAAGAAGATCGCCGAGGCCGAGGCCGCTCTGACAGCTCGCCGGGCCTGGCTCGAGCAGGTGCTGCGCTCGGCCAAGGCCTGATCCGAGATCCGTCTCACGGCGCCGTGCGTTTGTGAATCTTGCGCGGGGGTCGACACCGAACCAGGTTCGGTGTCGACCCCCGTTCTCCTGCGCCTGTGCGTCTGTCCCCAGGGGTCTTCTACTCCCAGGTGGCGGTCGCGGGTTCCACGCCCTCGGATCTGGCGCCGGCGTCGATGACGTCCTTGAGCCAGGCTGCCAAGCCCGGCGCGCGCTTGTCGTAGTAGCGGGCGTAGCGCTCATCGGCCACGTAACTGCGGGCGATGACGACCTGTTTGGAGGTGGAGACCTCGAACCACCGGTTGAGATCCTTGCGGTGCCATCGCGCCAGGGCGTTGGCCTCGGGCTGCCCGGTTCGACGCCGCTGTGCATCGCCTCGGCCAGCGCGGTCTCCAGGGCGACAGTCTCGGAGTGCGCCTGTTCCCAGTCGGCGCGAGTCATCCGGGCCTTGCGCCGGGCCGACTCGGCCCACTCCTCCGTATCGCCCCACTTGGCCTGGGCCTCGGCGAGATAAACGGGGTCCCAGTCGGTCCCCCAGATCTCCACCGTCTCGGCCAGGGAGAGTCTGCCTCCCAGCTGCTGCATGTCCAGGATCGTGTCGATGGACAGGAGCATCTGCTGCAGGTGGGAGACCTGTCCCTGCAACAGCTCGCGCTGACGACGTAGGTGCGTGACGGCGTCGGCGCCCGGCTCGTCAAGGACCTCTTTGATATCAGCCAGACTCATGCCGGTCTGCCGGTAGACGAGAACCTGCTGGATGCGCATGATGTCCGTCTCGCAGTAGAGCCGGTAGCCGGCGTCACTGCGCCGTGAGGGATGCACCAGGCCGGACTCGTCCCAGTGGTGCAGCGCCCTGACGCTGACACCCAGGAGCGTTGAGACCTCGCCGACTGTCATCGTGGTCTCCGAGAAGTCCATCGCAGAACTCGTCGTGCGTGCCGAATCGTCCACCCTCTAACCGTGTGCGTCATACACCTACCTCATCCCCTTGACCTGAGTTCAACCCCAATTCTTACGCATCACATCCTGATAAAACCTAAGGCGACGACAGACTGACTGAAATATGCAAGAAATCACACGCAGCCTTCTGTGGATATCTAACAAGTCACACATTCTCCAACGAAGCCGGGTCCAACAGAAGAGCACTAAGATATCTGTTATGCATTACTGGAATTATGTCCTCATCTTCATTGTCGTCATTATCGGCCCCGCCGTAAGGGCGTACTTAGGGGGTAAAAATTCTGAAAAATATACCACCACACCTGAAGGGGCCGTCAGGGTGAGAGCGCCACGATTTCAGCTCGTGGCCGGCATTATACTCCCATTCATTGGAATTCCATTTATTATTGGCGGATTGCTCTTGATGCGTTACGCATTCATTTCCTGGAGCACCCTGGGAGACCCAAGTTCAGTGAGCCCCGACCAGCTCACCCCTCTCTCACTGATCGCCATAGCGGTCTTTGCCGCCGGGATCTTCTTTACGGCATACTCGTTTCTCATCATCATGTCCGTCCGAAATGAGTACGTTGAAACCGGTATTGATTACGTAGAGAAACGTGAACGACTGGGCAAGATCAAAAGAATCCTGTTCCATGAGATCAGCTCATACTCCTACTCCCCGAGATCAGAAGGAGGGAAGCTAACAATCAGCACATCAGACGGGCGCAGGATTTCTTTCCAGACGGACTACTATCGTGGCAACTACGTCGTATCCGTGATCGCATTTCGCATGACCAACGGCCACTGGCCGAATCCAACCGATCCCACCACTCACTCCAGACTAGTTCAAGCAGCCTCTAACGGAACAGCAAAACGGTACCTTAGTGGCTTCAGGAAGGCCAGCAATCTGAGCGCCTCACACGTACACCGACTCCAGAACATCTGACCCGTTATCCACAGGCTCTACTCGCACTCTGGCACAGCTCTCAAAAAAGGTCAACGATAGGAACATGACTCGCTGTGTTCCGGTGCCAGGCCATGCCGCCGTGGCACACCTGTCCGCCCGCCCCCTCACCCCAGTCCTGGGCATGCTCCCTACTCAGGACATGCAGCTGCTGAGGTGCGCTGAGCTCGACTCCCGTCTGCTGGTCAACGTCCTGGGCAACCTGCAGCCAGCAGATCTTCTGCAATCAGTGGAAGGACGACTGCAGGCCATCACCACTGCCCTACCGTGCCAGGGTGTGCTTTTGGCAGGCACGGCTCTGTGGGTGCATGTCGGCGGGGCGCCACCGAGCACGCTCGAGGTCTGCCTACCGGGAGGGCGCCGAAGTCGCGTGCCCTACCTGGTGACGAGACGAGGCAGGCTACCTCATTCCGACACCACCGTGATCAACGGTGTCACCTGCGCGACCATCGCGCGGGCCGCCGTCGACATCGCACGGCTGGGACCTCCTACGGCCGCTGTTCAGGCCATCATGACTGCCCGCGATCATGGCGTCACCCGAGTCCGCCTCCTGCTGACGCTCAACCACTGCCGAGGAGCGGCCAGCAGAGGCTGTCCGCGGGCGCAGCACATCATCGAGTCGGTCACATTCCAGCAGTAAATAGCAACATAATTTCAAAAAAATAGGCCCATACACTTTTTAGCGAACCCATTCATGAAATCCTACAGAAGAGACTGGTGTTGTTGACATGGAGGACATTCCACTTCCTCTCGGTCTTGCCATGATACTTGGTATCATCATCAAGGTGGCGCTGGATCGCTTCGACCGCGTGGACGGCTCCGCCATGACGGAAGATGGCGTTGTACTATCAAAACCACCACAATATCAGCTGCTCAGCGGCGGGTTACTTATATTTATCGGTCTAGTCACCCTTTGGCTCGGCTGCAGACGATGGATCAACCACTCATTTTCTGACGATGACGCAGGTGTCGCTACTATATGGCTCGTCATCGCCGCCCTACTCCTTATCCTAGGGAACTGGCGTAATACTCCAAACAAATGTTAACTATATCGAGGTTGGGCCAGGATACATCGAGAAGCATTCCTTCATTGACGGGACAACCCGAATCGAATTCGAAGACATCGCGTCGTACTTATACTTACCTAGATACTTATACTCATATAGTTATTTAAACAATCTATGGAGGGCCGACAGCCTTGTCATACTTTCTTCCGATCGGCGCAGGATCAAGTTTTTCTCCCGAAGGCTTCAAAGGGGAGCATGTAACATCCGTCATCGCCTTTCGCCTTCTCGAGAACCGCTGGCCGTCCTTACTGGATGAATTCGACCGGCTTGCCGTCATGGAGGCGGCTGCCGATGGCTCTGGCAAGTCCTATTTACGAAGAGTCAGTGGTGTCAGGGCTAGAGGCCACGTAACGATCCGTCGTCACGTGGCACCACTCGTCCTCAGTCCTTTTTCATCGACGGCGCGTCGTGGACGAGGCTTCTGCGCGCCTCGAAGACGCCGTCGATGCGTCGCAGCGCCGCCAGCGTATGGTCCAGGTGGCCGACCTCAGCCAGCTCGACGACGAACCGCCCGGTGACGACCCGGTCGCGGCTCGTGGCGATGCTGGCGCTCACGAGATTGACGTGGCTGTCTGCGAGCGCTCGAGTGATGTCGGCGAGCAGGCCTCCACGGTCCAGGGCCTCGACCTCGACCTGGACCAGGTAGGCGGACTGGGCGTGATCCGCCCAGGAGACGGTGATGAGTCGCTCAGGCTCGCGCTGGAGCTGGTCTACGTTCTGACAGTCGGCCCGGTGCACCGAGACGCCCGAGCCCCTGGTAATGAAACCGACGATGGGGTCGCCCGGCATGGGCGTGCAGCAGCGCGCCAGCTTCACGTAGACATCACCCTCATCCATACCGGCGACGACGACCCCGGCATCGGCCGTTCGTGGACGCCGGTGCGCCGTGGCCCGGGTGGGCAGGATCCCCTCCGCGAGAGTCTCCTCGGCACCGTCCTCCCCACCCATGGTGGTCACCAGGGTGTCGACGACGTGCTGGGCGGAAACATGTCCCTCGCCCACTGCGGCGTAAAGGCCCTCAATGTCAACCTTGTCGAGGGTCTTTGCCACGTTCATAAGGGTCTCGTGGCTCATGAGGCGCTGAAGGGGCAGGTTCTGCTTGCGCAGGGTGCGGGCAATGGCGCCCTTGCCCTCCTCGATGGCCTCCTCGCGGCGCTCCTTGGAGAACCAGGAACGGATCTTGTTGCGGGCACGGGTCGAGGCGACGAAGGTGAGCCAGTCACGCGAAGGACCGGCGTTGATGGCCTTGGAAGTGAAGACCTCCACCGTGTCACCGTTCTCCAGGCGCGTGTCCAGGGGCACCAGCCGGCTGTTGACACGTGCGCCCACGGTGCGGTGGCCGACCTCGGTGTGGACGGCGTAGGCGAAGTCCACCGGAGTGGCCCCGGCGGGCAGGGCCAGGACATCGCCCCTGGGAGTGAAGACGTAGACCTGATCCCCGGCCATCTCGTAGCGCAGAGCATCGAGGAACTCGGAGGGGTCCTGGGTCTCCTTCTGCCAGTCGACGAGCTGCCGCAGCCAGCCCATGTCGCCCTGGTCGGGGTCACCGGGTCTGCCCCCCAGGGCACTGGGACCGGAGGCGTTGGGATCCTCCTTGTATCGCCAGTGCGCGGCCACGCCGTACTCAGCCATGCGGTGCATCTCGTGGGTACGGATCTGGATCTCCACCGGCTTGCCCCCCGGCCCCACGACAGTCGTGTGCAGCGACTGGTAGAGGTTGAACTTGGGGACGGCGATGTAGTCCTTGAAGCGCCCGCTCATAGGGGTCCAGCGCGAGTGCAGGGAGCCGAGCACCGCATAGCAGTCCTGGACGGTATCGACAATGACCCGCACCGCCACAAGGTCGTAGATGTCGTCGAAGTCCTTCCCCCGCACGATCATCTTCTGATAGATCGAGTAGTAGTGCTTGGGCCGCCCGGTCACAGCGCCCTTGATCTTGTTGACCCTCAGGTCCTCCTCGATCTGGAGGCGGACCTGACGCAGGTACTCCTCGCGAGCCGGGGCCCGCTCAGCCACCATGTGCTCGATCTCCTCGTACACACCCGGGTAGAGGGCCTTGAAGGAACGGTCCTCCAGCTCCCACTTGATCGTGTTCATTCCCAGGCGGTGGGCCAGGGGCGCATAGATCTCCAGGGTCTCCTTGGCCTTGCGTGCGGCGTTCTCCGCGGAGACGTACTTCCAGGTGCGGGCGTTGTGAAGACGGTCGCCGAGCTTGATGACCAGGACTCGGATGTCCTTGGACATCGCGATGATCATCTTGCGCACCGTCTCGGCCTGGGCGGCCTCCCCGTACTGGAGCTTGTCGAGCTTGGTGACGCCGTCGACGAGCAGGCTGATCTCATCGCCGAAGTCGGCGCGCAGGCGCTCCAGGGTGTAGTCGGTGTCCTCCACGGTGTCGTGCAAGACGGCTGCCGCCAGGGTCTGGGCCGTCATCCCCAGCTCGGCGAGGATAGTCGCCACTGCCACCGGGTGGGTGATGTAGGGCTCCCCGGACTTGCGTCGCTGGCCGGAGTGAGCCTTCTCGGCCACCTCGTAGGCGCGCACGATGAGACTCGTGTCCGCCTTGGGGTGGTTGGCGCGCACCGCGCGCAGCAGCGGCTCAATGGCCGCTGGCGTGGAGTGTCCCCGGGAGCCGAACCACGCCAGACGGCTACGCACGCGCGAGCCGGGGACAACGCTGTCTCCTGACGTGTCCGGGGTGTTCTTCGTCTCCGTCATTGACGCATCATATAGCCGCCGGCACACCGAGGCGTGCTGGCGCTGCCGATGGCCCTGTGGTGTCGCGCCGCAGGTGGACGCGACACCACACAGGAATCAGCCGTGGCTGTGAGGCGGAGCGGATGAGCCGTTCGATTCTCATCTCAGAAGATGACGACCGAGTCGACCTCACGCCCCTGGAGCTGGCGGCGACCACCGAGATCGGCCAGCTCCAGAAGCATGCAGATGGCCTCCACCGAGGCACCGGCCTGCTCAATGAGGGAGATGGACGCGGCGGCCGTCCCACCGGTGGCCAGAACATCGTCGATGACCAGAACGCGCGCGCCCTGGGTGACGGTCTCGGGCCGCAGCTCCATACGGGCGGTGCCGTACTCCAGGGAGTAGTCCACGCCGATGACCGGGCCGGGCAGCTTGCCGCCCTTGCGCACCGTGATCATTCCGACCCCCAGCCGAACCGCCAAGGGCGCTGCCAGGATGAAGCCGCGGGACTCGAGCCCCGCGATCGCATCGATCCGACCCCGATAGTGATCGGCCAGACCGTCGACGAGACCGGCGAAGGCCTGTCCGTCGGCAAGGAGCGGAGTGATGTCCCGGAAAAGGACCCCCGGCTCGGGAAAGTCGGGAATCTCACGCAGGTGGCTTATGACCAGCCTGGTCAGAGACTCGGGAACCGTCTCGGAACGGGCCACAGGAGCGGTCATCTGCGCTTCTTCTTCCTTTTGGGCTGAGCCGCCACGCCGAGGTGGTGGCCGGGAGTGACTGGTGAGGCGGCCGGAGCCGCGTCAATCTTAGCCAGTTCCTCGGCGTCGTCACCGGCCTCCTCCCGACGGTGCTGGCGCGCTGCGGCGACCCTGGCGGCCTGGTCCTGATGCGCTTCTCACGTGAGCGCAGATCCACCAGGAGAGGTGTGGCCAGGAAGATCGAGGACAGGGTCCCGGCGATCATACCGATGAACAGAGTCAGAGCGATATCGCGCAGCGTTCCTGCACCCAGGATGAAGGCGCCGACGAACAGGAGCGAGGCCACCGGAAGCACACCGACGACAGAGGTGTTGATCGATCGGATGAAGGTCTGGTTGACCGCCAGGTTCGCGAGCTCGGCGTAGGTGGATCGGCTCTGGGACTCAAAGCCCTCGGTGTTCTCACGGATCTTGTCGAAGACCACGACCGTGTCGTAGAGGGAGTACCCCAGGATCGTCAGCACACCGATGATCGTGGCCGGGGTGACCTCGAATCCGGACAGGGCGTAGATGCCCACGGTGACGACGATGTCGTGGCACAGGGCGAGCAGGGCCGCCACGGCCATCTTCCAGGTGCGGAAGTACGCCCAGATGAGCAGTCCGACGAAGATGAAGAACAGGACCAGTCCTCGAGCCGCCTTCTTCGTGACGTCGGAGGACCAGGTCGGCCCCACAGTCGTCGCTGAGACGTTGGAGGCGTTGGTCTTGTAGGCGGTGGCGAGCTCACCGGCCAGCGAGTCGAGGCGCTGCTTGCTCAGCTGGTTGGTCTGCACCCTCACCGACCCCGACCCCATGGTGGTCACCGAGGAGCTGGCCGCCAGGTCGCTCTTGGAGAGGGCCTCGTTGGCGGGACGCTCGAAGGAGAGGACAGCCCCGTGATCGTGATCTCCGAACCACCCTTGAAGTCGATGCCCGGGGTGAGTCCCACGGTCGCCAGGGAGGGTGGCCGAGCCGAGGACGATGACGACGGCGATGAGGTACCAGATCCTCCGTTTGCCGACGAAGGCGATGGACGTCTTGGCCGAGTAGAGCTCGTTACCGAGCGTGGCGAGAGACTTCATTTCGTCTCACCGTCCTTTCCCTTGTCGGCCGCGGCACCGACCGCGTCGTCCTCCTGCTGCTGAGTCTCATCATCGTCGGCCCTCGTCAGCGGCATCGTCGGGGCTCTCCGTGTTCCTGCGGGCCTCGACCTTGCGGCGCGCCAGGGACCCGGCCACGCGGTCGGCGACGGCCTCGCGCCCTCTGCCGTAGGTCGAGGACGTTGCTCCGAGGTGCTCGGGGTCAAGGCCGGAGAGCCGGTGCCCTTCGCCGAAGAAGCGGAAACGGATGATCCACTCCATCAACGGGTGGGTGAAGAAGATGATGATGGCCAGGTCCACGCACGTGGTCACCCCCAGGGTGAAGGCGAATCCCTGCACCCCGCCGACGGCGAGGAAGTACAGGACGATCGCGGCCACGAGGTTGACGGCGTCGGAGACGAGGATCGTGCGCCGGGCGTGCTTCCATCCCTCATCGACCGCGGTCTTCAGGGTCCGTCCCTGACGCACCTCGTCACGGACGCGCTCGAAGTAGATGATGAAGGAGTCGACTGTGATGCCGATGGAGATGATGAGTCCGGCCACCCCTGCCAGGGACAGGCGGTAGCCCATGGTCGCGCTCAGTGCCGCGATGACCAGGTAGGTGCCGGCAGCGGCCACCACCAGGGACGCTACGGCCACCACCGCCAGGCCGCGGTACTGCCAGGCCAGGTAGAGGATGATGAGAGCGAAACCGATGAGCCCGGCGATCAGGCCGTTGCGCAACTGCTCGGTTCCCAGAGTGGCGGAGATCTGCTGCTCGGACTGGACCGTGAAGCTCAGCGGCAGCGAGCCGAAGGAGAGCTGGTTGGCCAGTGTGTTGGCCTGGTTCTGGCTGAAGTGGCCGGTGATCTGGACCCGGCCGTCGGTGATCGGTGAGTGGACGGTCTCGTTGAAACCGGAGGCCATGACGGTCAGGCCGTCCAGGACGATGGCGAACTGGGCCTTGTCCCCGAGGTGCTGGGCCTGCGGGTTCTGAGCACCCTGCGCGCCGGCGGCGCTCGCCTGGTCACGGTAGGTCAGCAGCCGCTTGGACAGCTCGGAGAACTTCTTGGTGCCGTCAGCGTTGAAGGTCAGAGGACGACCCACTGGTTGGTGGTCTGGCCTCGGGAGTCGGCCTCCAGGCCCGAGTTGGCGCTCTTGAGCTCGGTTCCGCTGATCTCAGCCGGGCCGAGGATGTGAGGCGCCGTGCTGCTGGGAACCGGCTTCCTTGGAGCAGGAGACGACGGCGGCCTTGGGGTCCTGCGTCTGCCCCGTGAGATTCTTCGGGTCGGTGCAGTCGGTCATGTAGCCGTCGTAGAGGAGCTTCTCGGTGATCCAGGAGTCCGATGAGTTCGTCTTGTCCTGGGCGGGGAGCGGATCGGAGGAGATGACGCCGTCCTGATTGACGTCCGCCAGCTGCTTGGCGATCTCCTCGAGGGGTCCTGGGCTGCGCCGTGGACTGGGCCGTGGGCTGTGCGGTGGGGGCCGGGGTCGGGGTTGCCTGCTCACCCTCGCCCGAGCCCTCCTCGGCGCCGGTCGAGTCCGCTGGCGGCTGAGTCGCCTCAGCGCCGGCGTTCGGGTCCGGCTGAGCCTGGGCCTGGGCGCTGGGCTGACTCGTCGGCGCCGAGGTCGGTGCGCCGGAGGGGTTCTGGCTGGCGATGTTCTTAGCAGCCTGCTGGGCGCTGCCCTCCAGGACGCGCAGCACCGGGCGGAAGTACATGACGGCGGAGGTCCGCACCAGCTCCAGGGTGGCCTGGCTGGGCTTCCCGGGCAGCGAGACCACGATGTTCTGACCGCCCTGGCGGGAGATCTGGGCCTCGGAGACACCGGAGGCGTCCACGCGTTGGCGGATCACCTCGATGGCCTGCTCAACATCGCTGTCACTGATCGCCGAGCCGTCGGAGGTCGTGGGCGTCAGAATGAGCTGGGTACCGCCCTCGAGATCGAGGGCGAGTCCGGGGGTGAGCGAGGCCTTGTGCCTCATGTTTCCCACCACGAGAGCGCCGAAACCGATGACGAGGACGAGGACGAACATCAGGAGGCGGCGCCCTGGGCGCTTTCGCTGCTTGCTGGACACGTGGTCCCTTCCTGGGGTGGAGTGTGCTCGAGCGCATGGCCCGAAGGCTGAGGTGAGTGTGGGGTTGGGATGCTTGGCGGGCACCACCGTGAGACGCACCGATTCCGGTGGGCTCAGTGAGACCGGTCGCCAAGCGCAGGCGGGGCCTGTGGGGAGCCGCTGAGCGGTATCGCGCCGACGTCGTGGGGGGCGGTCGGCTCGCGATCTCAGGACTGCGGCTCGGCCGTGTCCTGCTCGGATTCACGGATGTCGTCGTCGGCCTGCTCAACGTCGGTGCCGGACTCGTCGTGGGCGGAGGCGGAGCCGAAGGGCGGCTCCTCGACGGCGGCGATCGCCCGCTTGCTCCACAGGGTCTCGTCGCCCAGCGGCGTGGCCAGGGTGACTACGTCACCGTCGACCTCGACAACCGTGCCGTAGAAGCCGCCGATGGTGCGAACCCAGTTGCCGGGTACCAGGCCCTTCTCAGTACGGCGCTTCTGCTCCTCCTGCATCGCGCGCTGCCTGCGGCTGACGAACCACATCATCAGGAGCATCCCGATGAACATGATCCAGATGAAATACGACGACATGGAGGCCTCTCCGTTTCGACTAGGCAGTCTCGGCTGATGCGGACCTACGACTGTCACAGGCCGGCGGTGGCGAGTCTATGGCACCTGGGCCACAGCCTTCCCTACCGTCGGCGAGTGGTCGGGCACAACTGGGTACCAACCGGTCACAAAATGATCACACTACCCGGTTGTCGCTCAGGAGAACAATGATCCCTCGGCAGGGGGCTCAAGTCCCAGGTGGCTGTAGGCAGCCGGCGTGGCCGCCCGACCCCGCGGGGTACGCACCACCAGCCCCTCGCGCACGAGGTAGGGCTCGGCCACGGTCTCCACCGTCTCGGGCTCCTCCCCACACTGACCGCCAGCGTCGTCAGCCCTACCGGGCCACCGCCGAACCGGGTGCACAGGGCCTCGAGTACCTGGCGGTCCAGACGGTCCAGGCCCAGGGCGTCGACTTCGAAGACGTCCAGGGCGCCGCGGGCCGCCGTGAGGTCGAGTCGGCCGGGTCTCCCGTGAACCTCCGCCCAGTCCTGGACGCGACGCAGCAGCCGGTTGGCGATACGGGGCGTGCCCCGGGAGCGTGAGGCCAGCTCCTTGGCGGCGTCCGCCTCCAGGCTCACGCCCAGCAGCCCCGCACTTCGCGTGAGGATCCGGGTGAGCTCGCCCGGTCCGTAGTAGTCGAGGTGCCCGGTGAAGCCGAAACGGTCCCGCAGCGGCGCGGGCAGCAGCCCCGCCCTCGTGGTGGCTCCGACGACGGTGAAGGGGGGTAGGGACAGTGGGATGGAGGTGGCGCCGGGTCCTTTCCCCACGACGATGTCGACACGGAAGTCCTCCATCGCCAGGTAGAGCATCTCCTCAGCGGTCCGTGCCAGGCGGTGGATCTCATCGATGAACAGTACGTCGCCCTCCTCCAGGGAGGACAAGATGGCCGCGAGGTCTCCGGCGTGCTGGATGGCCGGCCCCGAGGTCAGGCGCAGGGAGCCGTCCACCTCGGCGGCGATGATCATGGCCAGCGTGGTCTTGCCCAGCCCGGGCGGCCCCGACAGCAGAACGTGGTCGGCCGTCACCCCGCGGGCCAGGGCGGAGCGCAGCACCACCGACAGCTGGCCGCGCACCACCTCCTGCCCGGTGAAGTCCTCCAGGCGCCTGGGTCGTAGGGCCGCCTCGGCGGCGCGCTCGGTGGCATCGGCACCGCCACCGACCAGGCGCTGCCGGTCGAGATCCTCCGGCTCAGCCACGCTGCCCGCCTCCCAACCACCTCAGGGAGGCCCGCAGCAGAGCCGCCGTGTCCGGATCCTGGTCGGCCTCGGCGGCATCGGCCGTCACGGAGCTGACGGCCTGGCACGCGTTGGCCTCGTTCCAGCCGAGCTGCACCAGGGCGGCGACCACGTCCGCGTGGGGCTCAGGACCGCTGTCGGCCGCCCCCTCTTGTCCCCCAGCAGTGCCCGAAGCCGCACGGGCGGCACCGAGATCATCTCCGGTGACGGGGCCGAGCTTGTCGGCCACGTCCAGGATGACGCGCTGAGCACCCTGGGGCCGAGGCCGGGAACCCGTGTGAGGGCGGCGACGTCCTGGGAGGCGATGGCCCGCCTGAGCGCGTTGGGGGTGTGGACGGCCAGCATCGCCAGCGCCAGCTTGGCTCCGACGCCCTTGGCGCTCATCAGGGTGCGGAAGCTGTCCCTCTCATCGGTGTCGGCGAAGCCGAACAGCGTCAGCGAGTCCTCACGGACAACCATCTCGGTATGAACGAGGGTCTCCTCACCGACCCTGAGGCCGGACAGCGTGGTGGGCGTGGCCTGGATGCTCATGCCGACGCCGCCGGTCTCAATGACGGCACCGGTCAGGCCGACACTGAGGACAGTGCCGCGCAGGGAGGCGATCATGGGCAGCTTCTCCTGGATGTTCTCAGCGGGTCGAGCGACGCCAGGCCGGCTCGGCGGACAATGGCGGGCTCGAACAGACGTTCGGATCCTAGCAGCCCGGGTCAGGCAGCGTCCTCAGCGCCGCACCCGCCGCGGATCGACGGCACCGGTTCGCCGAGCCGCGGCCTGGGCGGCGGCCCACTGACGCTGAGCCGGCGTGCGGGCTGAGACACGCACCGCTCCCCGGCGGAGACCATCTCGGTGGCGTCGTCCGTCCCGTTCCGCCTCCGCGCCAGCCGTGGCAGATCGCCTGAGCCAGTGCGTCAGCGGCGTCCGCGGGCCGGGGCGGAGCATCGAGGCCGAGGATGCGGGTGACCATGGTCTGGACCTGGGCCTTGTCGGCGATGCCCGACCCGGTGACGGCGGCCTTGGCCTCACTGGGCGTGTGCTGGGCGACTTCCAGGCCTGCGCGCGCCGCAGTGGTCATCGCGGTGCCCATGACCTGGGCGACTCCGATGACGGAGCGCAGATTGTCCTGCGCGAAGACCCGCTCAATGGACACCACCGTGGGGCCCAGGCGGGCGATCCAGTCCTCAATGGCCTCCGTGATGGTCAGCAGTCTCAGCTCGGGGCTCTGAGAAGGCGGAGTCCGAACCACGCCGACCTCCACCAGACGAACCTGACGTCGAGGATCGACGTCCACGCATCCCAGGCCGCAGCGGGTCAGTCCGGGATCGATTCCCAGGACCCGCTGCTCGGTGACGACGGCGCGAGCCGAACGCGGCCGGGAGCCGACGACGTCCAGGGCCTCAGTCCTCGTCGCCTGCGAACTCGGCGGCCACCTCTGGGCTGAGGTCCACTGAGGTGTAGACGTTCTGGACGTCGTCGGAGTCCTCCAGGGCGTCGATGAGGCGGAAGACCTTGCGTGCGCCCTCGACGTCGACCTCCACCTTGGTTCCGGCGACGAACTGGACCTCGGCGGAGTCGTAGTCCATCCCCGCTTCCGTCAGAGCGGTACGCACGGCGACGATGTCACCGGGCTCGGAGTAGATCTCGAAGGACTCGCCCATGTCCTCAACCTCCTCGGCGCCGGCGTCCAGGACGGCCATGAGGATGGAGTCCTCGTCCACGCCGTCGGCCTTGGCGACCTCGACGACGCCCTTGCGGGTGAAGTTGTAGGCCACCGAGCCCGGGTCGGCGAGGTTCCCGCCGTTACGGGAGAAGGCCACGCGCACGTCGGAGGCGGCTCGGTTGCGGTTGTCGGTGAGGCACTCGACGAGGAAGGCGACCCCACCGGGGCCGTAGCCCTCGTACATGATGGTCTGCCAGTCGGCGCCACCGGCCTCCTCGCCGCTGCCGCGCTTGACGGCCCGGGTGATGTTGTCCGCCGGCACGGAGTTCTTCTTGGCCTTCTGGATGGCGTCGAACAGGGTGGGGTTGCCGGTGGGGTCACCGCCGCCGGTACGGGCGGCGACCTCGATGTTCTTGATGAGGCGGGCGAAGAGCTTGCCGCGCTTGGCGTCGATGGCGGCCTTCTTGTGCTTGGTGGTGGCCCACTGGGAGTGACCCGACATAAGTGCTCCTTGGAAGTCGATGATGAGGGGCGCGGCCGACCGTGCTCAGGCTCGGCGCGTCACCATGGAGACGAAGACGTCGTGGACCCGGTGGTCGCCTCCGACCTCCGGGTGGAAGGACGTGGCGAGCAGGGAGCCCTGACGAACCGCGACGATCCTACCGCCGTCGGCCCCGCCGACCCCAGCCGCACGTCCTGCGTGGGTCGTGGCGAGAATCTCGACGCCGGGGCCCACCTCCTCCACCCAGGGGGCCCGGATGAAGACGGCGCGCAGCGGCCGGTCCCGCCCCGCGTCCAGCGCTGGAGCGGTGAGGTCCTCCTCGTAGGAGTCCACCTGACGGCCGAAGGCGTTACGGCGCACGGTCATGTCGATGCCGCCCAGGAACTCCTGGTCCTCCTGCGCCCCCTCGACGCGGTCGGCCAGCATGATCATCCCGGCGCACGACCCGTAGGGCGGGCATGCCGGCCATGATGAGCTCACGCAGGGGTACGAGCATGTCGAAGGCAATGAGCAGCGTGCTCATGGTCGTCGACTCCCCGCCGGGGATCACCAGGCCGTCGATCCTGTCTCCCGGGCTCTGCCCCAGATCGGTGGCACGGCGTACGACGACGGGACGCGCTCCCGCTGCCTCGAGGGGCCAGGGAGTGCTCACGCACATCGCCTTGAAGGGCCAGGACCCCGATCGTGGGACGGGAGTCGGTCGGCACGAGTGCGGGGAAGAGCGCCCGAGGGTGGCGGGCATCCATCGTGTGGGTCGGGCGGCGGGAGGGATTCGGGTTAGTCATCTGTCTCCTCAGCAGTGGGGTCGCAGTGGCGGGCCGGGTTGCTCGCGAGCTCGGCCAGGACCTCGCAGTCCACCGGATCCGTGAGATCGAAGCGCTGGCCGCTCCAGCCGGAGGCGAGCTCATCCACGATCGCGGGCAGGCGCTCCGGATAGATCTCCTGCCCCCGCTCCTGAGCGGCCTGCAGCTGCTCCACGTTCCACCACGAGATGGAGTCGACGACGTCTCGCTCCAGGGCAGGTCCAGCCGTCCTTCCTGATCGGGCGCCTGGGTCGGCAGGTGCAGGAGGAAGAAGATCTCGTCCTGGCGGCACGTGACGGAGGCGAAGCGGAAGACCGCCTCCCGGTGGGCGATGGGACCTTCCAGGTCGTCGGGGGCGACCTCGATGCCCGGACTCCTCGACCAGCTCACGCACGGCCCCGGCACGGGGTCCTCACCGCTGCGGAGCCCTCCTCCCGGGGTGAAGATCCAGCGGTGACTCGGGTCCGCCGCGTCGTGCCCCACCAGCAGCAGTACCTCGCCGTCCTGGGTCACGACCAGAACCCGGGCAGCCGTCCTGAAGGGCAGACCGTCGTGACCCAGGCTCCACTCGGTGCCGTCGAGGTGCCGGTCCCAGTCCTCGGGGACCAGCACCGGGTGACGTCCGTCGACCAGGCGGCCGGTGGAGCCGCCGCCCGTGTCATCGGCGGGCGACCGGCGCCCTGCGAGGAGCCGGTCACCAACCGCGTTCTGCCAGGCGGTGGGGCTCGAGGGATCTCGTCGACGTTGATCCCCGACCATCGCCTCGCCCAGTCCGCGTGAGACCTCGGCGATGACGTCGGGGTCGTCGAACTGGGCGGTGGCGCGCACGATGGCAGCCGCACGCTTGGCGGGGTCGCCGGACTTGAAGATGCCCGAGCCCACGAACACGCCCTCAGCCCCCATCTGCATCATCATGGCGGCGTCGGCCGGGGTGGCGATACCGCCGGCGGTGAACAGCACGACCGGCAGGGTGCCCGGTGCGGGCGACCTCGGCGACGAGCTCGTAGGGGGCGGCGAGCTCCTTGGCGGCCACGTAGAGCTCGTCCTCAGGCAGCGAGGTCAGGCGGCGGATCTCGTCACGGATCGTGCGCATGTGGGTCACTGCGTTGGAGACGTCCCCGGTGCCGGCCTCACCCTTGGAGCGGATCATGGCCGCGCCCTCAGTGATGCGCCGCAGCGCCTCACCCAGGTTGGTGGCTCCGCAGACGAAAGGAACGGTGAAGGACTGCTTGTCGATGTGGTGGGTGTAGTCGGCAGGGGTGAGGACCTCGGACTCATCGATGTAGTCCACGCCGAGGCTCTGGAGCACCTGGGCCTCCACGAAGTGGCCGATGCGGGCCTTGGCCATGACCGGGATGGAGACGGCCTCGATGATGCCGGCGATGAGGTCGGGGTCGCTCATGCGGGCAACGCCGCCCTGGGCTCGAATGTCGGCGGGGACTCGCTCGAGGGCCATGACGGCGACGGCTCCCGCGTCCTGGGCGATGCGGGCCTGCTCGGGCGTGACGACGTCCATGATGACACCGCCCTTGAGCATGTCCGCCATGCCGCGCTTAACGGTGAGGGTTCCGGTGCTGGGGGTGGTCTGCTCTGTGCTCAATCGTGGTCCTCTGGCCGTGAGCCGTGGCCTCCGCACAGGTGCGGCGGCGACGGCTCCGTCGAAAAGATGCTGATACCACGCATGCTACCCCGTGCCTCCCGAACGGCCCCGCGTGCTCACGCTGTGAGACCCGAGCCGTCACAGGACATCCGTTGGCTCCTGCAGTCTTCTTCTACCCGGTTCCGAGGAAAGGCTCGGCGCGCCGAGCTGATCCGGTCGAGCAGCTCGCTCTCCTTGACGGAGAGCCCGCCCTGAACATGGCTGTCCACGGCCTGCTGTCGCAGCTGGGCGAGCTCCGCAGCGCCCTTCTGGAACGTGTTCATGGCCACAGAGGCCTGCGGCCCCCTGGCGGCGGCCCATTGTCTGCCCGACCGGCGTCCCGCACCGGTGGTGAGCATCTGGACCTCGGCCGGGGAGAACCAGCCGGCGCGGGCATAGTCCTCTATCCCACGGCGCATCGACCGGCGCTCGCTCCAACGCAGCCACGAGACCAGTCCGGCACAAAGAGCGTAGAACGGGAACTGAAGCAGCAGGTACACCCCGAAGTTCGTTGCGACGAACCCGTTCCAGGTCGCGTGAAGCAGAATCGCGCCGACCAGGCCCACAGGAGCCATCCACGCCCATGCGTACTGGGACCGTCGGCGAGAGGAGAGCCAATGGCCACCCCGGTGCAGGCGGTGAACGTCAGGTGAGCGAATGGAGACAGGAGCCCTCGCATGACGAAGATGCGCCCCACGTAGTCCCATCCCTGAACGAAGTAGAGAATATTCTCAACAAAGGCGAATCCGGCGGCAGTGAACGCCGCATAGACGACCCCATCAATCGTCCCATTGATCGTCCGTCGCCAGATGAGGAAGACGAACAGGACGCCCAGCCCTTGGTCAGCTCCTCAACCAGAGGCGCTGAAATCACGCCAGCCGCACCCGGATCCCCCATGGCCTCTGTGATGACTCGAGCCACCCAGCCATTGACCACCAAGGAGCAGAGGGTGGACACGCTCGTCCCCCACAGGAATGCCACCACGAGAGTGACCGTCGTGAACAGACCGGGAGGCCTGGGCTCCCAGCGAACGTACCAGAACACTCCCGCGAGCAGCATCGTGGCCACAAGCACCCCGCCTAACGGGATGATAGCCAGCTGAAACGACGGGAGAACGACCGGCCCGAAGTCCCTACGCAGCCCGAAGAAGAAATACAGGGTGCACAGGGAGAAGAGAACGATCGCGGTCAGCATGACGAGTGCCCCGGCCTTCGCCGGGATGCCGGATGGAATGAGAGAGGCCACCTGCTTGGGCTGTTGCCGCCCGCCCTCAGGAGCTGAGGAACGCGAACGATCCACGTCGTGGCTCTCACGATGAACTTGGTACCGCTGCCCGGCTCCGGGAAGGGAACCGGAGCTTGCTGAGGTCTGCGGCAGGGGCGCTGGAGCGTCGGTATCCGGGGCGGGGGGCCCAGGGACTGGGGGCATGCTCATTGATTCACCTCGGTTGCGCCTCGTCGTCGTGGTCCGGCTGTGTCTCGGGGGTGGTGTCGTCGTCGGCATCGAAGGTCTGGGGCATGGGGGCGTGCCCGGCCAGGCGACACATCCGGACGAGTAGCCGTGCCCTGAGCGCCTGGGCCTCGCTGACGTGGGTGTTGTGGAACCTGCGGGCCAGGACCAGGCGGGAGCAGGCCCGGTCCAGGCGGTTGAGCGCGGGCACGCTCAGCGGGTCGGCGGACAGCTCGCGGCGCGCGGGCTCGCAGACCACCGTCCGCAGGACCCGGCTGAGATCGGACTCGATGAGGGCCCGACTGCGAGTGGTCGGCACGGTGAGCGCTGCGCCACCGGGGAGCAGGAGAAGGATGGGGAGTGCTCCCAAGAGGCGCGGAGGTGTCCAGGCCGTCGTCGACACAGGCCCCTCGGCGTCCAGCGCCTCGCGAGCGGCCCTGCTGAGCAGCAGTCCGGAGGCCGGATCCAGGGCCGGGACGGTGGCCAGCTCCGCCGCGGCCTCGGCCCGGTGAACGAGCTGGGCCTCAAGCGTGGCCCGCGCTCCCAGTACCTGCCGGTGCAGCCGGTCCACCCGCACCGCCCTGGCGTAGAGAGCCCACCCGATGGCCATGGCCAGCCCGACCAGCAGCACGACGATGCTCCATATCGGCACCGTCATCGTGCCGGATCCCATGGAGGAAAGAGCCGGCAGCGCCGTGGTTGCGCCGGTGGGGATATCGATGGCCTGTGTCATGGTCGGTTCCTCATCACTCCTGAGCTCAGCTGCTAGTCGTCCAGGGCGTCACGCAGTCGGCCCAGCATGGTTCGGGAGCCGGGGCGGGATCCACCCGGGTGTGGGCGGTGGACAGGGCCATGTCGTAGACATCGAGGACCTCGTCAGTGACCGCGGACCAGTCGTAGCGCCCGACCACCTGGGAGGCTGCATGGGTGCGGGCCTGGGAGGCCGTCACGTCCTGCAGGGTGTTGATGATGACTCGGGCCAGGTCGTCGCCGTCCTCATTGTGGAACAGCGCCCCGTAGCGGCCTTCGCCGAGCACGTCGGAGAAGGCCTTGAGGTCGGAGGCGACGACCCGGGTACCTGCGGCCATGGCCTCCACCAGGACGATGCCGAACGACTCCCCTCCGGTCTGCGGGGCCACGTAGCAGCTGGCCGACGCCAGCATGGCGGCCTTGTCCTCGTCACTGATGCCTCCCAGGAAGACCACGGAGTCCCCGAAGCGAGCCAGCTCGTCACGGATCTCCTGGGCCTGCCCGCGGCCGGCAATGAGGAAGCGCGCCCCCGGCACCGACTCCAGCACCGCCGGGATGGCGTCAGCAAGGACTCGCAGTCCCTTGCGGGGCTCGTCAAGGCGTCCCAGGAAGGAGATGGTGGGAGCCCTCATCCGTGCCCCGGAATCGGGGTCGTCCTTGGGGGCGTCGGCGAAGGGTTTCACGTTGACGCCGTTGGGGATGACGACGGCGTCGCCACCGTGGTACTGAATGAGGGTGCGACGGGCCTCCTCCGAGACGGCGATGCGGGCCGAGAGCTTCTCCATGAGCGGCACCGTCGCCGGGCTCAGCAGCTCTCGGGCGAGCGAGGCGATCCATGGCGGCGTGGAAGGTGCCCACGACCGGTCCGGTGGCGGCCTGGAGGGCCAGCATCCCGACGCTGGGAGTGATGGGCTCGTGAATGTGAAGGATGTCGAAGTCCCAGGCCTCCAGCCAGCGTCGGGCGCGCCTGGCCACGAGAGCACCGAAGTTCAGCCGCGCCACCGAACCGTTGTAGGGAATGGCGATGGAGTCACCGGCGCTGGTGACCCAGTCCGGCAGGTCGGTGTCCTGGGGAGGCCGGCGCGAGGGACCTGAACCTCGTGTCCGCGGCGGAAGAGCTCACCGGCCAGGTCCATGACGTGGACCTGGACTCCTCCGTGAGCGTCGAAGGAGTAGGGGCAGACGATACCGATCCTCATGCGTCCTCCTCGTGGGCGACCTGCTGCTCGCGGGCGTGGCTGCGAGCCAGGCGATCCTGATCCAGGTCGGCGTCGAAGACGGGCTGGAGCATGTGCCAGTCCTCGGCGTGCTCAGCGATCAAGGGCTCCAGCTCAGCGACCCAGGCGCGAGTGTGCGCCGCAACCTGCTCACGTCCTCCAGCTGCTGCGGCTCCGGAACCCTGCGTGCGGTCAGCACGAGTCCCCAGGGCGATCCCGCCCGACGGCGTCGCTCGCCGGTCAGTGGCTCGTAGTGGATCGAGGCGGCGTACAGGGGGCGTCCCAGCCGTTGGGCGATCGCCGCGGGACCGGCGGCCACCCGTGCGGCGGCACCGCCCAGCTGCGCTGTGATGCCGGCTGAGGACAGGTCCCGATCGGCCAGGAGCGCGACGACGTAGTGCCCCTGGCTCGCTGTCTCCAGGAGGCGGTCGAAGACCTTCTCCCCGCGGGCCTGACCGATGATGCGCATGCCCAGGGACTGACGGAAGGAGACGAACTGCTCGAAGAGGTCCTCGGGCTCCAGGCGTTCGGCGACGGTCAGGACGGTGGCGAGCTCACGGCAGGCCCAGGCCCCGATGAGGTCCCAGTTGCCCATGTGCGGCAGAGCCATGACGACGCTGCCCGCGCGCACGTCCTCGTGCAGCTGGGGGTCGACGTCGGCGCGCACGCGCGCGAGGATCTGTTCCGGTGTGATTCCGGGTAGGGCGAAGGCCTCGTAGAAGTAGCGCATGTAGGAGCGCATTCCTGCCCGCGCGGCCCGGCGCAGAGCACGTGGCGACGTCCCTGGAGGCAGGATGCGGGACAGGTTGCGCTCGAGCTGTCCCACCCCGGTGCTGCTGCGCCTCAGGCGGTGCCCGGCCCACAGCGCGTCGGCAACGGTGTGCGCCAGGCCGTAGCCCACCGGCGCGGGCAGGTGGCGGGTACCTCGCCAGGCCAGGCGGTAGGCGCCGGAGACGGCGGACAGGCGCAGCCTCATGCCAGATCACCCGCCTGCCGGGACTGCTGGTGGACGGTGCGCACGCGTTGGATCACGGTGATGAAGGAGGCGACCGCCACGTAGAGGAGCCCGATGGTGAGCACCCACTGAGGGGCCCCGAGCCCCACGATGAAGGTGGCGCCGAGCGCTACGAGGAGCCGGTCGGTGCGCTCGGCGATCCCCACGGTGGCGGTGGCACCGATGGACTCGGCCCGCGCTCGGGCATAGGGGACGGTGGCCGCCGTGACGACGGCGGCAGGGCAGCCACGACAGTCACAGTGCGCAGCACGCCGGCAGGCATGGACAGTGCCGCCCAGGCCGCCAGGGGAGCCCAGGACGGCGCCGTCGGCGAGACGGTCCATGGTGGAGTCCAGGAAGGCTCCGAAGACCGAGCTCTTCCCGGTGGCTCGGGCCAGAATGCCGTCGAAGGAGTCGGCCACCAGCACTACGAGCAGGACGAGGGGCCCGGCCACGAAGCGCCCCTGCGGCAGCAGGGTGACCGCTGCCGTCACGGACAGGGCCGTTCCAGTGACGGTGAGCATGTTGGGGGTCACCCCGAGCCGTCCGAGCGCGAGGGCGGGGCGGGTGAACAGGGCCTTGGTCAGGCCGCGGCCATGGTTGCCGAGCATGAGGTCCTTAGGTCTCGGGTGGAGCAGTCGGAGAGACGGGCCGTATGGAACGGGATGGGTTGAGACGGACAGGAATGCCCTCAGCCTGACGGAGCTCATCGAGGAGGGCCAGGGGATCAGTCCCCAGACCGCCCAGTCGGAGCGGCCCAGGCAGCGGCGAGCATGTCCCGCTGCTCACCGAGCAGCTGGGGAACGGGCTTGGTGCGACCGATGATGGGCATGAAGTTCGCGTCCCCCTTCCAACGCGGCACGATGTGCTGGTGGAGGTGAGCGGCGATCCCTGCTCCGGCAACCTCTCCCTGGTTCATACCCAGGTTGAATCCGTGGGGTCGACTCACCGAGCGCACGACACCCATGGCCGTGGCGGTCAGCTCACCGATCTCCTGACGCTCGGCCACGGTGGCCTCGGTCCAGTCGGAGATGTGCCGATAGGGGCATACCAGCAGGTGACCGGTGTTGTAAGGGTACAGGTTCATGATGACGTAGCTGGTCTCGCCCCGGTGGACGATGAGAGCCTCCTCGTCACGGCGATCCGGCCCCGTGCAGAACGGGCACTGTGCGGGGGTGTCGTCCGAGGGCTTGTTCTGCCCCCGATGTAGACCATGCGGTGCGGGGTCCACAGGCGCTGGAAGGCCTGCGGAGCGCCCTCGTGGTAGAAGGGCTCCTCCAACTCGACGTCGTCGCCGACTCTCGGGGCGTTGATCGTGTCTACAGTCGCTTCCTCAGTCACTGTGCAGCTTCTCCCCCGCCGGGTCGTTGATACGGGCGTCAATGACGCTGACGATGTGGGTCACGGCCTCCTCGACGGGCACGCCGTTGGTCTGCTGGCCGTCGCGGAACCGGAAGGAGACGGCACCGGCCTCGGCGTCCTCCCCTCCGGCGATGAGGGTGAAGGGGATCTTGTCCTTGGAGGCGTTGCGGATCTTCTTGCCGAAGCGGTCATCGGAGTGGTCCACCTCGACGCGCACTCCCTGGGCGCGCAGCCGGGCGGCGACGTCGTCGACGTAGGCGTCGAAGGCCTCGGCCACGGGAATGAGACGGACCTGCACCGGGGAGAGCCAGGCGGGGAAGGCGCCCGCGTAGTGCTCGGTGAGCACCCCGATGAAGCGCTCCACGCTGCCCAGCTTGGCCGAGTGGATCATGATGGGGCGCTGGTGGGTGCCGTCGGCGGCCGTGTACTCCAGGTCGAAGCGCTCGGGCTGGTTGAAGTCGTACTGGATGGTGGACATCTGCCAGGTCCGGCCGATGGCGTCCTTGACCCTGCACCGAGACCTTGGGACCGTAGAAGGCGGCGCCGCCCGGGTCGGGGACGACCTCCAGACCGGAGGCGTCGCAGGCGTTCTGGAGGGCCTGCGTGGCGGCGTCCCAGTCGGCGTCGGAGCCGATGAACTTGTCCTTCTTGGCGCCCTCCTCGTCGCGGGTGGACAGCTCGAGGTGGAAGTCGGTCAGTCCGAAGGCCTTGAGGATGGACAGGAAGAAGTCGATCTGGGCGCGGATCTCCTCACCGGCCTGATCCGGGGTGCAGTAGGTGTGTGAGTCGTCCTGGGTGAAGCCGCGCATACGGGTGAGCCCGTGGACGACGCCGGACTTCTCGTAACGGTAGTCGTGGCCCATCTCGAAGAAGCGCAGCGGCAGCTCGCGGTAGGAGCGTCCGCGGGATCGGAAGACGAGGTTGTGCATCGGGCAGTTCATGGCCTTGAGGTAGTACTCCTGACCTGCCTTGGTGATGTTGCCCTCGGCGTCGCGCTCCTCGTCGGCGAGCATGGGCGGGAACATGGTGTCGGCGTAGTAGGGCAGGTGGCCCGAGGTGTGGAAGAGCCCGCCCTTGGAGATCTCGGGGGTGTGGACGAAGTCGAAGCCGTAGTCCAGGTGGCGGTCGACGACGTACTGCTCGATCTGGTGGCGCAGCATGGCGCCCTTGGGGTGGAAGACCACCAGGCCGGGGCCGATCTCCTCGGGGAAGGAGTAGAGGTCGAGCTCGGCGCCGAGCCTGCGGTGGTCGCGCTTGGCGGCCTCGGCCAGGCGGGTCTGGTAGGCCTTGAGCTCGTCCTTGGTGGCCCATGCGGTGCCGTGAGATCCGCTGGAGGAGTCGCCGGACTGGTCGCCCTTCCAGTAGGCGGACGAGGACTTGGTCAGCGCGAAGCCCCTGCCCGATGAGGCGGGTCGAGGGGCAGGTGGGGCCGCGGCACATGGTCGGTCCAGGCGACGCTGCCGTCACGTCGGACGTTGTCGTACATGGTCAGCCCCCCGGCACCGACTCGACCGAGGCGCCCTCGGCGCCCGCGCCCTTGGTGGTGATGAGCTCGAGCTTGTAGGGCTGGTCGGCCAGCTCCTCACGCCCCTGGGCCTCAGTGATGTCGCGGCGCACGAAGCGCTGCCCCTCCTTGACGATCCGCTTCATGCGCTTCTCGATCTCGCGCAGCATCTCGGGGGGTGACGGCGTCGATGGCGCCGAAGTCGTAGTAGAAGCCGTCAGTGATGAAGGGGCCGATGCCGAGGTTGACGCCTGGGAACATCTCTGGACCGCCTGCGCCATGACGTGGGTGGCGCTGTGACGCAGGATGTTGAGGCCGTCCTCGCTGGACAGGGTGATGGGCTCGACGACGGCGCCGGCTGGGGACCCTGGCGCTCCAGGTCCCAGGGCTCGCCGTTGACGCGCATCGCGACGACGCCGTCCTTCTTGACGGCGTCCTGCAGGAGGAGCGCCCCGTGCTGCCCGCCTCAATGGTGCGGGGCGCGCCGTCGAGGGTGATCTCAATCATGGGCTGGTCTGACACGGGCTCGTCTCCTCTGCTGCATCGGTGCGGGGCGCTGTACTGGTGCACCTCGGTTCGGCCGCGAGTCTACGTCGCGGTCGCGCAGGCTCAGTCCTCCCGTGAGCCACGCCGCGCGCGCAGTGCGTCACGCAGGCGCTTGGCAGTGTGCATCCCGGAGTAGATGGCTCGGGAGACCGGGACGTCCCAGGCTCCATCCACCTCGGTGACGTGCTGGGCGTAGCGCTTCTTGTACTGGGCCCACCGTGTAGAGCGAGGGGACGCGGGTGGAGCCGGCGCCCATGAGGTCCAGACCGCGGTAGCCCTCCTGGGCCAGGGTGCAGGCGGCCCACCAGTCCAGGGCCTCGGCCCCGCGGAAGGTGCGCGACTCGTTGGAGGAGGCGCCGTAGTACGCCACGGCGTCCTTGCCCGAGGTGAGGATGAGGTCCCAGGCGTGGGGGACGCCGTCCTTGCGCAGGACGAACAGGCGGGCGTTCTTCTCCCCAGGGCCGTCAGCATGGTCCAGTAGACCTCGGCGTCATGGGGCTTGAAGCCATCGCGCTCGGCGGTCTCACGCAGGACCTCGTAGACCTTGTCGAACTCCTCACGACTCAGGCCGGTCTCGTCACTGATGGTGCAACCGGCCTCCCGGGCCACGCGCTCGGCGCGCTTGACCGCGCGGCGGCCGTCCTTGGGCATGACCGCAGCCATCTTCTCCGGCGTCTTGGGCACCAGGTCGATGACGTAGGTGCGATCGTAGGTGATGGTGGAGAGCAGCTCTCGCAGATCGGTGTCGCCGTAGCGGGCGTGCATACGGATGAAGCGCACGGAACGGTCGCGCTCCTTGACCACCGAGCGCAGCAGCCGGCGCAGGTGGGCCTCACGCTCGGGCGACTGCTCCTTGAGCCAGACCGGACCGTGCTTGGCCCACAGGAAGGTCTGACCTCCCATCTCGTAACGGTACAGGGCGATGGCGGCAACGGGCTTGCCCCCGTCCTCATAGAGGTAGCGGCCCCACAGCGGACGCCCCATGGCCTCCTCGAAACGTTCCCATGCCTCGGTCTGCTCGACCGGGAAGGGGCTGTTGCCCACAGCCAGGCGCATCTCGCGTCCGTCAACCCGACGCAGGGTCTCGGAGCGGTCCGGAGGGAGTGCACCGGCTCGGGGCGCGTGGGCTCGGGAGACCTTGGGCATCAGCCTTGTCAGCCTTGTCAGCCCTGACACCCTTGTCGGTCGTGTCGACCTTGTGCTCGGGCTGCTCGGGCTTGCCGTCCTTCTGCCCCTTCTCGTTCGGTTGAGTCGTCTGAGCCTTCTCGGGGGTTGGTGCGGCAGTCCGCCGTGGCGTCAGTCGTGGCGTCAGTCGTGGCGTCGGGAGTGGTGCTGTCGGGCATGTTCTCGTTCTCGGGCATTCAGCGGGACCTGTCGACTCGTTGCGGATAGTTGCGGGCGAACTTGCGGTAGTGGTTGAGGCGCTGGAGCTCGATCGTCACACGCCGGCGAAGCGATCGCTCGGCCGGGTCGCGCAGCGGATCGATGCCCCGCCCCAGGCTCTGGCCTTGCGGCGCAGCGCCTCATCGGACACGTAGCGTGCGATGACGCCGTCGGGAACCAGGGAGTAGAGGACCTGCCGGGTGACTTCGACGCGCTCGTCGCGCTGGTCGAGGACCAGGTCCTTGAGCATGACGGCCATGGGGTTGGCGCCTGCGGCAGTCAGGTAGAAGGAGTTGCGACCGATTCGGGGGTTGACCTCGAAGAAGAGCTCTCGTCCATCGCGGGGGTCCACCTTGATGTCGAGGTTGGCGAAGCTGCGGTAGCCGGCGTGACGCAGCAGGCGTCCGGCGGCGTTCCACAGGTCGGGGAAGGCCTCGGTGATCATGGCGACCGGGTTGCCGATCATGGTGGGCGCGTGGTCCTGCAGGAGGACGCGTGCTGAGCCGATGAGGCGCAGCTCGCCGGTGGAGTCCATGTAGACGGTCACCGAGCGCATGGCGGTGTCGTCACCGGGGATGCACTCCTGAACCAGGAAGGTGGAGCGGTAGCCGGCCTCCTCAGAACCTCCACATGCCGGCCAGCTCCGGCGGCGTCGTCGATGGAACCAGATCTTGCGCTTTGCGGGAAGGAGATGCGGTCATAGTCGGCGCCGATGGCGGCTTTTAGCCTGACGAGGAACTCGGAGGCCGAGCTCGAGGCGCTGGTCGGTGGCTCGCAGTCGGGGTCACGCCAGGTCGACACGACCTCCCGCGTGAGCACCCCCCACCTCGGCGCACAGACGGGAGAAGGAGGCCTTGTCGCTCACGGCGTCGAGCACGTCGATGTCCGGGGAAGCGGCAGCACGCCAAATGGGCTCGGCTCACTGCGGTGAGCGGAGATCATGGCAGCCGCGGCATCGGTGTTGGCCATGAGCACGGCACTGCGGGGTCCTCTGCCCTCGGCCAGCTCCGCAACAGCGCAATGGTCCAGCTCCGGCAGCACCCAGCCTCCTGGTGCACAACGGTGATGTAGACCGACTCGGAGATCGTACGATCGGATCGAGCCCGACCGTCACCGACGTGCCGGTGACCTCGTGAAGCTGCCGCGCCAGGGCGTAGGCTCCAATATCTCCACCGAGGACCACGGGCAGCAGGTGCCCGAAGCGTTCGTCATGACCATCCGTTTCCGCCGCAGCGGACCAACTCCTCCCCAGATGGTAGAGCGGCGGGACGCCGTTCCCGACCACCATGGGAACATCACGATCCGGACACGGCCGACCGCGGCCACGGCCGCTCACGTGGAATCAGCAGGATTCCAGGGCAGCTATCCTGAACTCAGGGGGAGAATGCGACACTCGGTGACACATACCACCCGCGCGAGCCACCGCCCGATGGAACGACAAGGCCCGAGCACTGTGCTCGGCTCGATCACCGTCAGATCTGGTGGGCGATACTGGGATCGAACCAGTGACCTCTTCCGTGTCAGGAAGCGCTGCTCGCTGCGCCAATCGCCCGAGCGGAGACGGGACTCGAACCCGCGACCCTCACCTTGGCAAGGTGATGCTCTACCAACGTGAGCCACATCCGCGTGACACCCTTGTGGGGTGCGGGAAGAAAAGGTAGCAGAGGTGTCTCTCGGAGGCAAACGCATCCGAGCCCTGTTCCTTCATGGTGTCTCACGCTGCAGGGATCTCCTCTGCGACCACAGGAGGATGCAGGAGGCTCCGATGACGGAACGACGTGGCATGTCTTTCCCACCGCCTGCTTCACACTCAGTCGTGGCAGGGGTTGTCCCTATGACCACGCCGACAACATCACACCTCAGGCCGAACAGGAAACCCTCAGGAAGGCCCCAGCGCCAGATCTGGCCGGGCCACCCCTACCCACTCGGGGCGACCTACGACGGCTCAGGAACCAACCGCCCTCTCTCACTCGGCCGCCACCGGCGCGACCCTGTGCCTGTTCGACGACGAGGGGGCAGACGGGGAGCGCTGAGGTCGAGACGGCGACGTCTGGCGCGCCTACCTTCCAGGGACCTCCCGAGGCCAGAAAGTACGGCTACCGCGTGGACGCCCCTACGACCCGTCCTCCGGTCACCGCTGCGACCTCTCCAAGCTGCTGCTGGACCCCTACGCCAGGCAATCTCCGGCGAGGTGACCCCGTCAGACGCTGTACTCCTACTCCTTCGACAACCCGGAGTGCGCAACGAGGAGGACTCGGCCGACTACACTGACATGCCTCGGTGGTCATCAACCCTACTCGACTGGGGCCCGACGATCACGGGCACAGTATCACGAGACGATCATCTACGAAGCCCACGTCAGGGCATGACCCAGCTGCACCCGATGGTTCCCGAGGACCTGCGGGGCACCTACGCCGGCGCTGGCTCAGCCCGCCGTCATCGAGCACCTCAAGAGCCTGGGCGTCACGGCCATCGAGCTCATGCCGGTCCACCAGTTCGTCAACGACACCCACTTGCAGGAGAAGGGGCTGTCCAACTACTGGGGCTACAACACGATCGGCTTCTTTGCCCCGCACAACACCTACGCCGCCTACGGCACCGAGGGGCAACAGGTCCAGGAGTTCAAGTCAGCGTCAAAGCTTTTCCACGAGGAGGGCATCGAGGTCATCCTGGACGTCGTCTACAAACCACGGCCGAGGGCAACCACCTGGGCCCCACCCTGTCCTTCCGCGGCATCGACAACAGCTCCTACTACCGGCTCGTGGACGGCTCGCCGGCCCACTACTTCGACACCACCGGAACCGGCAACTCGCTGCTCATGCGCTCACCGGCCGTCCTTCAGCTCATCATGGACTCGCTGCGTTACTGGGGTCACTGAGATGCACGTCGACGGGTTCCGCTTCGACCTGGCCTCCACCCTGGCCCGCCAGTTCCACGAGGTCGACAAGCTCAGCGCGCCTTCGACATCATCCACCAGGACCCGGTGCTCTCCCAGGTCAAGCTCATCGCAGAGCCCTGGGACGTGGGAGACGGCGGCTGCAACGTGGGCGGGTTCCCGACCCTGTGGAGCGAGTGGAACGGGAAGTACCGCGACACCGTGCGCGACTTCTGGCGCGGCGAGCCCCTCAACCCTGGGCGAGTTCGCCTCCCGCATCACTGGCTCCTCCGACCCTACCAGCAATACGTAACCCAGCCGA
>BNJV01000503.1_pt1 | contig 50105 bp, 74 predicted proteins | sample 8540591 | NCBI WGS metagenome assembly BNJV01 (sample SAMD00202457, study PRJDB9452) | human saliva metagenome | host: Homo sapiens | reverse complement strand
GAAAACATCCTCTTGGATGATTTCGGCGGTTAAATATTCGGCTTCACAAAAGGAAGAAACCTCGGTTTCTTCCTTTTTAGTTTAAATAGATCAGGCCGTCTGAAAGTTTGTTAGCGAGACTCGCAAACTTTCAGACGGCCTTTTTGACTGCAGTCGGGCAGCCTTTGAGATGGCTTTTTAGGTGTGATGATGCCTTTGCAACAGTTGTTTGCCACGACCTTATCGTATTACTTTTGGCAGTTTAGCGATGTATACCGCCTTGCGGTAGCCGTCGGGTATCCGGCAATATTTGGAATTGGAAAGAGCCCTACGCCTGTTTGTCGGCAAAGAATTTTGTAGTATTGATCAATCCGTTCGATGGTGGTTGAGTCGTTCGGCGTCAGAATCCGTTGTTGTAGGCTGAGCCGTACCAAGTCATCGTCTTCGCGTTCGGCAGCCGCGCAATCTGTGGATTGGTGGGTGCGGAGGTAATCAATCATTTCGGTCAGTTGTTGCTGGGCTTGTTGATAGTCGGACATGTTTTTCCTCTGTTGTGAATCGACGGATGACGAAAAATGGCAGGGTCTGAAACCCGCCATGCTGTCAAAACCGGACAAACCGGCTGGTTTGGATGCTTTTAGCCGCCTGGATGTTTGCAGCCCTGAAGGCCTTGGGGCCGCTGGGACATCAAAGAAACTTTTTGGCCTTCTTTCAGGGGTTTTAAAGCCTTCCATGTTGATGGCGGAGAAATGTGCGAACAAATCATCGCCGCCTTCATCGGGGTGATAAGCCAAAGCCTTTGCATCGTTAAACCATTTAACAGTACCGGTTGCCATAAATACTACTTTCCATATCTAAAAATTGATCAAAACCAAGCCGGACGGGTTTACAGTAAACAGTAAGACGTTGTCTTATTATTTTAGAGTATTTGTCCCCAGTCGGGCTTAACTGTCTTTTTACCTTTGTTAAGCAATGTAGTCAAGCAATAAACGGGAAAAAGGCGTGCGGAAAAACAGTGCAAAAATACAACAGTGAACGGGTAGGGCCGTCTGAAAAGGGTGTGAGACAGGGCCTGCAGGTCATCGGGTATGGGGTGGCGCAGGGTGTTATAATTCACTGTTTTGCCGCTGTGTGCGGCTGTATCTGCGGAACAGTGAATGGATAGGAAAAATTTCTTTAAAGTAATAAACAGATGGCCTTTTTGCTGGCAACGATGACGGCGATTATGCCTTTGTCCGTCGATGCTTATTTGCCGGCGATTTTATCGTTGTCCGACGATTTGCAGGTGCCGGTAAAGTTGATTGAGAAAAAGCCTGAGCAGTTTTTATGTTCGGTGGCGTTTCGGCCAGCTGCTGGGCGGTGCGGTGTCGGATGTGAAAGGCAGGCGTACGGTGGCTTTGGGCGGCTTAGGGTTGTATGCGGCCGCTTCGCTGGCCTTAGCCTGCTTCAAACCATGGAGCAGTTGGTCGTGCTGCGGTTGCTGCGGGCTTTCGGCGGCGGAATGGCGGCAGTGATGGCAGGGGCGGTGGTGCGCGATTTTTACGAAGGCAGGCAGGCGGCGCAGATGTTTGCGCTAATGGCATCGTGATGATGTCTCGCACCATTGGCCGCGCCGATGTTGGGGTCCGGATTGCAGCGTATCGGCGGATGGCGGCTGATTTTTGTTTTATTGTTGTATTCTTTGGCCGTATTTGCATTGATGTGGCGTTTTTCTGCCGAAGTCGAGGCAAACGGGCGGCTTGACCGGCATTTTTCGGCGATATGCTGCGGCGTTACCGTCGTGTACTGCAAACATGCCCGCTTAGGCTTTATGTTTTTCAGGCGTTCAGTTTCGGTTCGATGTTTGTCTTCTTAACCGAATCTTCTTTTTGTTTACATGAAGCTGTATGGTTTGACGCCGTTTATTTATGCATTCGTATTCGGCAGCAATATTGTAACGATGATGGCGTTTAACCGCATTACGGCCTGGCGGTTGAAAAGTGGCAGTAACGCGGAAGATATTTTATTGTGGGGCTTGGTCATCCAATTGGCCGCAAACTCGGCTGCGTTGTTGTTGGTATGGGCTTGCGGCGGACTGCCGCCGTTACCTTTGCTGGTGCTGTGCCTGATGGTTTCGGTCGGCACCAGGGTTTGGTTCGGCAAACACGCAGGCCTGCTTTATGTCTTATTTCAGGGAAGTCGGCGGCAGCGCGAATGCTTTGCTGATGGCGGTTACGTCGCTGATTGGTGCAGGCATGGGTTGGCTGGCGACGTTGCTGCATAATGGTACGGTGTATGTGATGGTTTCCCTGATGCTTTGCTCCACCGTTGCCGGCTGTTTGCTGTTATTTGCCTGTTCGCGTCAGGCATGGCGGAAAACGGATGCCCGGTAAGAAAGGAGAGGAGGAGGCCGTCTGAAACACAGTTTTCAGACGGCCTCCCCTTTATACAGCTCATTTATTGCATGTCATGATTTTTGACGTGCAGCCATCCTTTCTTCAATCACATTAGTGTGATTGTCTGATTTTTCGTCACCAGCGCATACCAATCAATCTCCCGTGTGTAATACATCACCGCGAACAGCGCGGCAAACAGCAGACAGGAACCGGCCAGCAGGGTTGTATTGCTGCATTTTTCATCAACACGAAACTATCGTGCCGTAGGCCGCAACAAGCAGTGCCGTCATCATATGCACCCCGCGCGTGGTGGCCAGCACGAAGCGCAGATACCAAAACAGCAAACCGATACACGCCGCCGCACCGATGGCATAAGCGGCAGTCAAAGCCGATATGTTCCGCCAGCGAGAGCAACAGCAGGTAGAAAATCGACAACGCCGCGCCTACCAGCAGATACTGCACCGGATGGATACGCCATTCCTGCAGGATTTCGCTCAAAAGAACGAAGAAAAACACCAACACCACCAGCACCATGCCGTATTTCACGCTGCGGACCACCATGTGGTAGCCCTCCACCCCCAGGTATGCTGGGACTGGTATTCGCTCCGCTGTTCGGCCAGTCCGTAAATCCACAGCAGTACCACGGCAAAGGCGATACACAGGCCGATTACGCTCCATAATTTTTCGTCATTTTCTGCTCCATAGAAAGGTTTTGGGCAACGGACTTCCGTTTGCCGACAGCGTCCAGTATGCCGAAACGCCGTCAATTTCCTGTGGGGCGGTTGTGAAGATTTTATGAAGATTGCAGCCTGAAAATGATGTGCAGCCTGCCACTCTTGCGTACAATGAGCGGATGAACTTTATTTTTCGCTACGGCTTGCCGCCTTGCATTGACGGCTTGTTAATTTCCTATCCCATGAACCCGCATATCCTCATCATCGAAGACGAGCGCGAAATCGCTGAACTGGTCGAACTCTCCTCGCCTCGCGCCCATTTCACCGCACGCATCGCCCCACCGCAGAGCAGGGCACGGCAACTGCTCGCGCGCGAACACTTCGACCTGCTCCTGCTCGACGTCGGCCTGCCCGACACCGACGGCTTCGAACTGCTCAAAACCCTGCGCCCGCAACATCCCCAGCCTCGTCATCATGCTCACCGCCCAAGACAGAAGAAACCGACCGCATCCTCGGCCTCGAACTCGGCGCAGACGACTACATCGGCAAACCCTTCAGCCCGCGCGAACTCGTCGCCCGCGTAAAAGCCGTGCTGCGGCGCACACAAACCCAGCCCGCCGCCGAAGCCGAATCCGTACCAGTATGGCACGACGACGCGCCCGCCTGCTGCATCCGCCACCAAGGCCGCGAACTGCCGCTCACGCAGGGCGAATACCGCCTGCTGCGCACCCTGCTGCACCGCCCCGGCCGCGTGTTCAGCCGCGAAGAACTGCTCACCGCCATGTTCGGCGGCAACCGCCCTCCGACCCGCACACCATCAACACCCACATCCGCGCCCTGCGCCACAAACTGCGCGCAGCCGGCATCGCCGACGAACACATCCGCACCCATCACGGGCTGGGGTATAGTTTTAACGAAACCTGAAGCACGGTTTTCAGACGGCCTTTCAAGCTGTCGCAACCATCCACAGGAGAAACACCATGCCTTCTGCCAAACTCATCCAAAAACTCAAATCCGCCCTACAAAACCCGCTTCCGCCCGAACAAGACGGCATCCTGTTGTGCCTCGATTCCGACAGCGTAACGGGCGACAACGCCAAATACATGAAAATGTACAACCGCCTCGCCCGTTGGTACGACTTCGGCGAACGCTGGATAGCCCGCCTCAGATACGGCAACAGCATCAACGAGACACGGCGCAGCCTGATGGGCGAACTGGAATGGCGGCAGGGATCTGCACCGCGCTCTGCGTCTCCATCGGCACAGGTACCGATTTAAACCACCTGCCCGCCAACATCGACCCCGCCGCGCTGGATTTGACCGGCGCCGACCTGTCGCTCGGCATGTTGGCACGCTGCCGCAACGTATGGCGGAAAAAAGCGGCGGGCTTGGACTTGGTACACTGCAACGCCGAAGACTTACCTTTTGCCGACAATATGTTCGACGTCGTATTCCATGTGGGCGGCATCAATTTTCAGCGACAAACAAAAAGCCATCAACGAAATGCTGCGCGTTGCCAAGCCCGGCACCAAAATCATGATTGCAGACGAAACCACCGACTTCATCCAACAACAATACAAAAAGCCTATTCACGCGGACTATCTCAAGACACCGATTTCGACCTGACAGAAATCGAAAACTGCATCCCCGAAACCGTACAGGAAAAGAAAACGCGGCTGCTGTGGGACAACCGCTTTTACTGCATTACCTTCCGCAAACCTGCTTAAAACAGCCGCGCGATTGCTTTTTCAGACGGCCTCAAAATCTGAAAAGGCTACTGAAAAATAAAAGGGCTGACGTAGTTAGCTCTAAATTCCAAAACCAATCCCGCACGGAAGTTACTGGGACGGTGTGCCGAGTTAAACCGACATTCGCATTTTAATTTTATAGGCAACTGTCAAGGTCGAAAGCTGATATGAAAATGGCAAATTTTAGCATAATATTAAATAAAATAGGAAGAAGGAGGTATTTTATGTCGACAATGTAAAATTGAAAACCTCAGTTTCTCATATCATGGATATGTAAAACCTATATTTGAAAATGTATCGTTTTTCCTTTGAGACAAACTGAAAGGGTTTGATAGGAAAATGGAATTGGCAAATCAACGCTATTTGAGTGCTAAAATGAAGAAACTCAAAAAATAAGATTTGATTATTAACAAAAACTCTTAAAGTTAGAAGAACCCAGATGGGAAGAATGGAATTTAGAGAACTGTTGCTCAATGATGAGAACCTTTAGAATTTAATTTTAAGGAGAACAAACAAAATCCTTTAGCTATTTTTTACAGAAGATGACAAAAACAAAACAAAAAAAAACAAAAAACAAACCACAACAAAACAAACAAAACAAAACACAAAACAAAAAAAAAAACAAAAAAAACAAAACCAACAAACAAAAAAAAACAAAAAAAAAACCAACAAACAAACACCAAAAAAAAAAAAAAAAAAAAAAAAAACAAAACAAAAAAAAAAAACACCCACACAAACCACAACAAAAAACAAAAAAAAAACAAAACAAAAAAAAACCAACAACAACAAAAAAAAAAAACCTCAAGATACATCTGATTTAACGGCAGCTAAATGAGTATACACAAGATGTTGATGACATTGAAAACAATTTTATAAACTAGATTTTCAAAATTATTTGAAATGGATATGAAGAATTATAGTGATGGGCAAAAAGAGAGTTTTCATTGCCGTCAGTTTGTCAAAAGCCGGCTCATTTATTTGTTTGGGACGAACCCTTAAGTATATAGATGTACATATCAAGAATACAGATTGAGGAAATCATAAGAGAAGCAAAGCCTACACTTATGTTGTGGAACACGATAAGCGATTTGTAGAAAATATAGTCAATAAAATCATACAATTATAAATAAAATAAGCAATTAAAGTTTAGAAAGACTCAACGCAGAAACAATAAATCAAAGAAAGGTTTACTGTTTTTCTTTGCTAAAAACAGAAAGAAAGGAAACAGAAAATGAAAACAGATATGATTCTTAATGGCAGAAGAAGAAATCAAGCAGTTACAAAACAAAAAGCCATCAACGAAATGCTGCGCGTCGCCAAGCCCGGCACGAAATCATGATTTGCAGACGAAACCACCGACTTCATCGCAACAATACAAAAAAGCCTGTTACGCGGAACTATTTCAAGACACCGATTTCGACCTGACACAAATCGAAAAACTGCATCCCCGAAACCGTACAGGAAAAGAAAACGCGGCTGCTGTGGAACAACCGCTTTTACTGCATTACCTTCGCAAACCTGTTTGAAATGAGTTGCTACGCCTGTCAGACGGCCTCCAACCCCGAAAATGCTGACAGCCAGAGATCTTTCATGCAGAAACCTACTCAAACTAGCCGCAGCAATATTGGTGGTTTCCGCCTGCGACAAGCCGGACGACAGCCGCCATTCTTTCAACAAGCCAGACAAGGAAACTTCCATGCAATCTAAATTCATCAAACATCAAGGCGCGACGCTGCACTATCAAATCGGCGGCACGGAGACCGCCCCAGTTATCGTGCTGCTGCACGGCGGTTTTCGGTTCGATTGCCGACTTTGCCCCGCTGTTGTCGCGTTTGCAGCAACACTACCGCGTGATTGCGATAGACACGCGCGGACACGGACGCTCCACGCTCGGCACAGCCGCGCTGACCCTATGCCCAAGCCGCCGAAGATCGCGCCAAATCCTGCGGCATGAAGGCGTGGAAAAGACAGCCTGTTCGGGTTCAGCGATGGCGGCACGACCGCCTACCGATTGGGCACGGCAGACAAAAATATCGAGAAAATCATCACCGTGGGCGCGGAATGGCACAAAAAGCACTTGGACGGCGTGCGACCCATGTTTGAAACAATCAATCTCGATTTCGTAAAAGAAAACCTGCCCGAACAGCTGGCCGCCTATCAGGCAGCCAACCCCTGAGCCTGATGCGGAAAAATGGGCGGCAGCCCTGAAAGCCATGTGGCTGGACGAGGGCGCAAGCGGCTATCCCAACGAAAACATCCGCCAAATCCAACCCCCCGTGCTGGCAGTGCGCGGCGAAGCCGATTTCCTGCTCGCCTTTGACGACTGGGCGGCATTGAAAACCGAATTGCCCGAAGTCCATTTTGATGAATGTGCCGTTTGCCGCGCACGAAGCCATTAAAGAACAGCCTGAAATCGTTTGGGCGGCGGTGCAGGCATTTGGGCAAAAGTAGGGCAGGCACTCCCGCCTGCGTGCTTTCACCCCATTGAGGCTACCTGAAAACTAGGCAGGCTCAAGGACGGGTATCCGTTGCCCGCCCACCGCTTGCTTTCAGGCCGTCTGAAAACTATATTTGGAAATTCAAACCGATGAAGATAAACCCTGAAAACGGCAGCGTCAGCCTGCCGGACGGCAACATTATCAGCGCGCGCACCACGCTTGATGACTGGATTTGCATGCTTCCCAAAATCCAGCCCGAATCATCTGCAAGCGGGAATAACATTTTTCGGTTTGTCATTTACCAAACAGTCCGAACAATACACCCTTACCGCCCGGTTCGAGCAGCAGCGGCTGGAGCGCTTATCCATATTCTTCTGCCTGATAGGCGAGGACAATAGCTGGGCAGCATGGTCGGAAGAGCGTGAATTGCAACGCAGAAAACAGTTTGATCGATGGCTGGATAAACAGCTGGGCGATGCCCCTTGTTCCATTGACATCGACATCGGCAGCATGCAACGCCGAGTTTGCCTGGGGCGATGCGGGCGCGTATCACACAATAAAGACGGCAGTACGGGGATAGTCATCGGTTATCGCTAACCGCCTTTTTCAGACGGCCTCCAAGCGCGAAAACCAGCCCGATTCTAATCACACACGCTTTGTCAGGCTACCTGAAAGCAAAACCGCAACGAAATTGAAACACCGCCCGGCTTAAGACAGGCCGCAACCCTATCCATTCAGCCAACCCATGCTTAAATATTTCAAACACCTCAGCATCCGCCTGTTCTTCGTTTCTGCTCGGCATCCTGCTCCTGCTCACCGCCTGGTCGCTGGTCTATGCCAAAGCAGCACGTCTTGTTTTCTGCTCACTGCCAGCCTGCTCGTGCTCGGCACACTCGCCTGGTGGCTCGCCCGCAGTATCAGCCGCATCCGCCAGTTATGCCGAAGCCATGGCGCCAACCGCCCCTGCCGCGCAACCCCAATTCGGCGACAGCTACCTCTACCGCCTCGTCCACGCCGTCGCCCACCTGCGCGACGAACTCGACCACCGCCAACACATTGAAAATTACGTCTTAGGGCCTCACCCACGAACTCAAAACCCCGCTCACCGCCCAGCAGGCCGCCCTCGAACTGCTGCAAGACAGCCCCACTCAGTCCCTGACCAGCAGCAGCTGCTCGACCGCATCCGCCGCAATACCCAAAAACAAAAAGCAACTCATCACCCGCCTGCTCGAACTCGCCCGCCTGGAAAAACCGCGACAGCCTGAACGATACCCAAACCGTCGATTTGGCCAACCTGGCCGCCCAAGCCGCCCAAGAAAGCCGCGCCGCCCTGCAAGCCAAACAACTGCACATCGCCCTCAACTGCCCGCCCCACGCCGTCCAAGGCGACCCGCTGCTGCTGCGCCAGCCATCGACAACCCGCTTTACAACGCCATCGATTTTGCCGAAACCGGCAGCGAAATCCGCCTCAGCCTTACCCGCAGCCGAAACCGCACCGAATTGGCGGTTTACAACCAAGGCAGCCCCGTTCCCGATTACGCGCTGGCCAAAATCCCCCAACGCTTCTACTCGCTTCCCCGTGCCGACGGTAGCCGCAGCAGCGGGCTGGGCTTGAGCTCACCACCGAAATCATGCGCCTGCACCGCGGCCGCCTGATGCTCGCTAACCGCGAAAAACGGCGTGGAAAGCCTTGCTGTTGTTTGAAGGGAGAGCGAGAGGCCGTCTGAAACCACTTTCAGGGTTTTCAGACGGCCTCGTGTCGGGTAAATATTTAAGGGTGACGGGTAAAAGAAAAAGCCGGAAGATTCCGGCTTTTGTCTGCTGATCCCGTTTTCGGTTTGGCCGTTCGGAATAATCAGCGTTTTTCCTTTTTCTGGCAAGGGCCGCAAACGCCGTACATATACAGGGCGTGATCCACGATGCGGTAGCCGTTTGTCTTCGGCGATTTTATCTCTGCAGTTTTTCGATTTCTTCGCTGTGGAATTCGGTTACGTCGCCGCATTTGACGCAGACGATGTGGTCGTGGTGGCCGCCGGTATTCAGTTCGTAAACGGCTTTGCCGGTTTCGAAATGGTGGCGCAGCAGGATGCCTGCCCTGTTCGAATTGGGTTAAAACGCGGTAGATGGTGGCAACGCCGATTTCGATTTCGTGCTCCAGCAGGAGGCGGTAAACGTCTTCCGCGCTCATGTGTTGATCGGGATACCGCTCGAACAAATCGAGGATTTTTCAAACGCGGGCCGGTTACTTTCAGGCCGTTGTGCCTTAATTGAGCTACATTATGATCCATGGTCTTTCCATACCGTAGTTATCCAATTGTCGCTATAATACGCATATTTTATAGTTTTGCACACACAAAGATGATGAAAAGATTTTTAAATGGAGTCTTTGCTGGGCATACTGTACAACATTATCCCCCACACTCGGAAAAAGGTATCGTCCGTGAACAGACTTCCCATTCTGCTTGCCGCCGCCGTTGTCGGGCTTTCCGCCTGTTCGGCCGAGCGCATTTCTAATTTCCTTCCTACAAACCGAAAGTGATTCAGGGCAACCAGCTCGATGCTCGCGCCGTTTCTTCGTTGCAGCGGGGCATGAGCCGCGATCAGGTCCAACTGCTGCTGGGTACGCCACTGCTGCGCGATCCTTTCCACAGCGACCGCTGGGACTACGCCCTACGAAATCAGCCGCAATGGCGTGGTCAATCAAGCCGAAACGCGCAACCCTGACCGTTTGGTCGGAAAACGACCGCTTGGTGTCAAGGCAGGGCAACGCGTCGGATATGCCCGCCAACAGCAATCTGCGGCTACGGAATAAAACGAAATGGATAAATTGAAAATTGCCATTGCCGGTGCGAACGGCCGCATGGGCCGCGTATCGGTCGAGGCCGTAAACAACCATCCCGCGCGGTATTGAGCGGTGCGCTGGAACATGCCGGGTCTGGAAGCCTTGCCTGGGATGCAGGCTATGCGCTGGTTTGAAAACCGGCGTATCGATTTCCGACGATGTGGACAAAGTTTTGGCCGCCAGCGACGTGTTAATTGACTTTACCCGCCCTGAGCCGACGCTCAAACACCTGCAAAAATGCGTGGAAGCTAAATATCGTCATCGGCACGACGGGTTTTGACGACGCGAGCAAAGCCGCCATCAGCGGCGGCAGAAAAATCGGCGTGGTGTTCGCCGCCAATTTCAGTGTCGGCGTAAAACCTGACCTTCCACATCCTCGACACCGTTGCCCGCGTATGGAACGAAGGCTACGACATCGAAATCATCGAAGCCCACCACCGCCACAAAGTCGATGCCCCAGCGGTACTGCTTAAGGATGGGTGCAGTGATTGCCGATGCGCTTGGCCGTGATTTGAAAGAGGTGCGCGGTATACGGCCGCGAAGGCCACACCGGCGAACGCGACACGCAAACCATAGGTTTTGCCACCGTTCGCGGCGGCGACATCGTCGGCGACCATACCGCATTGTTTGCCGCAGAGGCGACGCGTGGAAATCACCCACAAAGCCAGCAGCCGCATGACTTTCGCTTCCGGCGCGGTGCGTGCGGCGGTATGGGCGGCGGGCAAGGCCGGCCTGTTCGATATGCAGGACGCTGGGTTTGAAAAACCGCTGATTGCCCGTGCCGATGCCGTTTCGATACAACGAGGCCGTCTGAAAAGCCGTTTGGCTGCTTTCGACGGCCTTTCCACACCTCTCAGGATTCCGAACGTGTACCCACAAACAACCACCGACTGCGGCCCGGCCGAATGGCGCAACGAGAGCACGCAGAAGCCGCCGAAACAAAGCCGTCAGCCTGCATGATGCCGGAGCCGCCATCTCGATCGGCGGCAGGATACGGCTGTCATTTTCGGCGCGGCGATTTTCGTCAATGCCAAACAAGTCCTGGCCGCACTGAAAAACGCTGCGGGCCGAAAAGGCCGTCTGAAAAACCGACCTGACTCCTGCGGAACGCTTCCACCGCCACCGGATGCGGCAGGCGCAGCAGAGCCGCACGGTCAATATGCTGGCGGTGGAAATCGGGCGCCGGTTTCCGGCTCGAACTGCCGCGCGCCCGATGTCCGTGCCGCGCTGGCCGATGTGACAGGGAAGAAACGACACGCCTCTTCCTGTTGCCGCTCAACCAACTGCTCCGGATTCGTCGGCGCGTACGAGTGGCATAGGCTGGACATTTCCCCGCACTGGGCGGGAGGATACGTGCCTTTCGGCGTCTTTTTCCTTGCGCGGCGAGTATCTCGACCTGCTGATGCGGCGGAACTGCCGCCATCTTCTTTCAGACGGCCTTCGACATAGTACGGGTTCGGGCGTGCTGGCCGCATAGCGCGCCAAAGCGCGGCCTGGTGCGCTGATTACCGCCACCGACAACAACCCGCGCGCCCTGAGTTGTGCCGGAGACAACATCCGCCGCCTCGGCTTTGCAGCGGCAAATCGGCATCGAGGCCGCCGACCTGTTTCCGGAAGGATGTGTCGACCCTGATTGTCTGCAATCCGCCCCTGGCTGCCTGCGAAACCCACGTCAGCCGTGGAAACCGCGCTGTATGATCCGACCATGCCATGCTGCGCGGTTTCCTGAACGGCGCGCGCAGTCATTTGAACGGCGGCGGCGAAGTTTGGCTGATTATGTCGGATTTGGCCGAACATTTGGGATTGCGCGCCGCCGATTTCCTGCCGCGCTGTTTTCAGACGGCCGGACTGAGCCTGATTGAAACGCTGCACATCCGTCCCGCAGCACGGTAAAGCGGTTTCTACCGACGACCCGCTGGCATTTGCCCGAAATCGGGAAACAACGTCTTTTAGTACCGTTTGAAGGCAGGGTGGGGCGGAAGAGGCCGTCTGAAACGGTTTGCGTGCCGTTAAAATTATGTTTTCAGACGGCCTTCGTGATGCTTGGGCTTTATGTTTGGGTTTGGGTGGGAGCAATCCGTTTGTTCGGATTGATTGATTTTATAAGCTGCCGCTGCGGGCGGTTTGGCTGTTTTCCAGTTTCATTTATTGAAAAAGCCGTTGCTGAGTATCAAGACAAGAAAAATATTTGTGATATAGTGGATTAAAATTAAACCAGTACGGCGTTGCCTCGCCTTGCCGTACTATTTGTACTGTCTGCGGCTTTCGTCGCCTTGTCCCGATATTTAATCCACGGTGGCCGTCTGAAAGTATAGCTAACGTGCTAAACTAGTTTTTCAGACGGCCTTTTTCAGGGCTGAACCTCAGGCAGGCGGGTTGTTGCCTTCCTCGCGTGCTTTGCGCGCTTCCAGCCATTGTTCCAGATAATGGATGCTGACGCCGCCGTCGGAGAAGCCCGGATCGCGGAACAGGTCGCGGTGCAGGTCGCATTGGTTTTTGATGCCGGTACTGGCCAGCTCGGCCATCGCAACGCGCATTTTTGCCATTGCCTGTTCGCGGGTTTTTGCCGTGTACGCAGATTTTGCCGATCAGGCTGTCGTAGTTCGGCGGAGATGCGGTAGCCCTGATAAATGTGGCTGTCCACACGGATGCCGAAGCCGCCGGGCAGGTGGCAGCTTTCAATCAGGCCGGGGCTGGGGATGAAGTTGTACGGGTCTTCGGCGTTGATGCGGCATTCGAAGGCATGGCCTTCCAAAACGATGTCTTTCTGCTTGTATTGCACTCTCGCCTGCCGCCACGCGCAGTTGTTCCCGAACGATGTCCACGCCGGAAATCAGTCGGTAACGGGGATGTTCGACCTGTACGCGGGTGTTCATTTCGATAAAGAAAAATTCGCCGTCTTCATACAGGAATTCGAACGTTCCCGCGCCCCGGTAGCCGATGCGTTTGCAGGCTTCGGACACACGCTTTTGCCGATTGTCGCGCTCTTTGGCGGTGATGCCGGGCGCGGGGGCTTCTTCAATGACTTTTTGCGGCGGCGCTGCATGGAGCAGTCGCGCTCGCCCAAGATAGATGGCGTTGCCGTGTTCGTCGGCCAGCACTTGGATTTCGACGTGGCGCGGGCGTTGCAGGTAGCGTTCCATGTAACCATGGGGATTGCCGAATGCGGCACCGGCTTCGGCTTTGGTCATTTCCACCGATTTGATCATGGTCTTTCTTTTCCACCACGCGCATGCCACGTCCGCCGCCGCCGCCCGATGCTTTGATGATGACGGGTAGCTGACTTTGGCTGCGTTTTGATGATGGTTTACGGGGTCGTCCGGCAGTGCGCCGTCCGAACCGGGCACGCAGGGCACGCCCGCTTCCCGCATGGCTTGTTTGGCAGACACTTTGTCGCCCATCAGGCGGATGGTTGTCGGCGCGCGGGCCGATGAAGATGAAGCCGGATTGTTTCGACTTGTCTCGGCAAAATTGGCATTTTCGGCCAGAAAAGCCGTAGCCGGGTGGACTGGCGTCCGCACCGGTTACTTCTGCGGCGGCGATGATGGCCGGGATGTTCAGGTAACTTTGGGGCGAGGGCGCGGGGCCGATGCAGACGGATTCGTCGGCCAATTTGACGTGCAGGCTGTCTTTGTCGGCTTCGGAATGGACGGCAACGGTGGCAATGCCCATTTCGCGGCAGGCGCGCAGGACGCGGAGTGCGATTTCCCCACGGTTGGCGATTACGCTCACACGTGATTAACCTCTCGGTTTGGTTTTCAGACGGCCTTCGGTCAGACTTGCATCGGTTGTTCAGCGCGTTGCGCTATTGCGCCGGTTTGTATTGGCTCAGGGCGTCATACCGACCAGATGGCGGCAGGCAGCCAGCCGATAAGCGTGAGTTGCAGTATCAGGCAGATAATGCCGGCGATGGGGCGGCCGATGGTGAAGAATTGCAGCCAGGGCAGCTAACAGGGCGATGAGCAGGCGCATAAGGCATCCTTTTGTCCGACGAGGGACGGTCGAAACTTTTCAGCGGCCTTTCCGAGGTGCGGAAGGCCGTCTGAAAAGGGTTATTCGATGATGAACAGGGTTCGCCGCATCTCGACCGGTGTTCCGTTTTCACCAGGGATTTCTTTGATGACGCCTGATTTCTCGGCTTCGATTTTCGTTCATCGCGTTTCATGGCTTCGATGATGCGCCAGGGTATCGCCGGCTTTGACGGTTTGGCCGACTTCGACAAACGCGGGGCTGCTCGGGCTGGCGGCACGGTAGAAGGTGCCGACCATGGGCGATTTTTGTGCGGCGGAGAGGTCCCGTGCGGCGGAGCGGCTGCTGGGGGCTGCCACGAGAGCGGGCGCGGCGGCCGTGCCGGTGCGGCAGGTCGCGCCGCTACGGGGGCAGGGCGCGTAGACGGTTTGCGCCACGGTGGAGCGGGTGATGCGAACTTTTTCCCTCGCCTTCGGTTGCTGCCGATTTCGGCAATGCCGGATTCTTCAACCAAATCAATCAGCTTTTTCAGCTTGCGTAAGTCCATTTCGGTTTCCTTGCAAGGGTTGTACATCCGCGTTTGACGGCGGCTGCGTAAGGTATGGGGCGGCGCGGTCCGGGCGGTTTGCCCGATGGCGGAACGGAATGGTTCCGCAGGCCGGAAACAAACGCGTATTTTTACTAAGTGGTGTTAAAAAGTCCAGCAAAATGTGAGAAAAATAGCGCTTTTTGCGGTTAAACAGGCCGTTTGGCCGGAAGGCGGGGCGGATTCTGAAATGTTTTTAAGCCGGTTATGCGGGCGGATAAACGGTGGTAGGAGGCCGTCCGAAAGATGTTTTCAGACGGTCTTCATGAAGACCGGATATGGGGTTTATCCGGCAATCGCTGCGTATTGTTCCGCGCCGAGCAGGAGTCGTAGTCGGCGCGGTTGTCGGGTTTGATTTTTGAAGAACCACGCCCTTGTCCGCCGGGTCGCTGTTGGCCGTTTCGGGTGCCGAGGCCAGGTTTTCGTTGACGGCGGTGATTTCTCCGTGAGCGGGGCGTATCATGGAGGCGGCTGACCGATTCGACTACGCCGACTGGTCTTTTGCCGCCAGTTTAGTGCCGATTTCGCAGTTCGACAGTATGAGTCGCCCAGCAGTTCTGGGCGTGGTGATGCCGATGGTCACAGTGCCGTCTTCTTTCTTTGCGCAGCCATTCGTGGCTGTCGGCATATTTGAGTTCGGCGGGGATATTGCTCCCGCGTTTGTCCTCTTGATCGGGTAAGGGTTTGTTCGGGGCGGGAGCAGCAGGCTTGCGGTACCTTTTGGAATATACGGTGGTTTTACGTTTTGATAGTGCCGTTTAACTTTGTACTGCGGCATAATTTGCTATACGGCAATCCGCCGTTTTTGCAGGAGATTGAGATGAAAAGGTTGATTTTATCCGCCCTGTTGCTGGTGTCGGCAAGCGGGTGGGCGCAACAGGACATTCGCGTGCTTTTTGAACGCGGGGTGGTAACGACGGATCGTCCGCAGCAGCGGATATTTATATTTACACGCTGATGACCTTTATCGTCGCCTCCGCGCGCCGCGTTCGTATTTATACGAAGGCGGCAGGAACGGTGTGTCGGTGCGGATTGCTGGGCGCGGACGACCGGGGGTATGCACCGCCGCGCGTTTATCGGAATTATCCGCCGCCGCGCGGTTATTATCGCGAAGAAGGCCGAGGCGGTAATCCGGACGCTTTAGCGGCAGTTCCGTCCGTTTCGACGGCGGTACGGCCAATCGGTAGCCGGGATTTGGGTCGTCTCGCCGTTTGATGGCGGGCCGTAGGGATGCGAGCCGCCGTCTGAAAACCCGTTTGTTTGGTTTTCAGACGGCCTTTGTTATTACTCTTACTGTTTTTAGAACGGTTTTGTATGTCGCCAAAGCCAGTAAATGGTACCGACGATACCCATCGACAGCAGGTAAAATAGCCAGGCTTGCGTGCTGCGGGCTGATTTCAGTGCCTTCATGCCGACGGAGGACGTAGCAACCACTGCAAAGCAGTTTTCACGCCCAGCCAGTTGGCGTTGCCGGAAAGGGTGTCCAGTGGGCGATGGTCATAATCCCAGTCACGGTGAACAGCAGCGTGGTGTCGTTGAGCAGCGGCAGCACTTTCAATACGCCCGGGCAGTGGTTTTTCGGGTTTTGGCAGACAGCATCCAGTAGCGCAGGTTGAATAATAAAACAGTCGCTTTTGGCGACAAAAACAAGTGGCCTGCCCAGATGTAAATCACGGGTCGGTTTTCCTTATCTATCGGTTCGGTTTGGCTGTTTTTCTATGGCCAGCAGTTGCGGCGGGATGGTTGCGCTGGTTGGTAAAGCGGTAGTGCAGGACTTGATATTGTTCCTGCGGCAGCGCGGCCGCCCATTGTTCGATAGCGGCGGTTTCGGCGCGTCCGCGGGTGGCTGTGACGACGGCGGTCGCAGCTCCGCCTCGACCAGCAGTGCGGCGGCGGCTGCACAGCGCGCACGCTGCCGTCGGCTTTGTGGTAACGGTTTTGTCGCCGCCGGGCAGGTGAGCCGAAGTTGAACATGGCGGCATCCAGCGGTTCGCGGACGTAATCGGCCAAATCGGCATGGCTGGCAGCAATCAGTTCCACTTGTCCTTCAACGCCGTTTTCGCGCAACAGTCCGGCGGTAAGTTGGACAGGGCTTGTCTGGATGTCGAACGCCCAAACTTTTTCCGTTCCTGCCCGCAAGTTGCGCCAAAACAGGGTGTCGCGGCCGTTTCCGGCTGTGCCGTCAGCTGCGCGGCGCCGTTTTTCAGACGGCCTTCGATGAGTTGCCGGGCAAAGGCGAGGGCGGGCAGCAGGGCCATCCCGGTTTTCCGGTTGCAGATTTCCGCTGTTTGTCCGGCCGGTGCGGCGGCCGGCCGAGCCGCGCGGCGGGCGACGCTATAAAGTGAAGTGGGGCGGTTGCCAAACGACGTGGAAGCGAAAGCGCGGCGGGCGGTTTTTATTTTGTGGTTATGCGTCAAACTGGTTCCGCCGTTGCCGGTGCCGACGGTGAAAGCACCCAGATACACCCATGTCTTTTACATTGGTTCGCGGCATTCGGTGCGCGGTTTCGGCAAGCAGGTAGACGGCGTTGATGTCCCGCCCTGCAGTTTTTCGGCGCAGGCCTGTGCGAATCGTGCGGTTTTCTTCAGGTGTGGTAAACTGCGTTTCCGCCGGCTGGGTGGCGAGTTCGGCGGCGGGCACGGGGCGGCTGGATCGCCACCCAGATTTCGCCGAGCGGCTGTTTCAGGGCTTTGTCGAGTTCGGCTTTTGCGCTCTTTCTTCAGCCGCTGGCGTTCTTTACTGCGCCCATGGTCCACACACGGAAGGCGAGGGTTAAACCGCACGCTTGCAGAATGTGTCGTTCTCTTGATAGAACGACACTGCATGTCGACTGTTCGGGCGCGTAGTCGAACGATTTGTGGCCAGGTTCCACAGCATGTCGCCGTGCCGCTTTCCAGCAGGATGCCGATGGGGCGGTCGGCCAGTTGCGCGGGGATGTAGGGGCGGACGCATCGTCAAAATCTCGCCGTCGGCGGCGACCCAATATTCGGCCTCTTTCCGCAAAGATGATTTCGGCGGCGGCGGGATTTTGCGCCCATCGGTCTTCATCCGCATAAAGCCAGCCGTCGATTTCGTCAGATGCGGAATCAGTTCGTCTGAGATTGGCGTAAATTTTTCATCGCATTTTTGGGCAGTCTGCTCGCGTCCAACTTCAAGTCGCCGTCTTTAATCCAACCGATGCGGCGCATGGGGGATGGCACCAGCCAGTCAAAAGCGCGGGCAGCACGAAATGCAGCAGGCCGATGGTCAGCCACACCGAAGCGCGCCGCCCATCGCGTCCAACGTGCCGACCTGTCCGACCAGGGCCGCTCGTGCCCATGCCCGCGCCCGAGGGGATATTCTGCATTTGGAAGACCAGCGTCGCTAGCGGGCCCAAAATGGCGGAGAGCGATAATCGGCAGCCAGACTTTCGGATTCTTCACGATATTGGGCGCTTGCAGCATACTGGGTACCCAAAGCCTGGCTCAACAGCCCCGACCAGCGGTTGTCGCGGAAACCTCGCGACCGCGAAGCCGACCATTTGGGCGCAGCAGCGATCAGGCCGCGCCCTGCCGCCGCCGTTGAGCGACAAGGCAATCGCCACCGCCGCGCTGGAAACCGGCAGCGTCAGCAAAAATAACGCGATGACCGACACCAAAATACCCATCAAAAATGGCTGCAACCACCGCCCGCATAATCAACGCGCTGATTTCGGTCATGGCCGTCTGAATCGCGGGCCGACGAAGTGGGCGGCGGCCAAACCGGCAACCAGGGTGGCGGCAGGCGTGGCGACGATATCCACGGGCGTGATTTATAAAACCAGCTTGCCGAACCCGCCCCGACGGCGGCGGCGATAAAGCAGCCGACCGGCCTGCCCAAAGCCGCACCCGCCGTGCCTGTGGCAACGCTGGCAAACAACACCAGCGGCGGTGCTGTCAGCGCGTAGGCCACGCCCACGCCTATGGCTGCGCCCATCGCCCCCTGCGCCTGTTTTGCACAATTTCTATCAGCCAAGGCCAGTCCAGCCACGCCGCCGACGGTTTTTAAAATCAGGCCGATAATCAGCGAAGAGAACAGCCCCAGAGCCATAAAGTTCAGCGGTCTATGCCGTAGCGGCGCAGGCTGAATTCGATGTTGCGCGAGGCAAGGAAGGTACGGAATGCCATGTTTTTCTCCTGTGTGATGTGTGCGGCGGTTGTTTGTGCCGCATTTGAATGCGACAGGGTATACGCCCGATATAGTTTTCAGACGGCCTCGATGGGGAGGCCGTCTGAAAAAGTAGCGATGGCGGGTTGGTTGATGCCGGTATGCTCCCGGTTTGCCGCCAAGATTTTTCAGACGGCCCACATGCCCAGTTCGTTTAAGAAGCGGATGTCGTCCGCCCAGCCTGATTTCACTTTTGACCCAAACTTGTAAAAATACTTTGCAGTCGAACAGTTTTTCCATGTCGACGCGGGCTTCGGTGGAGATTTTTCTTGCTTTTTCGCCGCCTTTGCCGATAACGATGGGTTTTGGTTTTCTTTGTCCACCAGAAACGGCGATGTAGATGTGTTGGATGCCGTTTTTCTTTTGAATTGTTCGACTTCCACGTTCATGGCATAAGGCAGTTCTTCGCCCAGATAGCGGAACAGTTTTTCGCGCACGATTTCGCATGGCGAGGAAGCGGCTGGATTTTGTCCGTAACCATGTCTTCGATACATGGGGACGCCTCGGGCAGGTAGGTTTTTGAGCAGCTCGAGCAGGTTGGCGATGCGCAGCCCGTGTTTCGCGCTGACGGCTTCGGCGGCGGCAAAGTCGAATTCGCGCCGTACGTCGTCGATAAAGGCTTGCAGGGCGTATTTGTCTTTTTGCTTTGTCTTTGTCGATTTTTATTGACCGCCAGAATCACGGGGTGTGTTTTGGGGCAGTTGTTTGATGACGGTGCGGTCGGCTTCGGTGAGGCGCATGGCTTCGACGACGAAGACGACGGCATCTACGCCCGTCAAGGCTTCGCTAACGTTTTTGGTTGAGGCGGTCGTTCAGCGCGTTGCGGTGGTCGGTTTGAAGCCGGGGTATCGACGAAAGACGAATTGGGCGGTGTCGTCGGTGTAGATGCCGGTTACTTTGTGGCGCGTGGTTTGTGCTTTTTGCTGGTGATGTTGATTTTTGCCCGATGAGGGTGGTTCATCAGGGTGGATTTGCCGACGTTGGGGACGGCTGACGATGGCGATGAAGCCGCAGCGGTAGCCGTCGACGGGGTATTCGGGACAAGGGGTGTCGGTGTAGGTCATTGGTTTTCCTTTTTGCAAGTGTGAGGCCGTCTGAAAGCAGGCGGTATTGGGGGAAGGTGTTTTCTCACCCGTTTCGGTTTCGCTTTCAGACGGCCCGGCGTATCCGTTGTCCGGCATTTGCCATACTGTTTCGATACATTGCTTTAACAGTTGCAGGCCGGGGTTTTGCGCTATTCGTCGGCATGGATGAAGTGCAGCGGCAGGGGTTTGGGCGGTATTCTTCGATGACGGCGACGGGCCTGCCCGGCATTGATTGCCGCCGCCGCTTTGCTTTCCGGCACCATGGCGATGCCCGGCCGTCGGCCACGAGGTCGATGATGGTCTGCGGGTAGTCGCACAGGATTTGGCGTTTCGGCGCAGGCGCGTTGGCACGCCAGAATTGTTGCAGGTGTCGGTTGCTGCTCGCCGCGCCGGACATTTCGATCCAAATGTGGTTTTCCAGGCTTTGGGGATGCCTTGGATGGCATGTCGCGTTCGGCTTTGGGGCAAATCAGCGAATAATGGATATTTTCCTCGAAAAATGCTGCGTGATGCCCATTTGTTTGGAGGTGCTGAGGAAAAAGCCGCCGTGCAGTTTGTGCTCCTGAATCCTGTCTCGCGATTTCGCCGCTCTGCCGTATTGGATGCGCAGACGGGTTTTCGGTCTCGCGTTGGCTGATCGAGGGCGGTGAGGCGGGTAACTTTGGCCGGAGTCCACGGGTGAATCAGGCCGAGGCGGATTTCTTCCCGTGTGGTTGGCGGCCAGCGTTTTTGGCAAAGTGTTCCAGCCGGTGTTTGTGTTGCAGCAGGGATTCGGCCTCGGCAGGAAGATTTCGCCTGCGCGGGTCAGGCTCATGCCGTTGCTGTTGCGGGACAAACAGCGGTGTGCCCAGTTCGTTTTCGATGGTTTTGATTTGTGCCGAAACGGCGGGTTGGGATAAAACAGCCGTTCGGAAGCCTGGGTCAGGTTACCCTGGTGCGCCACGGTAACGAAGGCTTTGAGTTGGTTCAGTTCCATGTTTTTCTCTTTTGCAGGTATCGGGTCTGTCATGACGCGGTTGTTCTTTTTCGGCCGCGGTTTTAACATAAAACGCGGGGCAAAGAGAAGGAAAAGTTCAAATTTTGTCAGGATGGTGTGCGGGCTGTCTGAAAGGGTTGCGGCAGGGTGCAGCGTTGTTGTTTTTGGGGTGTAATGAGCAGGCCGTCTGAAAACGTTTTCAGACGGCCTGTTGGGTTTGTGCGGTTTATTTGCAGCCGACGCCGGCACTTTGCCATCGTTCAGTTTGATGTTGCACTGCGTGCCGCTGCTGCCGGAGATGGTTACGCCGTCGGCGGATTTTCTGATGGACAGGGGTTCTTTCACGCCCATGGAAACGGCGGTGGCTGCCAGGTTTTTCGGTCAGTTGTTCGGACAGTCCGGCAGAGTTTTCCTGTATTTTGATGTCTTCGCCATGGCGGCGGGTGCGGCAACTGCGGCGGCAAGGGCCAGCAGAACTGCGATTTTTGTTCATGGTTATGTTTCCTATAAGTGCGCCTGAGGTGTTCAGGCCGGTGCAGGGTAAAGTAATTTTCTGCGTGGGGCAGAGGTTTAACGTGTTTTTATATAGCGGGTAATTGTGTTCCGATTTGCAAAAATACGGTTGCGGATGCGGATAGCGGTGTTTTTGCAGTTGTGGTTTGGGCAGTCGTCTATCGAGGAAGGCCGTCTGAAAACGCGATGTCGGTTTTCAGACGGCCTTATGTCGTTTGCGGATATCTATCGCGGTTTTCGCGAATGGCGGGTTTTTACGCCCGTATCCGATGGTTTTTAGCTTTCCTTAACGCAGCTCGGTATGCAGGCGGTTCAGCCATTCTTTGCTTTCCGGACCGGTGTAGAGGCTGCCGTCCCTGTTGAGGATGCGCAGTCTTGCACCTTCTTTGACCGGTTCGAGGAAGGCGACCAAATTCGGCTGCTGGGTCGGTGCGGCGGCTTTTTGCCGAACAGTCGGCCGACGAGTCCGGGTTTTTTCTCGGACTGCGGCACCTTCGGCTTGTGCAGGCTGCACGAGGAAGGCATGTTTCTCGGTATTTTGGCCGATAACGGTCAGGCCGATCCGGTCGAGTGCCAGTGCGGTACGCCGCCAGTTACGCGAGTAGTCGCCGGAGAGCAGCAGGCTGCCGTTTTCCAGTTTGGCCAGGTTGAAGCCTGTTTGGCGGCGGCAGTGTCGCCGAGTTCGGACTGGATTTGTTTTTCGTCCGCGCCCAGGTATTGCATGAAGCGTGCCAAAAGGCGCGCTTCCAGGTTCGGATCGTTCGCGCGCGGCTGCCACATGGTGCGTCTCTTCGCTGCGGTCGGTATAGGTTTCGCTCATGCCTTTGTGGGCGAAGAAGATGTCTGTGCCGCCGTTTTTGGCTTTGTTCGATGCGGATGATGAATTTGTCGCGCTCGCTGGTGGAGTAAACGCCGCCCGCCGATCGAGCAGGCTGCGGAGGCCGCCGCCGGAGAGTTTGGCACGGTTTTCAGCCCAGTCGGTTTCCATTTTGGCCGATGGCGGGTTCTTCGCTTGCAATGGTAAAGCCGCTTTCCCGCCAGAAGGCTTTTCAGTCAGCGGCCAGAGTTCGGCGGGTTTTTGCCGGATACGGTCAGCCAGCGTTGGCTGCCGTCCCGTTCCATTTTGACGCCACTCACGCCTGCGAGGACGGTCTGGCCGCCTGCATGTTGGTTGATTACGCGGGTGCGGTTGATGTCGCTGGCGCGGACGGCACTGCCGCCGGCGGGCAGTTGGTAAAGGCTGTTTTTGCCCGGGGTTGGTCAGGTCGGGCGGAACTTTCGAGGTTCACGACTTTGCGGTTTTGCGATTGATAGTCGAGTTTGAGCAGTTTCTGCTGCCCGAACATGCGGCCAGGCTGAGGAGGGAAAGGGCCAAAATGGCAGGGTTTGATTGGATTCATACGGACTCGTGTGGGATTAAATCAGTTTGGCTGCGACAGTGCGGTACGTACTTTGGCTTGCCCGCCTTCGGTGAGGGGGATGATGGGCAGCCGGACGTGCGCGCGCAGACACTAAGTTGTTCTGCAGCCCATTTGGGGGCGGCAGAGCCGGGTTCGCAGAACATAACATCGTAAATCGGGGTAAGTTGTTTGTTCAGTTCGCGTGCGCGTGCGATTTCTCCGTTTAGGGCGGCACGGCACATGTCGGCGAAGAGTTTTAGCAACGTTGGCTGCCACGGTGATGACGCCAGCGCCGCCGCATCAGCATGAAGGCGATGCCTGTGGGGTCGTCGCCGGAATAAACGGCAAAAGCTCCGGCGCATGATTGATTAAGTCGATTTCCGGCCGATGGCACCGCTCGCTTTTCTTAACGCCGACGATGTTGGGAATTTCGGCCAGGCGCAGGATGGTTTCGCTGCTCATGTCTCACCACGGTTCGTCCGGGGCACGTTGTAGATAATCATCGGGATGTCGACCGATTCGGCAATGGTTTTGAAAATGGCGGTAAATGCCTTCTTGGGACGGTTTGTTGTAGTAGGGGACGACCGACAGGGTGTAGTCTGCACCCGCTTGTTTGGCGGCTTGCGAAAGGGCGACTGCCTCGGCAGTGCTGTTGCCTCCGTGCCGGCAATGACGGGAAACGCGTTTGGCGGATGTTTGACTCACTGCTTCGATAACAGCGGTGTGTTCTGCTACGGATAGGGTGGCGGATTCTCCGTAGTGCCGACGGCGACGATGCCGTCGGTGCCGCTGGCAATGTGCCAGTCAATCAGTGTTTCGAGTTGTTGGAAATTGACGCGCCGTCTTCGCATGGGGGTAATCAATGCAACCAAGCTGCCTGTCAGCATAATAAAACCTTTGTAGTGGGTTGGACACGCCAATTTTAGCCTAACTTTTGCTGGATAGGCAAAAGTGCCGTCTGAAAGTGATTTGCGTCTGATGCGGGACGATGGGCCGTATCGGTGGCGGTATATTTGTTTGTCAGACGGCCTGCATGCGGGGTGCAGGTGTTATTGTTCTGTTTCTTCTGCCAAAAAGGTACGCAGTTTTTGCATGGCTTTGGCTTTATTTGTGGATGCGTTCGGCGGAAACGTCAGTTCGGCAGCCAGTTCGTGCAGAGTCAGTCCGCCGTCGTCCTGCAGCTAGGCGTGTCTCGACGATGCGGCGGGCTGCGCTCGTCGAGTTTGGCTAGTGCGTTTTGCAGGCCTTCGGTTTGCAGGCGTAGTGGGCTTTGGTGTTCGATTTGGCGCGTCGGCTCGTTGTCGTGGTCTGCCAGCCAGTCTATAGGGGCAAAGTTGTCGTCATCGTCGCTGTTGTCTCGCCAGTAAAAGCAAACATCTTTGCCTGTCATGCGTTGTTCCATTTCCAAAACTTCGAGAGTTTGACCCTGTCGTCGGCAATGGCCTGCGCCTCTTTTCGGTGAAAGTGCGGACAGGGATTTGCGCATGCTGCGCAGGTTGAAGAACAGTTTGCGTTGCGGTTTGGTGGTAGGCGACGCGTACCAAACGCCAGTTGCGCAGGATGAATTCGTGAATTCTCGGCCTTAATCCAGTGAACGGCAAAAGAAAAACAGCCGTGCGCCGCGATCGGGTTCGTAGCGTTTGACGGCTTTCATCAGGCCGATATTGCCTTCCTGGATCAGGTCGGCTTGGCTGAGGCCGTAGCTGCCGTAGCGCGCGGGCGATGGATACAACGACGCGGAGGTGCGAAAGGATCAGCTGTTTGGCAGCTTCTACGTCGCCTCCCATTTTGCGCGTTCGGCCAGGTTGTAGTTCTTCTTCCGGGGTGAGCAACGGATGCTGTTTACTGTGTGGATATATTGATCCAGGCTGCCGTGTCCGCTGGGGACGGGAGGTGGGTGATTTGACCGGTGGTCATTAATCGGTTTCCTTTGTGGATGCGGGGCTTTGGCCAGTGTGTAAAGCGGCGTAGTGTACGCTATTTTTCCGCTAAGAAACGCGAGTCGTGGTTAAAATGGTTTTCAGACGGCCCTATTTGGTTCATATATATGATTTTAATATATTTTATTTTTAAATGAAGGATGTAGGATGATGGTGTTTGCAGATAGAAAAGAAACGGCAACGTTTGGGAGACGTTGCCGCTTGGGGTGCATCAGAATAAATCGTTCAAATCGTTATCGGTCGCGGGTTTGCGGTTGATTGGTTTGACTTTCGGTTTCTTCCGTTACCCTGTTGATGGGTTTCAGCTCTTGTTCACCATTGTCTTGATCTGTCTGGGTTGGTGAACCCTGTATCGGTGTTTTCATTGGCGGGCGGCTGCTGGTGTTGTCAATTCTAATCGACGGGTCGGTAGTTTGACGTTCTTTGTAGAAATATTCTCCTCCACGCAGTACTGCCGGTCGGCACTTTCATGCCTTTACTCTTTTGCCTTTTAATGCGTGACGCATATATTCCATCCAAACAGGCAGGGCGATGGTGCCGCCATAGCCAGCACGACCCATACTGCGCGGTTTGTCGAAGCCAATGAAGACGGCGGTTACGATGTCTGCTGAAACCGACAAAACCATGCGTCTTTGTTGTCGTGGTCGCCGGTTTTGCCGGCAATGTCCGAGCGACCCAGAGACAATGCGCCTCGAGCAGTACTGTATTTGACGACATCCTGCATGATTTATACATGATGTAGGCATTGCGCGGTCGATAACCTGCGGTGCGTTCTCCCCGGCGACAAGCGGTTGCATTTGGCTTTGAGGCGGTCTTGCGAATCATAGATTTTATCGATGACATACGCAGAAACTTTGTAGCCGCCGTTCGCAAACACAGCATAGGCTTTCAGCCATTTGCAAAGGAGTGCTTGATCCCGCCCCAAGCGCCATTGAAAGGTTGGCAGGATGGTTGGACGGCTTTGAGGCCAAATTTCTTTGGATATATTGCCGCGTATAGTCCACACCATTGGCCATCAAGATACGGATGGAAACCATATTTTTAGATTTGGTCAACGCATGGCGCAGCGTAATCGGGGCCATCATAACGGCCGTCTGAATTTTTCGGTGTCCAAGGCCGACCTCCCCGTCCTGCTCCGGGAATGGAAAGCGGTTCGTCATTTATTAAAGGTTGCAGCCGTCATGCCTTTTGGCCAATGCTGCGGAATAGACGAATGGTTTGAATGAAGAACCCGGTTGACGCATGGCTTTGGTGGCCCGGTTGAAATTTTTGCTGTGGAAGTTATAACCGCCAACTAAAGCTTTTACCGCGCCGGTGCGTACATCCAAGGCAACTAATGCGCCCTGTAAGGCAGGTTCTTGGGCGATACGCCATTCGCCGCCTTTGATTCTTTTGCAGGCGGATAACCGCACCTGGACGAAGTCATGCTTCTTCGAGTTTTTGCATTGAGGATAGCATTGCGCGCACTTCCCATTTGAGCGGGGGTTAAGCGGACGCGGTCGCCTGTTGTGATTTGAGCGACAATACCGGTGTTTTTTGATGCTTCAATAATAACGGCAGGTTCCAGACCATCGACAGCATGCATGGTAGACAGGTATTTGCCGACTATTTCTTCAAGATCTTCATCGCTGTCTTTGCCTAGTTCCAAATAACCCTCAGCACCACGATAAGCGCCGCCCCGATCAAAGCCGCGTAAAGTTTTTTGCGTAATGCATTGGTGGCAATGCGTTGGCTTTCAGTATCTACCGTTGTATACACTTTAAAGCCTTGAGTGTAGGCATCTTCTCCATATTTCTCGTAGAGTTCCTGACGTGCCATTTCCGCAACATACAACGAAGTTTGGTCGATATCTTGAACATGTCGTTCGTAATGCAGCTCTTGATTAAAAGCCGCATCAGCAGGAGTAATCATACCGAGTTTCAACCATATTATTGAGTATGTATTCTTGGCGTTGTTTCGCCTGTTTTCGCGTTGACTAGTGGGTTGGCAGCAGAGGGAATTTGCAAACCTGCCAACATTGAGGCCTCTGCTAAATTTAGTTCTTGCACAGGTTTATTGAAATAAACCCGTGATGCGGCAGCAAAGCCATATGCACGCTGCCCCAAATAAATTTGCTGAAGTAAAGTTCTAAAATCTGATCTTTAGTTAAAGATTGTTCTATTTTGTAGCGCGTAAAGCTTCATAAATTTTCGTGTGAAAGTTTGTTCGTTGGTCAGGTAAAAGTTACGGGCGACCTGCTGTGTAATTGTACTGGCACCGGAACGAACTCCGCCCGAGCGTAGATTCCCCACCATTGCACGACCCACACCAAATACATCTACTCCCCAATGCTGATAAAAAGCGTTTGTCTTCCGCAGCAATCACAGCATCTTTTACATTTGAGGAAACTCTTTGATTTCGGTAAATGCCCGCCGTTCCTCACCTACAGAGCCAATTAATTTTCCATCGGCAGAGTAAATGGTTAGCGGCATTTTTAGGTTGATAGTTTTGAACTGCATCTAAGGCAGGTAATTTCGGGTAGGTAATCAAGACAGCAATCGCCAATAGACCAATAGCGAAAAGAATCAGTCCGACAAGCAAACCGAATAGCGTAGTGAGAAATTTTTAATCATGACTAAGTAATATTTACCCAAGAAGGCATTAAATAAAGTAAAATGGCTTTTTAACGTTTAGACAGGGCAGTAAATTAATTGCTGCACATTCGTATCAACCGCTTACGGAAGCCGATATTGTAAACCAATATTACATGGCAGGGAAATTAGTTATGCGTTTAACAAAAATGGAAAAATACAAAAGGTAAAGCTTCGTCAGGGCTTTTTCTGCGCGAGGTGCAGTCGGTATAGATGTTACTCAGAATGCCATCAAAATGGTTTATCTGTCTGGTCGTAATTTAAATCAAGTTCAGTTGGAAAAAGTACTCAGTAGTTCGTTTGCCTAAAAACATCATATAAAGGGAATCGAATACTGGATTACGATCAACTCGTCTCATATTTGCAACATGCATATACCCAATTAAATACCAATAATCGCAATATCGTAGTTGCAATGCCTCAAACACTCAACAACTATTGAGACGGTTTCGTATAGTGCAAAAGATACGGAGATGGATGTGGAGGACTTTTGCAGAATTTGAGATTGCTCAGTTAGTGCCTTTTTAGAAGAGGTTAATTATGATTATCAGATGCTGAGTGGTGACGGTAACTCTTTCAAAATAAGTTTTGCTAGTTGCTTCACGAAAGGAAGATATTGAGCCTAGGTTGGAGGCGTTTTGATAGTGCTAATTTGACTCAAAATTTTTGGATGTTGATATTTTCGCTCAGGCGAATGCCTTTAATTATTGGTTGAATGATCAATCTCCCGAGTTGCAAGGGGAGAAAGTTGTTGTTGTTAATATTTCAGAAAGTGAAATGTATTCCTTGTTATGCAAGATGGTCAAATACTATATAAACAAGAATCACCATTGGGGGGCGAACAATTAAATCAATTGATTCAAAGAACTTATCAAGTTAGTGAAGAGCAAGCGCAAGTAATGCAAAAAGGAGGGGATAGGCCTGCAGATTATCAGATTCAAATTTCTGATAGATTTAATGTCCAAGTGGCTCAAGAAATTCAGCGGGTTTTGCAATTTTACTATACTACGCAATCTGACAATTCACGAATATTAAACATATTTTCTTGACTGGTGCAGTATCTGCTCAAATTGGATTAACAGAGGTTATTTTTTCCCAAACAAACACTGCTGCTGAATGTATTAATCCAATTAGTTGTTTACAGTATGGTAAACAAGTGGATGCATCTGAATTACATCAAGACGGACTCGGTTTAACGGTTGCATTCGGTTTGGCTTTAGGTTTGTAAAAATGATGGACTTGATCAAAATTAATCTCTTGCCGTATCGGGAAGAGTTAAACCAAAAAAGAAAAAGCAAAAATTTAATGCTGATGTTTGCTTCAGGGCTGATTGGGGCTGGTTTATCAGTAGCTTTTATGGAGTCAATCAAGCTATTTCTACTCAAGAAAGTAGAAATGCCTAGAAGGTGAAATTAAAACGCTAGATATGGCAATAGCGGAAATAGCTAGTTTGAAAGCAGAAAAGGGAAGATTTTCTTGCGAAAACAGAAGGTGGAAGAGCTACAAGGTGCAAACGTTTCGAAGGTGCCCACATAATAGATACGTTAAATCAGCTTATACCAGAAGGGGCTTTTCACTTTCTAGTATCTTCAGCTAATGAGAAAAAGTTATGAAATAAAAGGTAAGGCCCTCAGTGATAACTGAATTGCAATGTTTATGAAATCCTTGCGTCTCTACTACATGGTATTTGGACAGCCTGAGCTTTTTAGAAATCAAAAAGACAGATAATGGCCAGGAATTTGTTGTTAAGGCAGACTTAACCTCCCTAAATAATAAAGTACTTAGCGTTGGGTCTGGAGTAGAAGCTGATGCTGTATCAAAAGAGTTTTTGCATCTGGCGCATCAGTAGTGGCACCTGCTGAACAAAAATGCATCGAATGGGGAAGATAAAATGGCGAGTAAAGATTTGGATTTTAAGAATCTACATGAACTAAATAACTCATTAAAATATGGATTAGCTTGTTTATTAATTATCACTAATATTAGGGTTAGGATATTTGTTCTTTTTAAGGAACAGTTGGCTGAACTGGATGTTGCTAAAGAAAAAGAGGTTAGTTTAAAAGAAACTTTTCGACAGAAAAGTATACAAGCTGCCAATTTGAATACACTTAAAAATTAGAGTTGGAGGCACTTCGAGCTTCATTTGATCAATTATTGAAACAACTTCCAACAGATAAAAGAAATACCAATTTAATTCAAGAGCTGAATCAAGCAGCTTTCTAAGAATGGTTTGCATTAAGTGGATTGTCTCCACTGGAGCCAATAAAATGACGGTGCAATTCAGCGTCTTCCATATAATCTTTTTCAATTAGTAGCATATGACGACAAGTAGCTAAATTTGCACGAGATATAGGAGAGTTGTAGCGAATAATTACCTTAAGTCAGTCAAAATATAAAGAAAGATGATAAAACTGGTTTAATTACTCTTGATGCTATCGCAAATACATATAAAGCTCGTCCTGCTGCAGATCTAGAAGCAGAGCTGGAAGCGGAATGAGGCTGCTTCTGCCTCGCTGCTCAGTAAGATTAATGAGAATTGAAATGATAAAAACTTTGTTTGTTGTCAAGTATATTACTGTTGTCGGCGTGTGATGCGGAGCCAGGTGATCTTCGCGAATGGGTTGATGCAACAAAAAGAGGCTGAGGGAAAGTTTACTCCCTGTGGATATTCCTCAAGGAGCACCTCAGTTGACTTATACTCCTCCTATGCAACCAACATTGGATGCGTTTAACAGTAAAAGGTTGAGTACTAATCAAATGGTGTTAATGTCTAGATTTGAATAGACCAAAAGAGTGTTAGGAGGCTTTTTGGATTAGACAGCATTAAATATGTTGGCTCATTTAATCAAAAAGGTAAAAATATCAGCCTTTGTTGAGGTAGATGGTCATGTTTACACTGTAGGAAAGGTAATTATATTGGTCAAAACTATGGGCGAATCACAAATATAAGGGCTGATGCAATAGATATAACAGAATTGGTTGAGGATGCTTATGGTAATTGGACTTTTTCGCCAATCTGAATTAATATTAAATGGTTCAGAATAGGTAAAAATTAGGATTTAGGGGTTAATATTATGAAAAATTAGTAGCTGTTAAAATTTTTCCAATTTTAGGAATGACATTGGCTGTACAATCTGTCTTTTGCAGGCAATATTACTGATATTAATGTTTCTACACTGCCAAATAATCAGAAGATTGTGTAAAGTTAAATTTGATAAGGATACAGTTTTTGCCATCAAATTCGATGGTAAATGAACCTTCTTCTCGTGTTGCTTTAGATTTTCCATCTACTGGAGTGACATTGCCACAATCTACATTTGAGTATGCAGATTCATTATTAAACCAGGTTACAGCAGTAAAAATGGAAATAATGCTCGTGTATTGTTGGGTCTAAAACAGATTAGGACAGTATAAAGCAGAGGTTAAAGGTAAAGAAGTTTGGATTTATATTAATGAGGCGGTGTCTCTGGAGTCATACGACACCCAGTACTCAAATTGTAAAATAGTAAAATTGCAAGTTCTGAAGTTGCTGCAGTTACGGTTGATTTTAGAAAGTCAGGAAGATCAAATGGTATTGTTGAGATCATGACTAGAAAAATATCAGGGCAAACCTGATATTAAACAGAATAGTGGTGGTTTAACAATTACATTAAAAAAATTATCCTCTCCCTGTTCAAGCTCAACGTAATTTGATGTGACAGATTTTAGTACGCCTGTTCGAAATGTTGTTCTAAAGAGAATTGGTAATGATACTCAGGTGATTATCAAAAATCAAGGCGCATGGGATCACAACATTAAAACAATGAATGATCGCCTTGTTGTTGAAAATAACTCAGGAAATCATCAGTTGAAGGTTCAGGTCTCACCTTCTAATCAAAAATAAATCATTTAAGGGTAATAAAGTTTCCTTAGATTTTCAAGATGTTGATGTTCGTACAGTGTTGCAAATTCTGGCTAAAGAGTCAGGCTATGAATATTGTAGCTAGCGATAGTATACAGGAAAAATGACATTGACTCTTAAAAGATGTTCCTGGGATCAAGCGTTAGATTTAGTAATGCAAGCTCGCAATTTGATATCGAAAAACAGGTAATGTAATTAATGTTGCACCCAGAGATGAATTGTTAGCTAAAGATAAAGCAATTTTTGACTCAACAGAGGGAAATTGATGAGCTAGGTCCTTTGTATTCTAGAACCCTTCCAATTAAAATATAAAAATGTAGAGGAATTCCGTAAGATACTGAAATTAGATGATTCTTCTAGTGGTGGTAATGGAAGTAAAAACAATTTTGAGTAGTCGGGGTAGTGCATTAATTGATCCTGCTACAAATACTTTAGTTATTACTGATAATACTTTCATACTGCAAAAATTTGATTAATTGCAGAATTGGATGTTCCTGCACGACAAGTGATGGTTGAGGCTAGAATTGTGGAGGCGGAAGACGGCTTCTCACGTCAATTGGGTGTTAAATTTGGATATGCAGGTTCAAATGGTAAAAATAGTTGGGGTAGCAACTGGACCAATGCTGCTGCTAACCGTAATAATTATGTAAATGGCCAAAGAACACTCTAATTGGGCCAGAGATCCGTCTAAGAACGAGATTCCGGCATTGCCAGCATGGACTGTTGACCCCAATGTGAATTTACCTACAGCTGCTGCTACGTCAAGTATTGCTTTGGTTCATGCGTTATCTTCCGGTGCCTTTGGGTTAGAGCTGTCTGCACAACAGGCGCAGAATAAGTTGAAAATAGTTTCAACTCCTCGTGTTTTAACGCAGGATCGCAAAGAAGCGATAATTGAATCGGGTACAGAAGTTCCATATCAAGAAGCCTCTTCAAGTGGTGCTACATCTACGTCATTTAAGAAAGCAGTATTGGGTATGACTGTAACGCCTAATATTACTCCTGATGGCCAGATAATTATGGATATTAAGATCAATAAAGATTCAGTAAATTCAGATTGTAGGGCTACCGAACCTTGTATAAATACTCAGCGTTTAAATACCAATGTTATGGTAGAAGATGGTGGAACGCTAATTTTGGGTGGTATTTATGAAGAGGAAAACTCAGAAAGTGTAAGTAAAGTTCCATTATTAGGCGATATTCCGGTTGTTGGAAACTTGTTTCAAGTCGAGAACTAGATCTGATAAGAAAACTGAACTCTTGATTTTCATTACTCCCCGTATTGTTGATAATGTTGGTAGCAATTTGAGATATTGATCTGTTACTAATAAATTTTGAATAGCCTAAAAGCCTGTATAACAGGCTTTAGGCTATATGAACTTGGGCTAATATGTAGAAAATGGTACGGGGTATCTATTAGTGTTACAAGAGGATATTAAATTAGAATTTGTTCTAGATGAACCGGGATATCCACCTTTGAATTAAGATTATCCTTATGTAAAAAAGCCATTTAAGTTACTATGAACAGAGCAGATTCATTGGTTTGTTTGTCATTCTTAATAAATTTTCCTGTGGATTGTATGTGGCATCTTGTTTGGCTGTATGACAGTTTGTGTGTCAAATTTCTTCTGTGAGATGTCATAGATTATTCTACTTATACTACTGAATTTTGTCTATTCGGATGACAGCATGAAATAGCATGGCAATGCTGGCCATTTGTTTTACCTGTTGTATGCAAAACAATGCTGGTTAAAGGTTTGCTCCTATTGCGCAACCTACAATTAAAGGTAAGGCGGAATGGATTATCTGTACTCTGATAAAAGGGTGGTATGGCACTTTTCTTCTCAAGGATTTGGACGCAGTGGTAAAAGGGAATTGTGTTGGTTTGTGAATTTCTATAACATGGTTAAGCTGCATTAAGGGATTTGAAAGAAGATTCATTTTTGCAATCTGAGTGGCTTTGCCTCAATATGTTGTGTAAATCAATTTGGGACTCCTTAGAGTTTTAAGACCGTCTGAAAAACCCTTTAATTTTTCAGACGGTCTTTCGTATTATTTTTAAACAAGTCATGCTTACTATGGCTTGAGTAGGTTAAAATAGCAAATTACCTGTGGCGTTGAATGTTTTTCAGACGGCCTTACCTGATAAGGAGGGGCCGTCTGAAAAGTGTTTGAAAATACGAGAATAAAAATATGACGGAAATCTTACTTTTCACTTCTATTTATATGGCTTTTTGCCGTAGCTGCCGTTTTGGTTTCGCAAAAATTGGGCCCTGGGTTCGGTATTGGGTTATTTTGGGCAGCCGGATTTTAATCGGGCCTGTATTGGGAGCTGGTGGGGAAAGCACAATCCATACAGCACGTTGCAGAATTCGGTGTGGTAATGATGCTGTTTTTGGTCGGTTTGGAATTGGCACCGCAGATGCTGTGGCGTTTGCGGCATAAACTATTGGGTTTAGGTGGGTTGCAAGTCGGATTGACTTTGGCTGCCATTGCCGGCTTGGCCATGTTGCTGGGGCAAACTTGGCAGACAGGTGTAGTCGTCGGCTGTATCTGGCATTGTCGTCCACGGCCATTGTGCTGCAGACATTTAGTGAGAAGAATTTGCTGCCGACTCCGGGCGGCAGGCTGATTTTGCCGTATTGCTGTTTCAGGATGTTGCAGCTATTCCTATGTTGGCGTTACTGCCCTTGTTGGGTACGGCTGTCGTCAAATCGGATCATAGTGATGTCAAACCGATCCTTTGGCCGACCAGCCGGGCTGGGTAATCGCTTTGGTCAGCGTGGCGGCAATTGCTGTCATTGTCATCTGGTGTGCTATCTTGTTCCAATTACTCCGCTTTCATCAGCAAGAGCCGCCTGAGGAGATGTTTACATTATTTACTGGCTGTGGTGGTCGAATTGCAACTTTGATGTCGTTGATCGGTTTGTCTCCTGCATTAGGTGCTTTTATTGCAGGTGTGGCATTGGCAAACAGCTCATACCGACATGAAATGGAAAGTCATTTGGAGCCGTTCAAAGGCTTATTGCTTGGCTTGTTTTTTCATAGTTGGCGCGGGTACAGAATTTCGGCTTGTTAGGCCGAGTTTTTACTGATTCTGCTTAACTGCTTGCCACCATGGTGGTAAAGATAGTCGTAGTTGCTGATATTGGGCAAACTGTTCCGATTGCCTTCAGCAGGTAAAATTGTTTTGCTTTGAGTTTGGCTCAGGCTGGAGAGTTTGGTTTCGTGCTTCTGTCCATTTCCCAGCAAAATCGTGTATTGCCGCAAGCACTGGCAGATCGTATTTCCCTTGTGGTCGCATTATCCATGCTGCTGACGCCGGTATTGTTTATCCTGTACGATAAGGTGATTGCTCCGCGCGGTATAGCCAAAAGAAACGAGAGTCGTCCGAACGACAATACATGAGGAAAAATCCGATTGTGTTGGGGCATGGGCGATTTGGACGGCAAATCAACAGTATGCCGATGGGGATGCGGCTTTGCATACACAGTTATTGACTTTCATGCTGAAACCGTGGAAGGTCTGAGCAAATATGGCTGTAAGATTTACTACGGTGATGCAACTAGTCCGGAATTATTGAATTTCTATCGGCTTGGGGAAGGCAAACATTATTGATTGTTGCCATTGGGATGACGATCAATCAATGAAGTGGTGAAGTTCGTTCGCCGGCATCATCCTACGCTGACCATTAGTGCCAGGGGCGCATGGGCAACAGCATGCTTACAACCTGCATCATGCAGGAGCGGATTTTTATCGTCAGGGAAACTTTGACGGTGCGATTCGCAGTGGACGGATTGCTTTGGAAAGTTTGGGCGTGCTTGGCGCAGGCCAAGGATTTGAGTGAGTTTTACGCGGCCGAGATCGATATCACTTATTTGGTTTTATCAGAACTAGGACCCGTAGTACCGCCGTCTTGCCAATGAAGCATGATGGAAAAATCTACAACTTGATGAAGAAACTGCGAAAATGATGCAAACGCTGTGACGCGGAGAACCGTGGATTGGCAGAACGCTGCCGATTGGGCGTATAGCAAAAAGAATTAAACTGTATGCCAGCCATATAGTAGAAAAAGGCCGTCTGAAAGTTTTCAGACGGCCTTGCAGAGAAATCAGTTGCCTGATTTGATTTTTGCCACAAATCGACGGTTTGTTTTGCCGCCTCATTACTCATTTGAGGCATCACAAAGCCATCGCCATATCTTGATCGTTCGGGAAAAATCAGAACTGACTTCAACCAGCTTCGGATCCATCAGTTTTTGGCAGGCAAACCTTGCAGGAGCAAAGGTAACGAAATTACCGTTTCGGGCTGCGACTTCGTGTTGCGGTGGTAATTGATGATTTGTGCGCATTAGCCACGTTTTGGCATCGGCGGGAATCAGCCAAGATTCAATCCAGAAACCCATGCCTTTCGGTGTCAAACTGATGCCGACTTTTGCGCCTTCCGAACGTTTTCTTCGCTATTCAGGTCGCCGCCGCTTGCCGACAGCCAAGCAGACATCGCCTCGCGCCAGTTCGTCAATCAATGATGGGCTGAAAACGTTTGATGTCCGGGCGCACTTTTTAATACTTCCGCAGCGTGCTTCAATATCGGCGGGATTTTTACCTGCCGGATCGCTTGCGAGATAGTCTCAGGAGGATGGGAAAACTTCACTCGGCGTATCCCACACTGGCTGCATGCCGCAGCCTTTCAGTTTGGACGTGTATTCGGGTTTGAACAGCAAAATCCCAGCTGTTTTTCAGTGTAACTGGCCGCCCAAAGCCTCTTTTACCTTTAGCTGTAATGGCTACGGATTAACACCAGAAAAATAGACAGCATATTCATTGCCGGGGTCGGAAGGTTGCCAACATCTCCAGCAATTTGGGATTGATGTCTTTGTAATTGAGATTAGGTCTTTATTGATGATAGGCACCGGCCTGAATTTGGCGCGCAGGAAGGCGATGCCGGGAACCACCAAGTCGTAGCTCGATTTCCTGTCAGCACTTTGGCTTCCAGCGTTTCGTTGTTTTCGTATAAGTCGTCAAACCAGTTTCAAGTTGTTGGCTTTGCTTGAATTCGTCTACGGTGTCTTCATCCACATACTCGACCAGTTGTAGGATATTCAGCGCGTCGGTAGCGCGCCGCTATTGGGCAGCAGCGCCGCAGGCGTTTCGACCGTTGTTTTGCGAATCGGCGCCTGTTTCGATTTTCTGCACGCAGGCGGCGCCGCAGCAATCATTGCAGCCAATAAAGTTTTTCGCGATGGCATCATTCCTGGTGCTGACAGACAGCTTCCTGCCGTTTATTTCAGTATGCACGATTCGGTCTCACAGGATGAGGGATTGTAATGTCATTTTACACCAGTTTATTAAACATAACTTCCCGTGAGGGGTTTGCCGCCTGCGCCCAACCGTACACAAAGGTAAGCCGCTGAAAAAGTGCTCTCTACGATAAAAACTTGCATCTCAAAGGCAGTGAAGTTAGTTAAATGCCGCGTTTACGAAATCGGCAATCATTCAGGAGATATCCGATAGCGCCAATAGCGCACAAGCCCGCAAGCGTGCGCCAGCGTACCGGCGCATAACGCCACAGTTTGCGTACTGCGTTCCGCACTGCCGTAGCTCAGAAAGCTTGCGAAGCAGGCGATAAAGCCGCAGCACAATCCGTGCCCGCGACGCGGCAAAAGTGTTGGACCGCATTGCCGACGAAAGGCGCATTCCACATAAAGCAGCACGACACAAAAGCCGTCTGTTCGTTAAAGCACCAAAGCAATGGCATAACAGCCTTTGCTGACTATCGCCCCCGAGACGGTGCCGCCCTGCGCTGGCGGAAGGCTGTATGACAGCGAGCAAAGTAATTTGCGGCACCGGCACCCTGCATACAAACAGAGTGGATGAATGAATACAACGTTTTTGCTTTTTGCCGTTGTGCAGCCGCGTTGCCGGCAGCCGCAGCCGCAGCAACGATGCTGCATTGCAGTGGCCGTTATTAGCAAAGGACAATGCCTGGCGGTTGGCCGAGCATGATACAGTTTCGGCTGCTGCACACAGCGCCGGAGAAAGCTGCTAGAGCATGAGGTTTGATTTTCGGCAAACCAGCTCGACGTTGTGCAAAGCGTTCGTCAGAGTAGGGACAAGAGGCGACGTTGGTGCTTTCGATACGCCGAAGCGACAGGCGGAGCCGACTCCACAGAATTGGCAGACGGCAGCCGCCTTCATACGCCTTTTGAGTCAGATGTATGATTTGAGGCTAACGATCCGCAACGGTATTTAAACCGCATGAACACAACCCGATGTAACCTCATGCCCAGCGGTATGCAACAGCAGCCTCAATGAGTAAAGCGCTGTTCGCCAACCTGTGGCACGGCTTCGCAGTGAACGGTTCGCGATCAAAACGGATAGAAACCAAAATGCAGGTATTTTCACATAGAGCAAATTGCCGAAGATGTTTAAAAAGCCGTGCCGACTTATGGTTTGCACATACCCAGTAAACCGATTGGCAGATTTATAACCAAGCGCCGCCGAAACAGCGCCGTTCCGGGCAATACGGACTACGAGCCTGAAATCTTCATTACCCAGCCTGTGAAGTCGCGGCGCCATGGGGCGGCAGGTTCCGCAGGTTGCGTGGTTTTGCCCATCAGTCAAACGGGCAAAGCAGGCCGGAGTCGCGCCTGAAACAAAGTTTACGCAATGGCCGGTAAGGAGCGGCAAGCTGACGGTTATCCCGCGCGCTGGATGAGCGCTTCGACGGCAGCGGCGAAGATAACGATAATCCTGATTTAATCAAAGACTTTTAAGCTATGAGATGTCAACCGCAAATACCGCCTGAACGACAAACATACCTGACCACTTTGCGCTACAACCCGCAAAGCGGCTATGGCGGCGAGGCACACTTTCCCCACTCAAGGGTGCAAACCTTCAGAGCGTGCGCGGCTTATGGTTACGGCGGAGCCTTGAACGACCATTGGCACCAACAAACAGCGCATGGCTCAGTTTTGATGTTCAACGTTAGACGAGCTGTTTTACTTTTCAGGACGGCCTTTTCAAAGATACCGGAGGTCGTCTGAAAAATTCGTCAAAACGGCGGCGTATAATCGCAGCCTGCTCCACAGAACAAAGGCATGGTAGACAAAACAAGAAGGCGGCTGGCAAAGCGCTGAAAAATACCCGATTACCGGCGTTCTGGTATGGACGCCGATTGCCGTTACCGTGTGGGTAATTGCTGTATCATTTCCCGACCGATCAGTTGCCAAGGCATTGATTCCGGCGCAATGGCAGCCGGAACGCCACCTCGCTTCCATCTGCCGGAACCGGATTCCTATCGCAGTAGTCGTCTTTTGATGATTACTGGCGTGTTTGCCGCCAATATGCTGGGACGCAAGATTCTGGAGGCTGGGATTGCTTTTGGGCGTATCCGGTGGTGAAATCCATCTATTCCAGCGTAGTATCCAACTTATTTTTCCGACAACAGCCGCTCGTTTTAAAACGCCGTTTTGGTTCCTTTTCCGCAGCCGGATATTTGGACGATCGGATTCGTATCCGGTGCTGCGGCCGAAAGCGTTGCCTCCCGCCCTCGCCGGCACAGGAAGGCTGCCATTCCCGCTTTATGTGCCGACCATTCTAGCCCGACCGACGGCTAGTACATCATGGTGAGAGGCGACGTGCGCGAGCCTCGACATGAAGAGCGTGGACGACGCGATCAGTATGTGATTTCGCTGGCATGCATGATGCCGGATGATTTACCGCTCAAGCACCAAAACGTGCAGTACGCTGCTCCGCTGCCGCCTGAGCCCGTAGAATGATTAGTCGACACATTCATTAGCCCTATGACATGGCTGCATCTGAAATGATTCAACTGCAATATCAGCCAACATGAAATGGATCTCCACTGACTACTGACGCTTGTATCTGCCCAATCTGGCCATCTCCCGCACCTGTATCACCAGTCAAAATAGGCGAAGCGTATTTCCTGATATATATATTAGAGCAACCCGCTTTCATGCTTTATATAGGCACGAACAAGTCATGGTATGCATAGCCCCATGCATCAGTGGGTGCATGTACAAATGGCAGGTCCGTGCGCCGCTGGATAGTGTCATTCAGATCGCGGCATGACGGGCTATACCACCACCATGTGCAACCGCATAACTGCAGACAGCAAAATGTATATTCTGACTGACAAACGACGATGGCTGCATTGAACGTCATATCGTTTAATTAGATCGCAAAGAAACTCCCTTTGCTACACACAGGTCCGCTGCAAATGCACATGCTAGCCCACGCAGCAGAATTAAATTTTCTAAAGGCAGAATGGCGTAAAGAACAAAACAATTAGCGTGTCTTTTTCAGACGACCTTTTCCTTCTTTTCAAATTGAACAATCACAAAAAGGTGATTTTATGCGTACCAACTATCTGCGGCCTAATCAGCGAGCAATACTTAGACCAAACCGTAACCGTCAAAGGCTGGGTACACCGCCGGCGCGACCACGGCGGTGTGATTTTTATCGACCTGCGCGACCGCGAAGGTATCGTCCAAGTCGTGATTGACCCCGATACGCCCGAAGCATTTGCCACTGCCGATTCCGCCCGCAACGAATACGTTTTGAGCATTACCGGCCGCGTGCGTAACCGTCCCGAAGGCACGACCAACGACAAAATGATTTCCGGCAAAAATCGAAATCTTTGCCAAAGAAATCGAAAGTCTTGAACGCTGCCGCTACGCCGCCGTTCCAAATCGATGACGAAAACATCAGCGAAAACGTGCGTCTGACCAACCGAGTTATCGACTTGCGCCGTCCGGTGATGCAGCGCAACCTGCGCCTGCGTTATCAAGTCGCCATGGGCGTGCGCCGTTATTTGGACGCGCAAGGGCTTTCATCGACATCGAAACCCCGATGCTGACCCGCTCCACGCCCGAAGGCGCGCGCGACTACCTCGTGCCGAGCCGCGTTCATCCGGGCGAGTTTTTCGCGCTGCCGCAATCGCCGCAATTGTTCAAACAACTGTTGATGGTGGCGGGTTTCGACCGTTACTACCAGATCACCAAAGTGCTTCCGCGACGAAGACCTGCGCGCCGACCGCCAGCCTGAATTCACCCAAATCGACTTTGGAAACCTCGTTCTTGAACGAGGATGAAATCATGGACATCACCGAAGGCATGGCAAAACAAGTCTTTCAAAGACGCGCTGGGCGTGGACTTGGGCGACTTTCCCGCGCATGCCCTTACTCCCGAAGCCATGTTCTACTACGGCTCCGACAAGCCCGATATGCGCATCAGCCTGAAATTTACCGAGCTGACCGACCTGATGAAAACGGAAGAATTCAAAGTCTTCCGTGGCGCAGCCGACATGAAAAGGCGGCCGCGTGGTTGCCCTGCGCGTACCGAACGGCGCGAAATTCAGCCGCAAAAGAAATCGACGAATACACCAAATTTGTCGGCATCTACGGCGCGAAAGGTTTGGCGTACATCAAAGTGAACGATGTCAGCAACCTTTCCAACGGCGAAGACAGCGGCCTGCAATCTCCAATCGTGAAATTCCTGTCTGAAAACGCCCTGAAAGAAATCATTGACCCGTACCGGCGCGCAAAAACGGCGACATCATCTTCTTCGGCGCAGACAAAGCCAAAGTCGTGAACGAAGCCATCGGCGCACTGCGTATCAAAGTCGGTTTGGAACACGGCGCGGAAAACGGCTACTTCGTGGACGAATGGAAACTTTAGTGGGTCGTCGATTTCCCGATGTTCGAATACGACGAAGACGGCGACCGCTGGGCAGCCATGCACCATCCGTTCACCTCGCCCAAGCCAGGTCGCGAAGACCTGATGGCATCCGATCCCTGAAAACTGCCTGGCACGCGCCTACGATATGGTGTTGAACGGCTGGGAAATCGGCGGCGGTTCTATCCGTATCCACCGTGCCGACGTACAGGGAAAAAGTGTTCGCCGCGCTGAAAAATCAGCCCGAAGAGCAACAGGAAAAAAATTCGGCTTCCTCTTGGACAACCTGAAATTCGGCGCGCCTCCGCACGGCGGTTTGGCATTCGGCCTCGACCGTCTGGTGACGCTGATGACCGGCGCCGAATCCATCCGCGACGTGATTGCCTTCCCGAAAACCCAACGCCCATGTCTGCTGACCAACGCGCCGAATGCGGTGGACGACAAACAACTGCGCGAATTGAGCTTGCGCCTGCGTCAAAAAGCGACCGAAAATAAAGCGAAGCTTTTCCGGTTTTAGGGCTAAACGCCGTCTGAAAACCCTAGCTTTCAGACTGCCTTCCTGCAGTCAATTTGAATCAACCAGTATCCTGTTGATGCGGAAACGGCAACGCCGTTTGCAGGACGACTCGCCGAGTGTAGCCGTGTAAAGGCTCGGCAAGGCAGGTCGTCCGGTAAAAGCATGTTTCCCCGCTTGATTGCCCGTTGCGCTACGATGAGGATGGCAGCCTTTCGAACAGGCAGTTGTCTGCCCGACCTTAAAAAGGAAGTGAGCATATGCATAAAACAAAAACCTTGCTGCTGACCGCATCCTGTCCCTTTTCCGCCGCCGTTTGCCGCGCCCGTGCGCGTCTGAAATACCAAAACCGATCGGCGCGCGAGACCGTGAAAAGCCCATCATCAGGGAAGCGGAGTTCGAATATGAAGCCGAGCGTTCGGCAAACGCATTTCCATTCCTTCGCTGGCGGAAAAGTCATCGCCTATGCACGCAGCCTGGTTTTCAGATTGTCGAATCGAAAAATCAAACACGACGATGCCGATTTGAAAATCAAACGCGGCAATCAGAATTGATGTCTCGATTGAGGACAAGGGACACCGCATCGAATATAAGGGCCGATTTGGATTTGATAACCAGTGTAGCCGGTTTCAACGGAAAGAGCCGTCTGAAAGGTTTGCGCTCGCGGGGAAGCGGAGGCCTTTCGGACGGCCTTTCGCCTATTGCCGGCATTCCGGCATTTCACCTATAATGCACGGTCAGACGGATGGCAGTGCGGCCGTCTGAAAATACACGGGCCGTTGCAGCCCGAACCATCCATCAACCCACTAAAAGAACAGCCATGCAAACCCTGACCATTACCCAGCCCGACGATATGCACCTTCACTTGCGCGACGGCGACGCGCTCCGAGCCGTACTGCCGTTTACTGCCCGCCAAATGGCCGCGCCGTCATCATGCCCAACTTGAAGCCGCCGTCGTCAGCGTGGCCGACGCGCTGGCCCACAAACGCGCATCATTGCCGCCCTGCCCGAAGGCAGCACGCGTTTTGAGCCGTTGATGACGCTTTATCTGACCGACAAGGCCACGCCCGAGCTTGTGCGTGAAGCCAAAGCGGCCGGTATCGTGGCCTTCAAACTTTATCCGGCGGGTGCCACCACCAACTCTGATTCCGGCGTAACCGATTTATTCAAACTGTTGCCGGTGTTGCGCAGAAATGCCGCGCAGGATATGCGCTTTTTGGTTCACGGCGAAGTAACCGATTCCGACATCGACATCTTCGATCGCGAAGCCGCTTTCATCGAGCGCGTGATGAAACCCGTTTTCGGCGCAAGTACCGAATCTGAAAGTCGTGCCCGAACACATCACCACTGCCGAAGCCGCGCGCCTTCGTCTTTGAAGCAGGCGACAATCGTGGCCGCCACCGTTACGCAGCACCTGCTGCTCAACCGCAATGATTTGCTGGTCGGCGGCGTAGCGCCCGCATCATTATGTCTGCCGGTATTGAAACGCGAAAGCCACAGGCGAGGCACTGGTGGCCGCCGTAACCGGTGAGCGCACAAATTCTTTTTGGGTACGGACTCCGCCCGCATGCCCAATCGAGCCAAAGCGCCTGCGGTTGCGCGTGGTCAGTTCAGCGCGGCGACCGCCATCGAGCTGTATGCCGAAACATCCGAACAGGCGGGTGCGTTGGACAAACTCGAAGCCTTTGCCTCGCAAAACGGCGCGCGCTTCTACGGCCTGCCGTTCAACACGCGGAAAAATCACACTGGTCAAACAGCCGCAGCGCATCCTCGACAGCATCCCCACAGCGAACACAACTGATACCGATGCGTGCCGGCGCAACACCGAGTGGTCGGTACGGTATTGAATTAAAGCGCTGTCAAATATAAGAGGCCGTCTGAAAATGTTGCAGTTGGGGCAACCGGCATTTCAGACGGCTCTCTCTTTCTGGTTTGAACGATGCGGACGAAATGTTCTTTTTCCCGATTTCGGCTTTTGCCGTATCATCCGCCGTCTCTCAATTGCAACGACACACTCAAAAGGAATACAGATATGGCACGTTTAACCATTCATACCGTTGAAAGCGCACCGAAAAAGCAAACCCCGCGTTGAAGCGGCTTTGAAAAACAACGGCTTCCTGCCGAACCTGATCGGCGTATTGGCCAATTCGCTCGAAGCTCTGGCTTTCTATCAGAGTCGGCAAGCTCAACGGCGAAACTTCGCCGACCGCGGGCGAACGCGAAGTGGTGCAGATTTTGGCGGCTAAAATCAACCAATGCGGCTTCTGCGTGGCCGGACCACACTAAAACTGGCAACTTGAAAAACCGTTGAAAGAAGAAGAAATCCAGGCAGTGCGTGCGGTAGCGCCGATTGCCGATGCCAAATTGAACGCCCTTCTGATTTCACGCAGCAGGGTTATGGCGCAAAAGGCAATGTGTCCGACGAAGAGCTGAAAGCCTTTTTCGATGCCGGCTACAACCAGCAGCAGGCGGTTGGAAGTCGTACTGGGCGTAAGCCCGGCCCGCTGTGCAACTACACCAACAATCTGGCGCGCACCGAAATCAATCCCGGAATTGCAAGCTACGCCCTGAAAAACAGGTTTGCAGCGATGAAGCGCCGCCTGAAAACTCCCGCTTCGCCGAGCGGACTTTCAGACGGCCTTCGCTGATGCAACGCCCCACCTTCACAATCTGGAGAACATATGTCCCGCGAAACCTTGAAACACGCGTTGCCGAACTGGTGCAGACCAGCTGAAACCCTTGGTGGAAGACATCGACCCAAGGGGCTTTATCCCGAAGCCTTTTTGCGCGAATTGGGCGGGATAGGCGGTTTTGCCGCCAGGCAGTGCGGAAGAGGGCGGCAGCGCGCTGGCCGTGCAAATCGAAGTGTTGCGCGAGGTTGGCAAAGCATGCGGCGCCACTGCGTTTTCCGCCTGGTGTCAGGCCGCCTGCGCCTGATTCGCACCAAACGCCGAACGCGGAAGTGAAAACGTCGTTACTCTGTCCGACGTGTTGAACGGACGCGTGCTGGCGGAACGGGAATGTCGAATACGGTCAAACACTGGCCGGAATCGAGAAGCATCAGTTGCAGGCGGAGCGTATCGAGGGCGGTTACCGCGTCAACGGCATCCTGCCGTGGGTATCGAAATTTGGGCGACAGCCATATTTGGGCGAATACGGCGCAGTTGGGCGAAGAATATGTGATGTTCATCACCGGCGGCGGCCGAGAAGGCGTGTCGCTGATTCCGTGTCCGGAATTCTGCGGCTTGGAAGGCACGCGCACGTTTGCCATTAAATTTGAAAACGTTTTTGTGCCGAATGAAGATGTTATCGCGCAGCCGGAACAGTTTGAAACGTATATCAAACCATCAAGGCCGGTTTTATCCTGCCGCTAAATCGGCATCGAAAAGCCGGCATTATCGACGGCTGTTTGGTCAAAATCGCCGCTTCGAATGCAGGCAGCGGAAATCAACGACTTTGACATAACGGTTATGACGAGCTGAACAACCGTTTTCAGACGGCCTGTCGTCGCACCATCGAGCTGGCAGATGCCGCCTACCGCAACGAACCCGAATTGTTGGAAACCCCTGCGTTTGCGCGAAGCTGCCGCCTGGCTGTGTTTGGATGCCGCCAGTCGGACGCACTGCACACCGGTGCTGCAGGTTTGTTGATGAGCAGCCCGGTACAGTGGAGGGTGAGGAGGCTATGTTTGTCGCCATCGTTACGCCCGCAATCAAAGCATCTGCGCAAAGAAATCAGCGAATTGGAATTTATCGGCGAGGGAGGTTTTCCATTTAACCCTGTATCCGTCGTCAAACTGTCGGTACAATGCCGACGAACAGGTGAAAAAGCCGTTTCAGACGGCCTTTTTGGCACATCAACGGTATGCGGACGGGCTGTTTCGCGCGTAGGCCGATGAGGTGAGACAGATGGAAGCGTTTGTTCAGACGGCCTAATCTGCCGGACGGAAGTGCAGGATTTCCGCTGGTCTTCACGTTCAAAATCGGTGCGTCCGTTATGTGGGGAGTGATTCATCTGCTGATGCGGCAATCAAAGCGAAGGCTGCGTCGGCTGATTGGCAGTTCCACTATAAACGGACGGATGCTTGTTTGCCCGCCGCCACGTAAGGATATGAATGGCTCAATATGCGTATTAGTGAATGGATTTATGATGAAGAATTGAAGGATCCTAGCGGCGATCGCGCCGGGAACAAAATCGCCATTTGCCGGACGATTGGGAGTGTCCGGAATGTTTTGACAGGTAAAGACGAGTTTGAGCTGATTGAATTCGGCGACTGATAAATAACGGAAATGGTCCGGGCGAACCTGAACGGGTTTGCCGGCCGCTATTTCCGTTATAATGCCCACGTCCAGTTTATTTTTGGTGATGGACCGAACAACATGCCGATTATGCGGATGACGGCTTAAACGAAGTGGCTTCCCGTCGTTGCCGCCGCATTCCGTCGAAGCGGAACAGTCGGTTTAGGCGGGCTGCTGCTGGAAAACAGCGCATGGGACCGCATTGCCGACGTGGCTGCCGGAGAGGACTTTACCGGCATGAACATCGGGTAATTTTCCGCACACGCAGGCACTAATCAACGAAAGTCGCCCTGCAGACATCATTACCGTTCAGGAATGGCTGGAGAAATGACGGAGCTGGAAGCGGTGGGCGGCTTCAATTATCTGATTACATTGGCACATAATACGCCGTCTGCCGCAAATATCCGACGTTTGCGCGAAATCGTGCGGGAGAAGTCCGTACTGCGGCATTGGCTGAAGTCGGCACGGAAATTGCTAGAAATGCCTATAATCCGCAAGGAAAAGACGCAGCTCAGCTGCTGACGAAAGCGAAAACTAAAGTCAAATTGCAGAAAGCACAGCCAAGTCGAAACAGGGGCTTTTTGAATTGCCGGATTTGCTGAAAGAGGTTGTCGAACGCATCGACATGCTTTATGCGCGCGACAATCCGGACGAAGTAACCGGGGTTCCTACCGGATTTATCGACTTGGATGAAAAACATCCAGGTTTGCAGCCGGAGATTTGATTATCGTGGCCGGCCGGCCATCGATGGGTAAAACAGCGTTTTCCATCAATATTGCCGAGCATGTTGCGGTGGAAAAGTAAATTGCCGGTCGCCGTGTTTGATGGAGATGGGCGGCGCGCAGTTGGTGATGCGATGCGCTGGGTTCGGTCGGCCGCTTTGGGATCAGCATATCTCTGAAAACGTGCGTTGCAGGATGGCGACTGGGGGACGTTTGAACGAAGCAGTCAACAAACTGGCCGATGCGCCAATGCTTTATCGATGAAACCGCAGGGCTGACCGCTTTTGAATTACGCGCGCCCGCGCCCGTAGGTTGGCAAGGCAGTTTGGCGGCAAATTGGGACTCGATTGTTATCGACTACTATGCAGTTGATGGAAAGTTCGGGAAGAACGGACAACCGTGCGCCGCCGCATTGGGAGAAATTCAGCTCGTTAAAATCCTTGGCAAAAGAATTTCAGTGCGCTGATATCGCATTGTCGCAATTGAGTCGTTCGGTTGAACAGAGAGACTGATAAGAGACCGATGATGTCAAAGGATTTGCGTGAGTCGGGGCCATTGAGCAAGATGCTGATTTCGATTATGTTCATGTCATCGCGACGAATACACAATCCTGAGTCACCAATGAAGGGTTTGGCCGAATGCATTATCGGCAAACATCGTAACGGCCCGGTTGGGAAGGTCTATCTGACTGGATGGGGCAGTTTACCAAATTCGATAATCGCGGCATATGTGCCGGATGCGGCCATGATGGACGAGTAAAGTTTATTTACTAGAGGGTTCGATTAAAATTTTTCTAGAATACTGGAATATAAGCTCCATTATCGTTTAGAATAATGGAATAAAAATACTGCGAAAACAATTGAAAGTTGGGAATAATTTATGGGATCTAGGCAAAAGGGTTTTACCCTTATTGAATTGATGGTAACAATAGCTATTTTGGCGATAATGACGGCTAGTTGCTATCGAATTTTTCAGAGTGGGTTGCCAAGAGACGGAGTTGCATCAGTAGCTGAAAAGTGGCCAGTCAAAGTCAGGTCTGCTAGGCAGAGGCGGCAAAGGCTAAATAAGCCCGGTTTGTTGATGCCCGGTACAAATTAAGACAGATGGTAAGCCGGATCAGTATTGTAAGAGTACTTATGCAGGTTCGGGATATGCTGTATGGGCTGATTCTCCGGTGTATGACCAAAAATATAGAAAAGCAGAAGATGAATCTTTGCGTACAATAGTAATGAATAAAAGCAAAGGATCAGATAAAAGTGCGTTATCAAATCAAGAGATGTGTGATTTGATGGAAAAGATATAGGTGCAGAGAAAAATGCAAAAATATTGGCATTTTTCCAGACGAGTTCAATAAAAAGATATGATGTTGACAGCTCAGGAAATATGGGCGTTGGCTACCCTGTTGGCGGGTTTTACTAAATTGCATTTTACCGATAACGATGCTAAAGATAAAGATCACGGTGAGCGTAGAGCGGTAGCTTTGCTGGTGTCAGGCGGGCAAGTTAGCTTTTGTGCCAATGCGATAGCCGTCCGGCTTTGAAGTATGATGTTGATTTAACTGGCGCAACGTGTCAATGAGCTGGCGGATGTTAATATAGAAAATAAATAAAAATATGAGAATTGGATTCTAACAGCAGGTTTTTGCTTTAATTGAGGTTTTGACTTTCTGTTGTGGTCTTGGCTTTGGGTATTTTGGCATTGCTGGCAACACAAGCTGCGGTCAGTAGGTAGTGTCAGGGATGCTGAAACACAAACTATTGCAGCACAGGCTGCCCAGAAATTTGATTGAAGGGATGACTGCTAACCAAAATTGGAATTGACTGATGATAAGTGGACGATAAAGAAATATGATCATTATGATGTTGAAGATCACTTCCTCATCTACCTTCTGATGATGGTAGTTATGATGCGACCCTCAACCTTCTTTTGAAACAGTTGGGAAGAATTCTAATAAGAATTGAGACGCAAAACTAAGCTGGGAGATATGAATGTTAGAACAAAGGTTTGTAAGGTCAAAAATTTGAATAAAAGCTATTACAATAGATACGGATACTGGCGAGGTCGGTGATAAGGCTGCTTGGGGATGTGATGATACAGGTAAGAAGATGGCAATAAAATGCTTGGTTGGTTCAGCCTTTGTCCAGATAAAAAGACAGATAAAAGGCACAAACGGTCAGCTATCAAACTTATATTCAGAGACGAGTAGAATATTGAAAACAGCAAAACAATAGATGTACCGTCTTACCTATTACAGGATTTACTTTAATTGAACTGCTTGTTGCCAGCTGCGTTGAGCATTATTGTGTTGATTGCAGCGGGATCAGGCTTTGGTAACGACACAAAACTCAGTCAGGTAGCAAAGGGACGCTTACAGGTGCAAAATGATCTGCGCAATGCAACCAACATGATTGTGCGTGATGCCAGAATGGCTGGTTCGCTTTAGTTTGACCAATTTGGCACGGCTACAAATGATCGAGACAAAATTGAAAGATCATGAGTGCCGCCAATGTATTAGGGGGCTTTGAGTATAACAATCAAAAATCAAGGCGTAAAATATTTGGATGAGACAGCTTTATCGCAACCCGGATTTACTGTTGGTACGTCTAGTCCAAAAGTTCTGCTTTTTACTTATGGAATCGGCTCAGTAGCGAGTATTCGTCCGGTGGGGCAAATAGTTTTCCGTTCAGATTGAGGGAAGGTGGCGAGTTGGCCGAGTTGGCTAAACAGGCTAACGCCCCTCATCATTGCTGCACTTGCTCATCATTAGAAAGATTTCAAGTAGTGCTAAGGAGTTGAGTGGTGGTGTGCTGACAGTTAAAAATTTGTCCCCTAATCTGAGTTCGAATCATGACACTCAAGTTAATCCTAAGCTCCAATCAGAAATATCCGTATTTAGGGCAGGTGGTTAACATATACGGTGCGATCACGACCCACAGGTGGGGAAGAGGACTGTATTTATTTCAGTTAAAATCCAAATGGGAGATTAGTGCTGCCTCAATTGCTATTGGCAGGGGTTACATCTTGGGAGTTGGAATTTGGATATGTTCAATCTCCAGGCTGTAAATCTATGCAGAATGATACGAAAATCAAATTCGTTAATAATATTGAAAGTAATAAAACAGCATTATCTCCTGCTTTGCTGAGGATGAAATTAAAAGGTTCCGGTGGTGGAGAGGTTAAGAGCGGTAAAGCGGCGAATAACTCCGAATCGATGTTCAAACTTATTACATCAATGCAACTATACTGGGGAGGTAACTCATGTGCAGAGCGCAATTTCCAAGAGGATGCAAATTAATGAAATGCCAACATAATATAAAAGGGTTTTCTCTGCCGATTGTGATGATTATGATGTTGGTGCTTGCGATTATGGTTTTGGCAGCAACACAGGTATTTAATACTGAAAGTCGGCTGAGTAGTAATGATGCGGATCGTAAGATGACAATGCAGGTTGGGAGGCAACTTACGCCAAGGGGAGCAGTGCTGATTGTTAATCAAACGATTTGGTTGGTCTGGATAGCACAATTTATCTCTGGGTGTTCTAATGAAGGGCTATGCCTACCATCACAGTCGGTCAGGCTGTTTGGGAGGTAGCAATAGTTTCCTGTGAGCAGGGCAAAAAGCAATACGTAACTTCC
>BNJV01000440.1_pt1 | contig 50154 bp, 69 predicted proteins | sample 8540591 | NCBI WGS metagenome assembly BNJV01 (sample SAMD00202457, study PRJDB9452) | human saliva metagenome | host: Homo sapiens | reverse complement strand
ACAATAACACATTCATGAAGAATTTAAAAAAATAACTATGATGCATAGGTGAAACTTATGCTCCAATACATATCACCTCACTCAACATTGCTCAATCTGCATAGTATATATGTTGAATATTAATTCTAAGTATGTTTTTAATGAAGGCAAATACTATTCGATTATAAAAAAACAATAAATATCTATCCTTTATTAGAGAAATTCACTATATTTACACTACATAATAGGTCTTTACTACCATGCTTATATAAATCTTAAACACATCATGGTAGCTTTTTTATTACGTAAAGGAGTATAGATGTATGAGTAAGGAGAAATTAGAGTTTGTAGAACCAGTTGATACAAACACAGATAATGAGTACTCGAGAGAGCCTGTGCCGTTAGGGGCAAGAAAGTCCTGTTTTTCTCTCACCATTGTTTGGACTGGATTCGTTTTTCTTGTTACTAGTATGATGGCTGGTGGCGGCTTAGCTGCAGGGCTAACGTTCAATGAGTTACTATTAGCCATGGTTCTAGGGAATATTTTCTTATGTATCATCGCAGGGCTAGTGAGTGTAATTGCCTATAAAACAGGCCTTACCTTCGCCCTTTTGACTCGATATAGCTTTGGTCAGGAAGGATCTAGAATTGCATCTCTCTTCGTTCCTATCGTTAACCTAGGTTGGTACACTATTCAAGCGGCTTTATATGGACATTTTATTGCTCAAGTATTCAACCTTTCCTACACAGGCGAAGTCATTGCGATGATGCTCAGTGCGGTTATTATGGGTATCTTTGCAGTTCTCGGTATTAAATCTCTCGCCGTATTCGGCTATATTGCGATTCCGTCTATCGTATTCCTTTCACTAGGAACAGCGGCTCGTTCCGTTCAAACAATCGGTGGCTGGCAAGAACTGTTTAACTATGTTCCATTGCAACCTATTGATTTACTATCAGGTATTACTATCGTTATTGGTACATGGATTTTATCTACTGCTACCTGTATCGCCGATATTATGCGCTATGGTAAAAGCAAGAAAGATGTTATTACAGCGAGCACAATCGGTCTATTAGGTGGCAATACGTTGATGATTAGCTGCGGCGCTATCGCAGGTGTAGCTATGAATGATGGTGACCTAATTAACGTACTCTTAAGCTTTTGGTCTCGTATTCCCAAGCTTACTATTGTTAACTACAAATATCTTTTACAACAAATGGTGCGAACCTCTATTCCACATCATTGAACCTAGCAAACTCTTTCAAACTAAACAGAAATATGATGCTAGCCGTGCTCATCGCTATCTCTGCATTAGCAACGATAACACAACCATATAAAATCGATTCTCTCTTTGTATTCTTAAGTACATTAGGCATTATCGTTCCACCACTATGCGGTATTATCTTAGCGGACTTCTACCTAGTTCATCGTGGAAAAATACATCGATTACCACAAAGCAACTTTCAAAAAAATGGAATCTAGTTCCATGGATCACTTGGGCCATCGCATTAGTGTGCGTGAAATTCATTCCATTCGGTCTTCCATCCTTGAACGGAATCATCAGTGGTGCCCTACTGTACGCACTCATTACGTATATTGTGAAACCTAATGTTGTTAGTGAAAGCAAAGGGTGATTATCATGGCAATTCATAAACTATCTGCTATACTAGGCACAATCATTATGGGCATCGGATCCTTTATTACCTGTCTAGCCACAACTGAAAGCACCATCACCCTTGGTAATGGCATGCTTGTCGTAAGCATTATCATGATGGGATTTGGATACTCTAAATGGCAACCATAAAATAACTTACAAAAAGGGACTGCAACTAGAATGCGGTAAAACCGCATTCTGTTACAGTCCCTATCTATTAGCGATTAGCCAACATTGCTTTGATTTCTGCAAGTTCCGCTTTTAATTCAGCATTCTCAGCTTTAATCATATCCATTTCTTTAGCAAGATTTTTAGTATTGGCTTTAACACCTTTGTTAGAATCACCAACACGAACAGATACACCGCCATTGAGCATATGCTCACTACCGATAGTTGTACCTAGATGTACTAATACATCTTCGTTTGGTTGGTATGCAATACCAATAGCTCCGAAAGTGGATCCCTTATATTGACCAAAGGATGCAGCTGCAACAAACTTATGGTTCGCATCATAGTCTAAGTATTTAAGACCAGATAACGCCGCATTAGCAGCACCTGCTTTTGCAATACGTTGATCAGTATAGGAATTAGCTTCGTTGAATTTAGTATCAGTATAAGACTTGGATTCATTCAAGATAGTAGTAGTATCGCCAATTTTACCTTTCAATTCAGTAATATCTTTTGTATTAATATTAACTTGAGAACCAAGTTCATTCAATTGTTTTACATTCACTGCATCGGTATCAGCAACACCAGCTTTTACACCATGAACGATTTGATTTCCCGCAGTAATATCAGTAGTTGTGAAACGTACTGTTGCATTATCATCGGATGCTTGCATACCAGAACCAGTATAAGACGCTTGTTCCAACGTATCAGTATTTTCGATAACAATACCGTTTGATGTTACACCAGTATTTACGGAACCATCGAATACACGAACGCCTGCTTTATCAACAACGTTACGTTTATCACCAGAACCAAATGTAGCGGAAGTCATATCAGTTAATGTTTTACTTACTGATACTTTGTAGTCATGACCTGTGGATGTAACCACTGTATTATCACCAGCTGTAACTGTGGTAATAGTATCTTTATCAGTAATATTACTTGTAGCGGCAGCGATGGAATCTTTTAACTGTTTTACATTTACACCATCGGTGTCATCTTCACCGGCTTTAACGTTGATAATTTTGTTATTACCGTTATCCAAACCATTGCTAGTTAATTCACTGTAATGACGAGTTCCATTACCATCTGCATCGGTAGTAATCTTTTCAGTACCCACATTGCCTCGAATCATATAGGTTGTACCATATTCATCATAATTATTAATAAACCCTGGTCGTATAACTAACCATTTCTTATAAGGACCAAACTGTTCTTCTTTGCCTTCTAGGACTTGAATTAAGCTCGAACCAATCATGGTTTCGTTGGAAGCGAACCCTTTTCCACTTCCAGTATAAGTCAATCTAAGACCTGTGCCGCTAGCTGTCATGTTAGAAGATGAACCACTCGGGTACGTCTCTGTGAATTCAGCGCTGTTTGCATGAGCATTAAAACCAGAACCAATTGCCATCATAATTCCTAACATAATTAATTTCTTTTTCATTTTCGTTTTCGTTTTCTCCTTTAATAAGAAACAATATATGATACTATACTTCTTATTCGTATCATACCTATATATTAAATATTTGAAAATCAAGTTAAAAAGAGTACCCGAAGATACTCTTTTATTAGTAGTAATAGTATCACTTTTTATGCTTGAGTGTTAGCTGGAACTAATGCATCAACAATTTTCATCAATTTTTTTCGATTTGAGCGTTTTTGCTCTTCTACTGTTGTTTCCAATTGTTTGATTTTATTCATCATAGACGCTTTTGCTATGATATGTATCTTTAGCATCAGTACCAACTTTGTAAGTTACACCAGCATTAATAGTGGAATCGGAACCATTCAAAGATGCACCCACTGTATACATCAAGTTTTCATTAGGTCTATATGCGGCACCAATAGCTACAGCTGTACTACCTTTTGAAATGACCAACGCCGGCCATAACATCCATTTTATGTTCAGGATCATAGTCTAATGGATGCATAGCAGCTAATGCAGACGCACCAGCGATACCGTGACGTGCTTCTTTTTGGTTGTTACTAATCACACGATTATAGTTGCTGTTGTTAGTATCAATTTTATTTGCTAGATCATCGATACGTGCTTTATTATCAGCGATTTTAGTACTATTAGCTTTGATAGCATCAGTATTACCTTTGATTTGGTCTGTTACTTTACTATCAATAGTCACATGATAATTAGTGGAACCATTTGTATTGTAGCTAGGTTTCACGTGTAAACCATCACCAACAGATACAGATGTTTTAGCTTCTACCACATCCACTTTCAATTTAGCGATGTCGCGAGCATTACCTTTCACACCTGTTTCAGTATTGTTAATTTGGTCAACTGTTTTATCGTCCAATGCTACAGTATAATCATGACCAGTGTTAGTCACTTTAATACGGTTACCTGCTTTTACAGTAGTGATAGTATCTTTATCATTGGAAGACATGAAGTCTTTCAATTGTTTAACATTCACTGCGTCTGTATCAGCAACCCCTGCTTTTACACCATGGATGATTTGATCATTAGCGAAGATGTGATGTGTAGTGAATGCTACAGAACCATTATCATCAGACGCAGTCATGCCAGATGTATCGAATTGGGCTTGTGTTAGTGTATCACCATTTTCGATAAGTATACCAGTCGCACTTGTAATTGTGCGTGCAGAACCATTGTGTACTGCAACACCAGATTCGGATACATGTGTGTGTAAGTTTCCACCAGTTGTGAAATTTGCTGTGTGTACATTATTGATATCATCAGCTAATGCAACTGTGCGATTACCATTAACGTTAGTTACAACTAAGTTTTTACCAGCAGCCACTACCGTAGTGTTTGCTAATGTATCAAGTTTATCAGTTATAGCACTTGCAACAGCAACTTCATAGTTAGTAGAACCATCGGCATTTGTGCTATCAGTTACAGTAACACCATTTCCAGCTGTTACGCTTGTTTTAGCTTTGATAATATTCGCTGCATTTGTAGCGATATTAGTAGCATTTACAGCACTGCGGTCAAATGCATCTTGTAATTGAGAACCATTTACTGCATCTGTAGATGTTGCAGATACTTCACCCGCAGAAACACGTTGGAGTTGGCGAGTGAAATCCTCTTGCCAAGGTTGTTTTACAGGACCTTCCATACCATCATAAATTAAATTTACGGCCGGATCAATTGCACCAATTGAGACCACACCTTTATTATTACTAACACCAGCATATTTAGCATCAGCAGTATGCACAGTATCACCAGCAGAACTATAGGAACCCAAAGCAACATTGTTCTCACCACCCGCTTGAGCATTATAACCAATAGCAGTACTTAGTTGATTATATACCTTGCTGTGGGATCCGATTGCAGTTGCCCCAACACCATCGGCAGCAAAACTTACTGATAAATCGATAGGTTCATCGTCGGCGAGTGTTTTATATGCACTTGCAGTATTATGATAACCGATAGCCACAGAGCTATGACCTGCGATACTATTAGCCATACCTACGGTAACATTGTTTTTGCCGTCAATAGAATTACTAGCACCGATAACTGTGGTATTATTGGTTGCACGTTTGATTTCATTATTGGCACCTACTATGGTAGACTGGCTTGTTAACGTTGTATCGATAGTACGATTATTATTACCAACAGTAGTCATACCATCTACGTTATTATATACATTAGATGGTAATGTAGTTTCTGCAGCGAACACGGACGCAGATACTGCTGTTAATACAGCAGCTGTTAAAATAGATTTAGTGATTTTCATATTATATTTCCTCCTCAATGTGATTATAATAAAGAGCCGAAAATTTCCAGCTCTTTAAATAATACATATTATTTACCTTGCATGTTATAGATAACAGCTTTAAGCTCACTATTTTCTTCATGTAATTTATTTACCATAGCTTTAAGATCGTCAATATCTTTGGCCATAGCAGCTTGGCTTCTGTATGTGGAGTCTTTCGCACCCACTTTATAGGATACACCAGCATTTATCGCACTATCTTTACCATTGATAGAAGTCCCAATAGTGAACATTACGTTCTCATTAGGACGGTATGCTGCACCAATAGCAGCAGCAGTTTTACCACGATAATGACCAAGACCTGCCATAACATCTACTTTATGATCAGGGTTGTAGTCAAGTGGATGTAATGCAGCTAATGCAGATGCACTTGCGATACCTTGGCGAGATTCTTTTTGAACGTCATTGATTTTAGAATTCAATGCATTCATATTATTACCACCGTTATCAATATGTGCCGCTAATTCATCAATAGCCGCTTTATTAATAGCAATATTGTCTTTATTAGCTTTGATTGCATCAGCATTTGCTTTGATACCATTAGCATTATCAGCAACTTTAGCATTCAAACCATCAATACCATCTTTGTTAGCTTTGATTTGGTCAGTGGTAGATTGATCAAGGGATACTTCAAAGGTAGAGCCACCATTTAAAACCATGGATCTTCTAACTTTGATAGGGACCTTTACCAGTCACATCAGTACCTGCAGCGGTTAACCCTACTTGCAAATCGCGAATGGCATCTTTGTTAGCTTGGATAGCATCAGCATTTTTACCAACACGGCCGTTCAAACCATCGATACCGTTTTTATTAGCTGCTACTTGATCAGCTAATGCTTTATCTACAGAAACTTCGTAGTTAGTAGAACCGTTAGCATTAGTAGTTTCATTTACTGTAACACCAGTGCCAGCTGTTACAGTAGTTTTAGCTTTCACTACATCGGATTTCAATCCATCAATAGAATTGATTTTGTCCTTAGTAGCTTGATCCAAGGAAACTGTGTAATCATGACCATTTGCTGTTACAGCAATATTATCACCAGCTTTAACTGTGGTAATAGTGTCATTGTCGACGATATTGCTTGTAGCGGCAGCGATAGAATCTTTCAACTGTTTTACGTTTACTGCATCTGTATCGGCTTTACCAGCAGCCACATCATGTAGTTGACGACTACCAAAGCTGATATTTTCCTTAGTGATATTGATAGGGTCGCTATCATTATCCGCTAAATAGATCCCTTTAAGGGAATAATCTGCGGATTCATTTTTAGACGTATCACCAAAGTGAATGTGATCATTCTGCATAGCACTATATGTATTGCCTTCAAATACATTAAACCCTCGATTATTCATACTGGAACCGGAACCATTAGGGTCTTTCACAGTTACCCCTGTTGCAGTGATATCTGTTTCAATGTTAGTAGAAGAACCACTGAAGTTTGCAGAATTAATTGCGACATCAGGTGTTAAGCTTACATTGAATGTTGGTTCCGCTGGCATACCATTTTGACCCGGTGTTGCAGATTTTACTACAGTGATGTTCGGACCTGCTGTTACATTTGTGATAGTATCGTTATCTTTAAGAGCACCGATTTTATCATTTAGTTGTTTCACATTAACAGCGTCAGTATCAGCTACGCCTGTTGCAACACCTTCAATCTTTTGATTGCCGGCATTAATACCAGATGTAGTGAATTTGATATTACCGTGTTCATTGGCTACAGTCATACCGTTTAGGTCATAATCAGCAGTGAATTTCTTAGTGATATCGTTGCCATAATCATCAAACTCTTGCTCCCCGTTAATTTTGGAGATAGCAAGTTTTTCTTTTGTTAAACGTGAACCTGTATACTCATCAATAGTACCTTGGAAAAGGCCATTTTCCACAGTCATAGTTATACCTTCATTCGTATAACCATCACGGTCAGTATCTAGATCCATTCGGAGCTCATCATGCTTGAGATGGAAATATGTTCCTTCATTTTTGTGACTGCTATATACCCCATCAAGATCTAACCCGGATTCAAGTTCATTACCATCCATATACTGACGTAGTTTCAAATGCTTAACGGTAAGGTCCATATATTTACTATCTTTTGCATTAACATCAGGAAACTCGGATATGTTGATATGATCTGGCTCAATAGAAGTATTTCTAAAATGTGTAATATTATCAAACCCATGGTCACCGACATATATTCGGTCAATACCACCTAGAACTGGTGCGGTTTTTGATTTTGCAGTAAATGTGCCGTCACCATTAGCAGTAACTGTAGTTGTCACATTGGTATCTGCAGTCGGTTTATAACTGTCAACAGCAAATACGGATGGCACTGTCATAGCACCTAAAACTAAAGCTGTTAATAAACTTTTCTTTTTCATAATAGATTTCTCCCTTAAAAGAATATATAGAATCTATATATGGCTTATCCATATACCCCTAATTCTATATATACAAAAATTACATAGTAAATCTAAACCAAAGGTAACTCACGTGTTTGTTCAAATAGTTCTTTTAATTACATTATTTTACTTCTTATACGTTCTACCTCTCTCATACTATAAGATTCGATAACTCCCAAATTATCCAAATTAATATACTTTTGAATAAAATTCATGAAAACATCATATATCTCAATGGCAAATTCTCTATATTCATTTCAATACCATAAACGGTCAATTTTATTACCATTTGATAAAAAAATGCCCTTGAACATAGGTAAATACCGAAGACAAATGATTTTCCTTAAAATGATAGTTATTATAACTTAATATCACAGCTATTATAAAGGGGTTATATACATTACGTCAACGATTATTTCATTTTATATTCATTTTATACTCACTTTATTTTCACCTTATTTTTGATTAGGATTACATCACTTATACACCACAATTTTTATATATTGCCATATCTGGTTTTTATTCATCTAGATTACCCTCTGTTATGACATAGATCAGAGGCTTTGTATTGTCATTATCAAAGAACCGTGCCAATACATCTAATACTGTTTTAGTTGACACATAAAACTGTTCTTTTACAGCAAAGAGAAAAAACATATAAAAACAGAGCTATCTCATAACAAGATAGCTCTGTATAAGAGTGAAAAACTTTTAGGTGTATTAATGATCACCTTATTTTCCGTATTATATTTTTCTCCCTATATGTCCTCCTTTTCTCTCCCCTCTAATCCTACTTTCACCCCTAACGTGTTATCTCGTTAGGTCTCTCCAGGCGATAAATAGTTCGGCCACGACTTGTGGGTTTTGGCTGAGTTTGATGCGGGCTAGCATTTTGCGCACGTAGTTGCAGTGTTCTAGCATGGCTTCGTTCAGTTTGTGTTTGACGTGACGCGGGGATTGGTACACCAAAATCGGTGCGAAGTTCCCCACATGAATATAGCTCGTATCGGGTTCCGGACCTTCCGTAACGATATATTCATAGGGTATAGCCACGTTAAAGAGGCCGTACACCACATCTTTGCCGACAGGGCGCCGACATTTGATATGGGCAAAGGTTAGATGCGGACCATAGGTCTTAGGCGATGTATAGCTACTGCGCCGACCGTCGCTGGTCATAATATAATTGGGCCTCAGCCCTTCCTGTACCGCCAGCTCCCGCGTAATGGTGCGCATCGGCAGACAGACCAGTTCTTCACGGCCATCTACGAAATAGCACTTCGTACTGTCCCCACCACCAGGCTCATAAGTAGGAATAAAACAAACAATGTGATTCTTTGGATTCGTATAAATCAAATCCAAATCCTCTCCCTTAGATAGCCGAGCGGCCATCATATCTGTTAATTCATCATGTGTTATCATAGGAATTCTCTCCCCTCTAATTAGGAACATTCCTTTCAACAATACAATGAACACGTGTTCTGTGAAAGCAGATTCGCATGCTTTAATCTGCTGCTGATTTAATTGTATACTACGTTGAATATTTTGTAAATATATACACAAAACTATAGAAATTTATGTATAATTAAAGACTTTATGATCTTGTAAAAGTTACATATACCTTGATGTGTCAATATTTTCTCATTTAAATTGAGAAATGCATATTTTTATGTATATCTATTAATCGAGATCAACAGAAATATACAGGTTCGGAATATAAATAAGAAATTAAATTATATTAACACATATACATTACACTAACGCCCCTTAGGGCTAATGGATTCTATACATTCTAGGTAGACCTAGTTCAATAGACTAAATTTGGTCTAATGCACTTTTATCATATTAAAATCTGTGGTCAAGTATCTCCGCAGTTTTCGTATGGCTCGTTCATGGCGTCGCTGGATAGCTTGGCGGCTACAGTTCAGTTCTTCACTGACAGATACCAAGCTTTGGCATTCTCCGTAAACGCGACGCAATAGGTCGCGCTGATCTGGAGATAGTCTGCCTAACGCCCATACGAGACGGGCTCGCAGCCTTTGTTCTTCGTCAGCAGACATGATCATGTCTGCTATATTCTCGCCAGATGCGAAGATATCCATGCCCACCGCTACGTCTCCATCGTCGGTAGTGCGGTCAGGTATGTGAATTTCACGATGATTGCGCAATCGCTCCCGCTTCCAGTACCGCATGTAACCGTATCTAACACCAGCTTTCACAAAGCCAGCAAATGGTACGGGCCCCTCCAGGTCAAAGCTATAGATGGACTCCATAAGGATGGCCCATAAATAACTCTCCACGTCCTCACGGAACTCGCGGTTCCCCGTGCGATTCGTGTAGTGCAATATGAGTGGTCGATACCTGCGGCAGAGCTCGATTTGTGCCGCATCATGGCGCAGCTCATCGACGGTCCACGGCTGATATCCCACCGTCTGGATCCGCATATTTGGCTTTTGGCAGATGGACACGAGACTCTTGTCCGACAAGGACGATAAGACCTGATGACCACAAATGAGTGTTTGTAATTTCAGTTCCTCTGGAGCTTTATATGGGGCTCCCTTGTGAGACTCTGTTACAGATGGTGATTCCTTTTGGAGTTCTTTAGTCAATGGTAGGTCCTTTGGTCGTAACCCCTCTGGAGGTAATGCCTGTGTTTCTAGGTTGTCTGATGTGTTTGTATCAGATTGTAAGTTTGCAGTTTTTATACATGTTCTTTGTACTAAAGGTTCTTCATTTTGGTATAACATAAATCCCCTTTCCTGCCATGGCATAGCGCTTAACTACACAATAGCGCGGAACGGGGATTTTGACAAATTGGCAATTTCTTGGAATTCCTGTACATTTAACTGTATCTGTAATGTAATTTCTATTCATAGTATGTCATAACTATACGATTAATACAGTAATTGCTGAAAATAGAAAATTACTAAAAATCTACTTACTAAAAGCTAATAGTGAATGCTAATAGTAAATACTAGTAGCTAGTACAAGCAGTAAATAGTACTAATAAAAGAATAGTAAAGAGCAGTAAATATAGCATTATATACAAAAATAACACCACATCCTATGATGTGGTGTTATTTTATAAGAGGAATATAGTACTATCATTGGGTAATAGTACGCAATCAAAGATTGGCAAATATAAACAATCTTAGATTAGATAGCAATGCACGCCGCTTGCACAAAGTCTTTGAGCTGCGGTTTTACATGTGTGTGGTACACATCAGCGCCGTTACCGCGCACGATGTCACCCCAGTATTTATACACATAGCGGTACCAGAAATGGAACATGCTATTAGTAAAGTGGTAATCTGCGTATTTAGCAGGTCCACGGCTATTGGCTTGAATGCGACCTACGAGCCCCATGGACATAAGATCGTTCAAGCGGGATGTAAAGGTGCCGCTTTTAATTTGGCTTGCTTGTAAAAGCTCCACGTAGTATGGTCTTTCAAGGGTAGCAAGGCCAGACAGAATAGCGTTAGCACCTGTTATATTTTTCATATCTCGATGTAAAATATTCTGTGTTTCTTCAAATAGAGCGCCCGATACGGAGAAGAACAAATTAATGATATTCGTATCGATGCTTTCACCATTATCAAAGTACTGCACGTACGCAGGCAAACCGCCTGTCACGGCAAATACAGTGCGCAAATCGTCCTTGGCATAGTGAAGGCCCAAGGATTTCATATCCACCAAGGAGAACGGTTTTACCTCGAAGTATTCGGACACGAACGGACCGATGAGGCTACGCTCGCCAATGATGCGGCCATCAAGTTGTTCCAGGCCATTTGCAAACAAAATAATGTTTAAACGGCTCGTATCTTTATAAGTATCTAATAAGTCACGCAAGTAAATGGGGAATTGCGGCACCGCCTCCACCAAGGAAGGATAGTCATCAATCACCACTGTTTGCGGAGTTTTTACACTGCGTTCAAAAAGCCCTACAAAGGCTTGATGCAAGCTATCTACAGGCTCGAACTTGTCCTGATCATCAGTAGGAACAAAACGTGCCTCAAGAGCTCTATTCATATCAGCCACATGGACTGATTCATTGGCCATGCGCCCCGCCAAATATAACGCCTTATGACGGCGTACAAGCTGCGAAGCCACATAGGATTTACCACTGCGATGAGGGCCGTACACAACACACAAGCTCATATTGCCCTCAGCGATACGGGACTGGATACTCTCTATAATCTCAGCACGTCCCACAAAATTCATATACTCTCACCTCCAACTTTCTATGGAGATTATTATATCATAAATTTAAATCATTTTTAAACTTATTTTTCATATTATTAACATGACTTTTTGATTATGTTAAATTTTTTACGCATTAAATATACTTATTTTATGGTTTAATTTTTACCCATACCATTGTGAAAGCACAGATATTAACTGTATTCATATAGGTGTATGGGTATGGGAGGGCAGTATACAGGGTGCGGTATATAATCTGTATTTTACAGTCAACAAATATAAAAAATGACGTGTCTCCTAGAAGGTAAGACACGTCATTTGCATTTTACTCATATTGAATTATTGTTGAATTTGTGCTTGCATTTTCATGGATAGAATACGTTTAACCGCTTCGTTAAGGCGTTCATTGGTTATCGTTCCATTTGCCACCGCCTGCGTTAACGCCCGATGGACTTCGTCGATATGAACTGTGTCCGCATCAACGAGGATGAGATCGCTACCAGCCACAACGGAGGCTACAGCGTAATCCCCTATCTTTTGGTTCGCCTGCAAAGCGCCCACATCGATACGGTCCGTCATGACGATACCGTCATAGCCGAGGTCCTTGCGAAGCCAGTCTTGGATAACTGGTTTTGACGCACTCGCCAAGTGCTGGTTATCAATAGCTGGAATTTGAATATGGCTCATAACGAGCATATAGGTATTGGCTGTCGTCTGCGCGATGAGTCGTTTAAAGACCGCTACATCATTATTGTTGAGGTAGTTTTTCGCCTCATCAGCGGTATTAAAGGATGCGTCCCCAAGTGTGACCGCTGGGAAGTAGTTATAACCAAACCACATTTGATTGATTTGGTAACGCTCCGCCATGGCTAGGTCCATATAGCCTGCCCAAGTCGGGTCAGATGTATAAGACATATTCGGCACACTAGGTTCGCATTGGGCCCAATCACAAGGTTAAAGCCCATATCGCGCATTTCAATGGCAGATCGGGTCGCCAAGTTAATGATACGCTCCATCGGCAATTGACCTAACCGATTAGGCTCTGGTAAGCGCAAGAAACTATCGTTAGTGCGCAACACTTTATCGCGATTCACCGCGATGTACGGCGTCACCATGCTGGCAGTCACCGCCGTTTGCATGATATCGTTGTTGAAAGCTTTCACTTGGTTTTTATTATGTATATTTTCATTGGTTAGCATAACGCCGCTCACACGATATTTGCGGATTACATCCTTTTGGGATTGCCCCAATGTGTTGCCATGGAGGCTGATCATCATCAGCTGCCCTACCTTGTCCTCTCGTGACATGGCTCCAAGCCAGGTGTTCACCTTCTCAGGGACGGGCTTGTTCGATTCCATGACGGCGCGGTACGATACGGTTCGTACCTCCTCTTGCTCTGCCTGACTCTCATGTTGGCATCCAGTTGTACCAATGGCAGCAACTATCAAGGCTATGCCACACAGGGCACGCCGTAAAAACTGGTTCATCTCTCCTAGAAACTCCTTACTGCTTATGCAATATGATAGCTATGGGCCTCTCTATGTATTTCTCTCCACACACACCCATAGTTCTCCCTTTGATCCAAATAGTATGATTCTATATTATACACCATATGCTTCATCTTTTCCTCATGATAAAAAGCAAGTTCTTATACTGAATTCTCATAATAAGCTTTATACAGTGAGAATAGTTCATCAACTAAATATATAATCTCTACACGCTTAAATAGGTATCGAGTAATAAGTACTCTATATAATCCAATGCGTATTTAAGTATATAAAATGAAACGTATTAAACCCTATAAAAATAAAATCCTACGAATCGTTTGTAAGGTGATGCTTACAATAGCCGAAGCTATTAAAGTATCAAGTCACTCATGACTCGTAGGATTCTATTTTTATATTGTTATACCCTAAAGAGTTAGTGCAATCTTAACTCCTTTGATTACTAAAACATTTGCAGGTTCAATAATCAATCATTCAGCAATTGCTAACGAGCTATTCAAGATTAGCCTTTGAATTTAGGGGATGTTGGACAAGTTTCAGGTGTTACGTCTTTGCGAGTACCAAGAACCGCGCTGCGGTCTGTGTAATGTGTATGCAAGAGCTCATGTGCTTTGTGACCCAATGGTTCACCTAAGAAATCTTTGTACAACGCTTGGATCTCTTCGTTTTCGTAGGAAGCAACCCATTTGTAGTTCGCATCAGCTTCGTAAAGACCACCGATACGAGCTTCTTTAGTTTTAACTGCTTGAGGCAATTTAGTGCGCGGTTGACCGCCGCCACCAATACAGCCACTAGGACAAGCCATAACTTCGATGAAGTCATAGTGTTTGCCATTTTCTTTCAAAGCATTCAAGAAGTCACGAGCGTTTTTACCACCGTGAACTACAGCAACGGACAATGTTACATCATCACCCAATTGTACAGTCGCTTCTTTTTACACCTTCCATACCACGAACTTCCTCAAGGTGAGTCAATGCGTGTGGAGGTGGCTCATTGCCAGTCACGAGTTTGTAAGCTGTACGCATAGCTGCTTCCATAACACCACCAGTGTTACCAAAGATGATGGATGCACCAGTTTCCATACCGATCAAGTCATCGAATTGGGAATCTTCAATAGCATTGAAGTCGAGGTTCTCCTCTTGGATCCAACGGATGAACTCACGAGTTGTGATGGAAATATCTGTATCCATACCAATGGAATCGTCGTTGTGGAAACGAGCTGCGCATTTTCTTCTTCACGTTTTTGTTTCTGCTTTTTTTAGCTGTACAAGGGTTTACAGATACAGACACAATCTTACGAGGATCGATGCCTTTTTTCTCTGCAAAGTATGTTTTAATCATAGCCGCTTCCATAGCGATACAAGAACGCGTGGAAGACAAGTTAGGAAGCAATTCTGGGAAGTAGATTTCCGCAAAGCGTACCCACGCTGGGCAGCAGCTTGTGAACTGAGGAATTTGACCGCCTTTGTTAAGACGATCTACAAGCTCAGATGCTTCTTCCATGATTGTTAAGTCTGCACCAAAGTTAGTGTCTACTACATAGTCTGCACCAAGTGCACGCAATGCACCAACCATTTTACCTTCAAGGAACGTACCTGGTTCATAGCCGAAGCCTTCACCGATAGCTACACGAACAGCTGGAGCTGTTTGGATAACAACGATTTTTTCAGGATCTGCAAGAGCTGCTTTCACCTTATCAAGCTCGGAACGAGCATGCATGGAGTCGAATGGACATGCAGCCGCACATTGACCACAGTGAATACATACAGGAACATCACCATTTGCATCAAGATCGTAATAATCAAGTACGCTCATTACGTCCGCACAAGCGCGACGGCATAACGTACAATTTTTACATTTATCAAGATCATGAGTAATAGATGGATTGTTGAGTGCAATCGGTACACGTTTATCGATTAATTGATATTGAGACATGAGGACCTCCTCTAACAAACTATAACTACCAAACCTTTTCGGACGAAATATGCTAAACTACGGAGCACTTCGCCCTAACCATACTTCTTCATCGTATCTATAGTATACGCTATAGTGAAAGTTTATACTATGTATAATTGTTACACTTTTATACAAAATCTCTAAAAAGTGTAATATAAATCACATTTTATCACGAATGAAAAATAATTCACCTATTTTAAAGGAATTAAAAGAGTAATACACAATAGACTTATATAAATAATTAATAGATAAAAATGCTAATAATTAATAGATAGCATACTAATAATTAAAAATATAAACAAGCAAGACTATTGTCCACATTAGACAAAAACGCACGCCCTCCATAGGAGAACGTGCGTGTGAAGCTTTTACAATAATCATTAATCTAAACGAGGCATGACTGTTCAACAGTGTATTACGGCTAAGCCCTGTGCTCGTCTATAGGATTAGATTATTTACCGCCCCAGATAAGTTGGAATACTGCTTGTGCAGGAGTACCTGGCTCAACCTTACGGCTGTTTTTGTTAGGTTGTTCCTCTTTCACAACATAACCTTGTGGATCGTAAAGAGTAACCTTAAGGTCTTTTACCTCTTGTTTTTTATGGTTGAACTCTTCAGTCACGATGTAGTGGTAACCTTCGTAGTCCATAGCTTTAATGTCCATTACAGCTTTTTTATCATCTTTTTTAACAGAATCATTGTCGATAGACCAAGTGATACCGTTGCTGTCAGTACCTACAGTGTACCAGTTAGCAGCATCAACACTACCGATGCCACCAATCAATAAAGCGCCTGCTGCCAAAACAGCTGCTAATGTTTTTTTCATATTTTACCTCTCGAATTAAATACAAGAATATGGAATCTAGTATATTCGATAAAACTAAATATTTTATGAAAGACAAACGTGCTCAACCTTTATACCTTCACATAATAGGTCGAACGTCCGCCCCCCTTACGACTAATTATACCATTCTTCACAAGCGTACGAACTGCGCCCTCGATAGAACTATCACTGAGATTTGGGCACCATTCTCGAATATGTTGCTTTGTGAAAGCCCCTAAATGATTGTCGATGGCAGTTTGCACTTGATGTATCACAGAGGTGCTATTTACCAATAAAGAACTGCGGTCTTCAAAGTCATGATACGCGGCCAATAACATTTGTAACCAATACCGAATGAAAGCCGTAGGACAAGAGCTTTCACTATACCAATCATCACTAGACTCGCTCAAAGCAGCATAATACATATCCTTGTTCGCGGCAATTTTAGCCTCTAAGGACACATATTTACCAACCATAAAGCTACTACGATACAACAACAATGTCGTCAACAATCGACTCATGCGACCATTGCCATCGTTAAAGGGGTGAATGCACAAGAAATCATGAATAAATATAGAAATCGCCAATAGCGGCTCCACCTCACCATTGCCGACAACACGATTATATTCCGTGCAAATCTGATCTAAAGCCTCCGCCGTTTCATATGGCGCCAATGGAGTAAACAAAACCTCAGTACGGCCATCTGGATAGGTGGCGCTAATATAATTCTGCACACTCTTTAACTGCCCTCCACGGGCATTAAACTGGTACTGATAGAGAATCTTATGTAACTGCAAAAATATGATTTCGTGACAACGTTATGGAATCATAACTATCATGGATGATATTCAACGCATCACGATAACCCATAATCTCTTGCTCATCCCGATTGCGAGGCGTCGTCTTATCCGCCACCAACTGCCGAAGGCGTGTACTCGTCGTCACAATCCCTTCAATCGCATTCGAAGCCTCCGTACTCTGCACCTTTGCCAACTCCACAAGAGACTCCAACACCGTAGGACTCTGAGAAAGCAAAACCTCCTCCTTGCCATTCACCCGGTAGATTCCCGCAATAAGACTTAACATATCCATATCCCATGACAAAGACTGAATCCGACCATACTCAAAACGACGCATACACACACCTCCATTCCGTTCTAATCCCTTACAAATAATATTATTCCCTTAAATTATACCATAAAATAAAGGGAATAATTTATTCCCCTACGCAGTTTTGAGTAAATTTAATCATACGTACAGAAAGGGTTCTATCTCTTTGAGACCGACTTAGGTCACTATGGAGGTCGATGAGAGATAGAACCCTTTCTACTAGTCGAGGAAATTTACCAAATCAAGTGATACACGTGATCTAGATTACTTCCTTCTTGTATTTGTATTTCTGTATTGTCGTATGTTTGGCCACCGATCATATAGCCTGCTGGATTGTATGCTTTCATCTCGAGCAGTTTCGCAGTCTTTGCAGCACGATTGAATTGCAAAGTATAGATAGAGTGATCACCGCTTGGATCAACAATCTTTAAATTCAACTTAGCCTGTGCATCGTCTTTCTCTACCGTATCGTTGTCGATGTAACCAGTACGACCATCCGCATCAGTATTAAGAGGATACCAACTTTCAGCATGAGACACGCCCACACCAGCACTGAATAACAAACCTGCTACCGCCAAACATGCAAACCATTTTTTCATAACCGTTCTCTCCTGATTAGAAAATCTAGACAACTATGCATTTCGCATAATACAATTCACTATGACTTCATTATAACACCATAATTGCATAATGCTAATAAAAAAACTCTATAAAATGCATAAATTATATAGAATCTCTAAGGAACGTCTAGCAAGACCCCTATGGGATTAAATAATCGTATTGTAATAGGGATGCCCATACTAAGATTAACGTAAATTAGAAATAAAAAGGCCCAACACTTCTATGAAAACGACTTAGCTCGCTTTGGAGGCTTTCATAGAAGTGTTGGGTCTACTATCTAAACACACAGTCTAGAATGGGCATCCCTACACCGAAGGATTATTTACCCCATAGGGCCTGCATAACTTCCGCGCCCATGGTATCATCTTCAATTTTTGTAGGTTTTTGTGCGTCTTTGCTGGACAATAACGCTACGCCTGCAGCGCTGTATACTGTTGTATCAAGTTCTGTCCATGTTTTTTCTTTACGATCGATGCGTACTGTGTAGATGTATGTAAAACCTTCTACATTGTTAATTTTAACAAGTACTGTTGCCGCATCATCTGTTTTATATACAGAAGAGTTGTCGATAAACCATGCTGCATCGTCAGCATCAGCATCGATATAATACCAATCAGCGGCACTCGCTTGGCCAAAGCCACCTACAAAGAAAACCCCTGCTGCAAACATAGCAGCTAACCATTTTTTCATTTCTAACTCCTTAACGCTAGAGACGACCATCTAAGATGGCCGCCCATAGTTACTTACATATAGTATTAATACAAATTATTCTGCTACTTCTTCTTCGATTTCAGAACCTGGAATAACAGCAATGCTAGCTACTTTATCACCTTCGTCGAGGTTTTGTGTTTTCACACCAGAAATAGCTTTGCCTTTTTAACAGCAATATCATTCATGTTGAAGCGGATGATTTTGCCTTGTTCAGAGATAAGCATTACTTCATCATCGTTATGAACAACTTCAACGGCAACTACGTCACCTGTTTTGTTCGTAATCTTGAAGTTCTTAGAGCCTTTACCGCCGCGTTTTTGCAATGTATAAGCTTCCGCATCATTGCGTTTACCAAATCCTTCTTCGGAGATAGTAAACACTTGTGCTTCGCTTTCATCAGCATTAATAACACCGGCACCTACAACCACGTCGCCTGCATTGAGTTTAATGCCCCGCACGCCGTGAGCCGCACGTTTCATAAGGCGTACATCGCTTTCACTGAAGCGAATAGCGATACCCAATTTAGTACCAATCAAGATATCTTGGTCACCAGTCGTTACGTTGACGGAAATCAAGTGATCTCCTTCGTCGAGGTTGATAGCATTAAGACCAGAACGACGGATGTTGCGGTATTCTTCGATAGCTGTACGTTTTACAACGCCGAACTCAGTAACCATGAATAAGTTTACATCTTCATGGATACGTTCAAGGTCGATCATAGTTGTAACGGATTCGCCGACAGCAAGTGGCAATACATTAACCATAGCGGTACCGCGAGAGTTACGGGAACCTGCTTCTGGCACTTCGTATGCTTTGAGGCGATATGTACGGCCAGTGGACGTGAAGAACAACAATGTATTATGCGTACGAACATGCATAATTTGCGTTACATAATCGTCTTCCTTCGTCTTCATGCCGATAACGCCAGCGCCACCTTTATGTTGGTTGCGATATACGTTCGCGTTCATGCGTTTGATATAACCTTGTTTAGTCAAGGTAATAACCATCTCTTCGTCAGCGATGAGATCTTCTACATCAAGGTCGGACGTATCGATTGTGATTTCAGAACGACGAGGGTCGCCGTATTTCTTCTTCATATCTTCAAGTTCTTCTTTGATGATTTGACGTTGACGCGCTTCGCTAGCCAAGATAGCTTTCAAATCTTCGATCAATGCCAACAATTCCTTGTATTCTTCTTCGATTTTTTCGCGTTCCAAGCCTGTTAAACGGCGTAGACGCATGTCGAGGATGGCTACTGCTTGTTTTTCTGAAAGCCCGAATTTTTGCATCAATGCGTTACGTGCGATTTCGTCAGTTTGGGAACTGCGGATTGTAGCGATAACTTCATCGATGTGGTCGAGAGCAATCAACAAGCCTTCCAAGATGTGAGCACGCGCTTCGGCTTTGTTAAGCTCGAATTGAGTACGGCGTACGATAACATCGAGGCGATGATCTAAGTAGTAACCCAATACTTCTTTCAAATTCAATACGCGAGGATGACCATCTACGAGGGCCAACATAATCACGCCGAAAGATTCTTGAAGTTGAGTGTGTTTATATAATTTGTTAAGAACGATATCTGGTTGCACATCAGCGCGCAATTCGATAACGATGCGCATACCTTGACGGTCAGATTCGTCACGAAGTGCTGTGATACCATCGATGACCTTGTCGCGGCTCAAGTTCGCAATTGTTTCGATAACGCGAGCCTTGTTAACTTGGTACGGAATCTCAGTCACTACGATTTTATGCTTGCCCTTCGCCATTTCTTCAATGGTTGCACGAGCGCGCATTTTTTTACGCTACCACGACCTGTGGAGTACGCTTTTTTTAATGCCTTCCCGGCCCAAAATGAGCGCCCCAGTCGGGAAGTCTGGGCCTTTAATTTGTGTCATCAATTCATCCACAGTTACATCTGGATTATCGATGAGCATTGTAAGGCCATTACATACTTCGTTAAGGTTGTGCGGTGGAATATTTGTCGCCATCCCTACGGCGATACCGCTGGAACCATTGATGAGAAGATTTGGGATCTTCGCTGGCAATACTGTTGGTTCTTGCAAGCTTTCATCATAGTTCGGCATGAAATCAACAGTTTCCTTGTCGATATCAGCAAGCATTTCTTGAGTAATTTTTGCCATACGTACTTCAGTATAACGCATCGCAGCGGCACTATCGCCGTCGATGGAACCAAAGTTACCGTGACCATCTACCAAGAGGTAGCGCGTATTGAAATCTTGCGCTAAACGAACCGTTGCGTCGTAAACGGATCTATCACCATGTGGATGATATTTACCAAGTACGTCACCGACGATACGAGCGGATTTCTTGTATGGTTTATTTGGCGTCATGCCTGTTTCGTGCATCGCGTACAAAATACGACGATGAACTGGTTTCAAGCCATCGCGCACATCTGGAAGAGCACGCATTACGATTACGGACATCGCATAATCGATATAAGCGTTCTTCATTTCTTTATCAATCTGAACGGGATGAATATTCCCGTGGGACCATTGTTGGTCTGCCACAATCTCACCTCATTTTACTAACACTGATTATAATACATCATAATATTATAGCATTTTTAGGTAACTAAAGCCATGTTTTATAAAAAGAAGAGTAAAAGCAAATATATAGAAACTAAAATAAACAGTACTCATCAATACTTTATAAAGTATTGATGAGACTGCTCAATGCTTCTATTACAATTAAGAGTATAAATTAATATAGTAATTATTGATTTTTATAATAATTATCTAAAACCTTTTTACATGATTGAGCAAGCGCTCTTGCCAACGGTGGTGGCACAGCATTTCCCACATGCTCACATCTTTTAGAGTGATTACCAAAAATTTATAATTTAAAGGAAAACCTGTAATAGTCGCAGCTTCCCTTACAGTTATACTCCCTATGTTCTTTAGGATGAACTGGAAAAATTACTATGCCCAGGCACTAAAGTTGGACTTGGTTGATTACCAGCCAACCTCATTGTTGCTCCCCCTAGAATAAAAATTTACTAATTTTTAACTCATCTGGCAATAAATCCATATGATTCTGCTATATTATCGCCTTCAGGAATATATTTAAATCGCCGAACTGTCTTTTTCACTATGATTCATAGGTAAATTATCTATATCATCAACATCTTTATAATCTATTAACCTAAGTGCATCATTAACAGTTTTAGGAGAAGGTAATTTTAATAAATTCTTGTCAAGCCCTGATCTATATATCGACTGATCCATATACTGGGGTTGAGGATATTCAAATATATCCTCAACATCATTTCTTATAGCTACTATTATCAATCTTTCTCGTTTTGTTGCAGCACCATACCATGCAGAATTCAGAATATCCATATGGACAGTATATCCCATCTCCTCATATAATCTTTTAATATCTTCTACAACAGAGATATAATTTGGTGAACTTTGTAAACGTTTTAAAAGTAATTCTTTACGCTTTTTTAATGCTTTTTCCTTCAGCTTCAAAAAGTTTCATCAATTTTATTTATTTTACGTAATGCAGCTTTTTACCTTTATAATTTTCTAATGCTTGCCAAAAGATTTTTCTATCTCATTTCGAAGCTCAGCGTCATCACCAACTAAAAACTTTAGCATTTCGCATTCCAGGAACATTTTCAATGATAGAAATTTTAGGTCTAAAGGCTTTAACCAAATTTATTTGCGCATGATATAAATAATTACGCTCATCTATAGGATTTCTCTCTCCAGCTAAACTAAAAACCTTACAAACAACGCCCCCAAAAACATCAATTTCTCCAATAGTCACACCTAATTTATTTCTGAGTGCTTCGGCATCAATCTTATCAATTGAAGTATTATCTATATAAGCACCTTCTTCTATTAAGTTTTGATTATTATATACTAATGTTTTTAGACAATCATCAATAAAGTCATTAACATAAACAGTTCTAAAGTTTTCTTGCATAAACCCTATATGAGATCCACCTGCACCAACGAAGGTTTCAAATATAGTATATCCTGTATTTGCCGACATCTATCCACCTCCTAATTAAAATGTATCTGATTCTGAGCTAATATATCAACAATAATTCTATTGATATTCGCTTCAAAAGAGTCTACATACTGCTTAGCATTTGAATATTCTTTAATCTTTCTAGTCAAATCTGATTGCTGCAGCTCACTTGGTTTATAAATTATCTTACGTTCAGAACTCCTTGCTTCGAATTGAATACATCCAAAATCATCTCTCATAATATTAAGCCAGCTAGAAATATAGCGACCATTACTTTCTGTTAAGAAAAGAACATCTTTGCCCTCATATCGAGTTCTTATTAAATTGCTAATCTGTTGATTATTAAGATTACACATATTGTCTGTACTATTTTCTATCAATATATCCATTAATATATCAATATATGGATACAGATAATCCTTATACATAGACGATATAAAGTTATAAACATCTGAAGGTATAAGCTGAGCTTCAATATTACTAAGTCCGTCTCTTCTACTCATAAAACCTAAACTAGATAAAGTTATGAAAGCATTTCTCCAATTACGATTATTTATAACCTCAACTTGTCTTAAGATTTTATTTTCAATATCAGATCTATTAAGACTTATATGTAAATGCTTTAATATCCCTATAACACGCAATGCTATATAGCATTCAAACAAACGATTATCACGAACATAATATTGGGAAATAGTTTTAAGACTCTCTACTGTTGCATCCGCCAATTTTGTCAGTTCGTCTTTTGATATTTCTCTAACCCTATTATTATTAACATGAACCTCTAGTATCTTAGCAGTTTCAGGATAACAAAAAGTCCTATATTAAGATTTGTATTAGCTATAAAAACTTGATGGTATAACTAATACATTTCTATTTTCTCTATCATTATAACTAATCTGTGATAAATTTTTTTAGGTCGAATACCTTTCTTTTGAAAAGTGTTCATATTGAAATAACTGCCCAACTCCACGAACATATTCGGTAACACCAATATCTGCTCGCTTTACATTCTATAATTGCCTGCATTTCATTCGTTTCTGTATTAGATATAATAAAGTCTGCCGTTATCCCATTAACAAATTCAATTTCACGCTTTAACAAAAAGCTATTTTTGATCTATATCAAGTGCATTAACTAAATTCTCTTGAATTTCTAAGCTATTATAAATTTTATCTTGAAACTCCCTTTCAAGCATTCTTTCATTTGGCATTTTATTAACACCTCACATTTAAATAATACTTTGAAAAACTCCCTCACATTAACTTACGATATGTAAAAACGGTCCGACAATTTCGTCAGACCGCTAATTATTTAATTTAAGCTTTTAAAGCTATAAAATAATATACAATATCTTTCTTTAATATTATACCATAACTATAATTATTATCCTATATTAGTCATCCCTCTAAAAATCTGTTAACAAATAAGTACTTCTAGTTGAAATACATTTAGTTCTAGCACTAGTATATAAAGTCTACGATATACTATTTTTTTATTAACATTTATAGTAATAGCTTACGATTTAAAAAGTCATATTACTTATTGTTGACTAGTTAATCCAAACGTCAATATATATACATCTCATACCATAGATTTTAAAGTTAATATTTCGCATGCTTTATCATATGATCTAAAAACACTAACAAAGTCTCGTTCCACAGCCGAAGTGTCTACACCAGTGCTACCAATTCCAGTTAGCATAGTTTCTTTCCAATCATTCTTTGCCTTAAATCTAAATGAGATCAAATACTTAGCTTTTGTTTTATCCGCTTCTCCTTTTTGGCAAAAAGTAAAAAGCCTCATGCTTCTTTCAGTAGGCAACAGTGCTGGATTATCTTGCGGTTTATATTGGCTATATATAGATTTCATAAAGGAAAAAACATCTTCACCTGTTACAGATGTATCAACAAAGACGATTTCATCGTACGTATATAGAGGTATCTTATTAGTGCCAGCAACGCGTGTCGCTTTAGATTTAGCTAACTCCAACGCCTCCTCATGAGTGGCCATCCGCATGCCATACCGCTTAGCACTCTCCACCAAAGAGGAGTTCAAATGAACTAAATACGCCTGTGAATAAGCAAAATCTGCATCATTATCTCTCTCACCACCAGGTGCAGGCAAGGTTGGACGATGCACCACAGAATTTTATGGTAAAAGAAAAACCGTTGCTTTCATCGTAAAAAACATACACATTGCGCTGGAAAGGCTTCTCCTTCTATTTGAACTTGTTCCATTTTGGAACAAGTTCCTAGCTTTTCTAATTCGCCGTCAGAATAAATATTATTTAAATGCTTGGATATAGCCTGTGGATTAACATCAAATAGTTTTTGCCATATCTTTTTGTGTCATCCAAAAATGTTTCATCTTTGAATAGAACATTCGTAGAAACAGATTCATTCTCTGCTTGATATACAATCACATTTCCTGTAATCGCATTTTCTAAAGATGTCATATAATTCTCCTCTATATTTATATCTCATTTTATTTCATACTTATAAGCTATTCCTGCTTCTTATTTAATGAACTGCATGGTACATCATATGGTCCAAGACCTTAACAAAGTCTCGTTCCACACCTGAAGTATCATTACCAGTACTACCTATGCCTGTTAGCATAGTTTCTTTCCAATCATTCTTTGCCTTAAATCTAAAATGAGATCAAATACTTAGCTTTTGTTTTATCCGCTTCTCCCAATTAGGGGCCTCGCCCCATGCGAAAGGAAAAGTGCTTTTGTTGTTGGGACTAGTCCACATATAGGGTTGTAAAAAAGTTAGACACTTATGAATGAGCGACTTAGGTCACTATGGAGCGAAGGAATAAGTGTCTAACTTTTTTAACTAGTAAACCACTATGTGACGGGGCCCCAACAACAATCACTTAACTAGCGCATCCAACATATTCATGCGATAATCTTCCACCACATTCATAAAGGATTGATTGTGTATGGGATTGTCCGTCATCCCAAATAGGTGGCTTTTACAGTCACAATCGGAGGATCCAAATTTAGGCACGTCCCATTCGGCAACGACACGGACCGCATCAGCGAGAGCACATTCCGCATCAGCCCAGCTAGTTCGAATTGGCAGGCCTCCGATCATTTCACAGTGACCGCGGAAGTAATCTAAATGCCAGTGCATTTTCTTCCGTTTTCGCTTATGGCGCTCAATGCGCTTCGTTAAATTCGCCTTCGCAGAGCCGACGTACATATAGTAGCCCGCCTTGAAATGCATCATCCCTTTAGAGCCGATCTCAAGGTCTAAATCATGGTCGAGATGCATGACCATTACGTACACGCCACTATCGTGAACCTCTGTGTCGAGGATGGTGCTCGGATAGGAACATTCACGGGTGACAGTCGGCATAGCGAAAGTCTCATCCCACGCCACTGCAACAGCTTTCCAATCTAAAGACGGTGCTACCTCTTTAAAGGTTTTGGCAAACTCCAAATCTGTATGGTAGTCTGGTAAGAACCACTGTGCACGGTCCCATTGCACGAGGAATAGAACCCCTGTATAGTATCCTTCGTTTTGCAATTCTTTTAAATGCAATAAATGCTTGCGCCCTCGTTCTGTAATAGCATCAGGGAACATGGCTCCCGTTTTAGAGAATAGCGTACAAGACTTAACCTCTAATAAGAACTCATCACCTTTATCATTAGTGAGGAGCAAGTCAAACCGTGATGATGTGCCATGTAGTTTAACCGTATACTCCCGCCTTACAACGCGCCACTCCTCCCAGCCAGGGATCAGTTTATTTTCAATCAAATGCTGCGCTACATCATTGCTGTAGTTAGTGTCAAGCATAATCACTACGCCATCGCGCTCGATGCCGACCACGCGATATTTCGTCTTCGCATCAGGCTTATCGTGAGGCACGATGTACATCGTTACACCCGTAAACAAGAGCTCCCACATGCGACCAGGATTTGGCAAATGAGCGAGCACGCTTTCACCATTTAAATCTAAAGTCACCACAAAACGGTTCGGGCGACCTGTATATTTCGCTTTTAAAATTGTATCGTAAAGGACTTTCATTGGTACTCCTACATCAAGAATATTCTATGTGTCTATTATACGCTATTTTGTTACAGGATGAGAGTCCTGCGGATTATACTTTGAAAGTCCTTACAAATTGCATGATGAATGCCCTAAGAAAAGTCTAAGAAGTAATACTTTAAATATTTACAAATTCTGAATTAATAATTCACCACAGTTACAGGATCATTGTTGCGATATTTCCGATTACTGTGTGGAAAGTCTCGTTCTACCAAATTATGTAGCGCTTCTTCTAATAAATTCCAAAAAGCATCAGAATCTTCCGTTGGTATGCCAAGAACAATGGAGTTTCCTTTGGAATAGGTAATACATGTAGAGGTTATGTTATCAATAATTGGCAAATACACAATAATTACGCCACATGCTACTAGCATATCCTTAAGAGGCTCTTTTCACACCGATTAGAGGCTCTTTTCACACCGATTAAAGGTTCACTAGAAAGGTCCTTAATTTTTGGTATAAATTTTCTTAGTAACTCCGCATCGTAAGGATTGACCTCTACAAAACGAGCCTGCCCTTTTGTGATTTGTACTAGTGTATAAATCGCACTCTTTTTAGCTGGTTTCATATCCTTAATATTTTCATATACTAAGGGCATAACCATGTCATTAGCTACATTTTTTAACGAAGCTACCTCAAAAAACTTCTGTAGATTATTAACCTGCTCAGCTACCTTTTTTGTTTCTGGCACGATGCCTAAACGTGCGAGTTTGGCATAACCAAAAGGTTTAGCAAAGTTGATTTCTTCATCAATAGAATTCTCATACTCTACTTTTAAGATAGCTTCTCTATATGCAGCTTCTAGACCATTCCAAAAACTAGCCTCAATATCTAAAACACGTTCTAAACGTATCGCCACATCTTGTGTTAGAGGCACTTCTCCATTAATAAGCTTACTAATATGTTTTTCACTTAACCCTAAACGTGCAGCCAATTCTTTTTGAGTCATATGATGATCTTCTAGTACTTCTTTAATAGTCATCCCTGGTGGAACTGCTGTAAAGGTTTTACTTCTATAAATTTTCATACTACTTACACTCCTAATTAATGATAATCAACAATTTCTTGGATTTCTACAATATCTACAGTATTATCATATTGAGTAAAAATTAAACGATAGGGCTGTATTAAGTCCATAGCATATTGTCCTAATCGATCTCCATATAAAGGATGACAACGACCAATTCGTTTTTTAACTAACCAATCTATTGATGTTGCTACTATAAGTTGTTTAAGTCTTACCTCTAATAAATCTGCCATGGAAAGCCCATATTTCCTTCGTGCCAATCTGGCTTCTGTACATACCTTACGTATCTTATTATTCTTATATCGTATATCCAATATGTCACCGACTCTCTCAAATCATAGTGAATGGTTGATACAATATAAATGGCTATTTATAATAATTTACCTAGTAGGTTAATTCTATTATACCTCTTCAAATACAAAATGTAAATAAATAATTTACCAATTGGGTAAATTTAATAACGCTATGTAGTATCAAAAAAATCATGTATGCTATTAATAATTAATATTGAAATTTTTCATTTTTGTAGCTTAGGTTACATTATTACGTGTTAAAAATAGTTTATACTAGGAACATCAGGTCAGTATTTAATACCCGTACTGATCGTTACGCCGGGCTTTTGATGAGGCATCGCCTAGTTGATCTCATCACGCTGTTCGTATACGTGCGAAGCTTTCACAAAACCCAACGGCGTATATAGATTACAAATAAAGAATCACATAGATTAACTAAAGTAGTTTTAGCCACTATTCTCCGCAGAGAGGGCTCGAGAAAGGATTTAATATGGCACAAATTGCAGCAAATTTACAACGCATTAAAAACGGTCAACGCCGTTATGCAATTACACCTCGCGTTCCTGCAGGTTTCATTCAACCTGAACAATTACAAAAATATATCGACGTAGCTAATGAGTTCGGCGCCGTTCTTAAATTGACTGGCAGCCAACGCATTATGATTACGAATTTGAAAGCAGAAGACGTAGATAAAGCTTGGGAAATGCTCGGCATGGAGCCAGCGTACACTGTATCTAATCGCGTGCGCAGCGTAAAAATCTGCCCAGGTACTACATTCTGTAAACGTGCTAAACAAGATAGCGTACATCTTGGCATGCAAATTGAGCGCAAATATTTGTCTCAAGAAATGCCAAGCAAAATGAAAATCGGCGTGTCCGGTTGTCTTAACTCTTGTACTGAAAGCCGCATGAAAGATGTTGGTATTATCGGTACTGTAGAGGGTTGGAATGTTTACGCTGGCGGTAGCGGCGGTGCTCATCCACGCATCGGCGACCTCATCGCTGAAGTAACAACTGAAAAAAAGAAGCTCTTGCATTAGTAGATCGTGTCATTGCATACTATAAAGAAAAATGCACAAATCGAGCGCATGGGCGAATTCATTGACCGCATTGGTTTAGAGGCTTTCAAAAGCAGCTGTATTAGGGCGACCTTGAAGGTGCTCCAGCTGAAAGCAAATCCGACGAACCAGCTGTGTTCTTGCCTGGTCATGGTAACGATCCTGAACCAGAAGCACCACGCCTCGAAGAAGGTGCCCTCTATTACACCAGATACAATCATTCGCGATATTGTAGATACATATCCAAATGTTGTACCTGTGTTACAAAAGCATTGGCATGGGTTGCCTTGGTTGCCCATCTTCTACGGCTGAACCATTATGGCAAGCTGCAGAAATTCACGGTGTCAATGTATACGATTTAGTTCAAAAATTAGAAACAGCACGAAAAGGAGCTTAATATGTCCGCATTCTTAGGTCACATCCATTACTGGTTATATCGTAAAATTCAATTGCTCGTTGAGCGTGAAAACTTGATTTTAGAGAAAACAACTAAGGTTGTTGATGATTTGGCAGAGGAATTGCACTCCATCTCCGTAGATACATACGGTGAGCCAATCAATCCAAGTATTCCTCTGGAAAACATCATCGATCATGGCAATATCCATGGCTGGTTGTCCAACCAAATTAACATCGCATCTGTTCGCGAAGCAGCTTTCATCAAAGATTTGCTCGACACTAACTCTGGCGACGAAGCGGTGAACGTAGTAACAGCTATTCTTGATGCGTTTGCTGTACAAGGCCAAGCATGTGGTGTTGTGGCACAAGATAACCTTGAAGAACACACTGCTCCAGCGATTTACAATGCGTTGCAAAACTTCTACGTAAATGGTATGCCTTGCGATGGTGGTGACCAAGTTGTTTCTGAAAGCCCTGACGAATTCACATGGGTTGGCGATCACAGATTACAAGCAGGCTACTGGCGTACGGCAGGCGTTGATCCTAAGTTCATGGCACTTGCGTACCAAACATGGTTCGAAGCCTTTGTAAAAGCGGTAGATCCTAACTTTGAACTTGTAACGACTGAAGAAAACGGCACACGTTTATATACAATTAAGAAAAATAAATAATATTTCGTTTGTTTAGAGACTATAAACGAACGAATAGCGTACAAAAACGAACGAAAATATTTTCGTTCGTTTTTGCGCCCATTTTAAATCTATATTTAATATATATTTCTTTCAAAACTGTAGCTATAGGCACAGCATTGATAAGCAATATCATTTTATAATGTAAACATAAGGTAATTACACAAATTAATTAATTAAGTGATAGCGTCAGCTTTCAAAACATAAAAAGCTAGAATTAGGAGGTCTATTATGGCAGGCACAGTTAATCAAGAATTAGGTTTTATTATTCCAAGGTCCTAACTATGTAATCGTAAAAAAAGGCGGCAAAGCTGGTGAAAAGGTAGAAAAACATAACCACCCAGAAGCAAATGTCATCTTTACAGTAGTTAAAGGTAAAGTACAAGTATTCCTTAACGAAACTGAAGAACATGTACTTGTACCAGGCCAAGTATTAGAATTCAACGGCGACAACTACATCCAAGCAACACTTGTAGAAGACAGCGAATTCGTAGTAAACCTTATCCACAAACCTGAATAAAATACTAACAGAACCTACAAACACTATTAGAAAAGGCGGTTAATCGTAATTGATTAACCGCCCTTTTTGTATTACTTAAATTCTGTAGTGCTTACATTTTATAGAGCTTACATTTTAAAGAAATTAAAAGGAATTATAGATTGTAAAGTCACTTACATCAAAGCGTTTTTGTATGGCCTGGAGCAGGTACGCAATCTGGATGAGGATAACCGATAGGGAATATCGCTACAGGAATGATATTATTTGGTAAATTATAGGCGTCTCGTACTTTTAGCTGGATCAAAAATGAGCAATCCACGTTGTTCCTAAACCTATATCTGCCACGGTAAACATGAGGTGAGAACTACAATACTGGCGTCTACAACGCCCATATCCGCATCATCGTATTCTCGCTTTCCAACTCACTGCATTATCATAACAAACAATAATCGCCAACGGCGCATTGAAGTGACCATTAGTGCAGTCTCTTAGTTTATTAAGACTATCTGTCGTATTCAGCACAAGTAAGCGTTGTGGCTGATAATTATGAGCCGTAGGTGCTAATCTCGCTGCCTCTAACAAGATGTCTAATTTCTCTTGCTCAACGGGCTTTCGTATCAAATTTTCGTACTGAATACCGCTCTGTGGCTAATGCTTTAAAAATCTTTCATTAGATCTCACTCCTTTATACTATATATGACATAATATTTTTGAAGAAAAAGAGTTATAAAAAGCTGCTAATAACTAAATTCTAATATCATTTATTTAATTGATTCATATATAATTTCAAGCCTATCAATAAAAATCTATTGGTATCTGTGTAGCTTTTTATATTTCTGTTTTAGCTCATTAATCAAGTCTACAATATGCTTTAAATCAGCATCTTCACTTATTTCTGGCTTAAAAAAATACCTCTACATTCAGCTATAAGGGAACTAACAAGTAACTTATCGTTTAATAATAATGCAGTCATAATTAATACACCATAAAATTCCTTTTTAATGATTTCTTATCTTTATTTGTAATCTCACCCTTTTCACGCTTATACACCATTTGGTACGATAGTATACAATATATTACCTGGTATATTATATACAGTTCGACAACCAAAGAAATTTAAACTATGAGTTGCACAATTACGGAAACGACGAATTGCTTCTAATGTATTAATTAATAACTCTATTTTATCTTTATATGTAATCAAATTAGTAGGAAGTAAAAAGATTAGCAACTTCTCTTTTTATGCTTTGTGCTTAACAGTCTAAATATATTAATAGCACTACCAAAAGAAATATTTTTAAATAAGATCCAAGGCGGTACATGATTATGATGTTTTTAAATAATATTTAGTAGGTTGTTTAGCACTACTAATATCGAGTTGTTTATTAACTTCTTGTTTTTACCTTAGCAAAAACTTAGATGTTTTTATCTGCCTTTTTATAGTGTCTAGTATGTAAATAATCATCTTGATGTACCCCTAAATAATTTGATATTACATAAGAAAGTCTTGTCTTAAATAATGTTTCAATCATTAAGCTATATTTCATAGTTACAGATTGAAGCCCTTTATCTATAAAAAGAAAAAAATATAAATATCTTCTAGTTGTACATTAGACTTAAACCTATCATTCGAAGACATAAATACAGACTTATATCCGTTAATTAAATCATAATACGAAGATGTCATAATAAGGCATTTTTGCTCTATCTCTATTAGAAATAATAAGATTACGAGATTCTAATAAATCTAGTTGCTTTATCTATATCTAGAAATGGTTTATCAAAAGCCATAATTAATACTCCTATATAAATAAAAAAAGGCACTATCTACAGATAGTGCCTTAGTGACCAACGCCCTTAGCGTTGAAGTCTATTCACTACCTATAGTATATCATAATTAATGAATATCTCAAGACATAGGATCATAATTAAATTGCATCATGACGATTAATTTAAGATTCAATTTGCTATAATTGCAATATAATATATAACACTTTTTAATGTTTATAATTCGCTATATAAATTAGAAATTCCTTTAAATCTAAAAAGCCCCTTGTCTGAAATCAGACAAGGGGCTATTTCATATTATCTTTTTAGCCGGTATTATTTTTAAGACGGCTAATTACTTCGTTAGTAATGTTTTCGATTTTGCTGTTAGCGTCAGCCGCACGGATTGTGTACGGATCATCCAATACTACATCCATTTTTTTCTCAACCCGAATAGTTTCAACTGCATTGTGAATTGCTTGCATCATAGGTTGAGCAATTTTGTTGATTTCATCGTTTTCTTTTTGAAGCAATGGAGCTACGGATTTATTGAATTCAGCTTCTGCTTGAGTTTGATCTTGAATTTTTTTCAATTTCTTGTACTTTTTTTCTCAATTTGTGGACGGTATTGAGCGTCTACTTGTTGCATTTTTCATATCTAATGCACCATAGCCAGGGTAGCTATTTACTACTTGGCTCATATTTACTAAGCCAATGTTAGCAGCGCTTGCTACTGCAGCAGTAGCAGACATAGCACCAACGATAGCTAGGGTAGTTAATTTTTTAGATAATTTCATCTGAAATCCTCCTCGAAATAAAAGTGTCACTATACAATCCAATAGTGTACTATTTTTACTATAACAAATCTCGCTAACTTTCACAAGACTATGTTACATAGCATAATAAAGCCCTATGAAATGCTTATGAAAGTCTATAGAAGTTAAAATAATACCCACAAGTATACTCTGAAGCTATAATAGCAGTCGCTACGGACATATTCAGAGCACACATGTGGGTATTACGGCTTTCACCTAGTATTTATAATTCGACATCGAATTATTGTTCATCGTTCAAATAAATGTATTTATCGGATTTCAATTTGGACACGAGGTCAGGCACCAAACCGATAAGACGATCGAAGCTGCTGCTGTAAGGGTTGCCTTTAATGTTGAACAACTCAATGCGTTCGCCTTTAATAACGAGGATAGCGCTTGGTTCCATTTTGGCACCGCCACCACCGCCGCCACATTCGTGGTTTTTATTAGCAGTGTTGTGGTTTGTACCAGTACCAAAACCAAATGTTACGTCTACGAATGGAACAAGTGTAGTATCGCCGATTTGCACCGCTTCGCCTACTACAGTTTCCACCTTAATCATATTTTTGAATTTCTCGAATAGGACTTCCAAATTCTCTTTTACATTACTGTTTTCCATCACAGTACCTCCGCTTTTTGTGAAAGTATCATTGCTGTACGTTCAATACTTAGGTTTTTATACTATGTATTTACTTCTATATGACATATACATTATTTGTAGACCTTATATATTGTCTTAATACAGCTCATTTACTTAGTTGACTTAATATATCCTTACGCTGTTTGACCTTGTTCGGCTTTCAGCTTTTCTAACTGCTTAGCTTCCTTCCGTTTAACCCAGAAGACGCGAGCGCTTTCACCCAATAGGGAACGCATTGGTCTAGATAACAAGAATCTTGTACCATGCCAAGCCATGACAGCTAAAAATGATGCGCCCTTTAATATGACCACTACCTTCACCGGCCCAATTTACATAATCGAGCTCGATGTTCTCAGCTTGTTCAGGCCAAATGCTGTACAGCATAGATGCGATAATCCCCATACGATATGGGTCACCAACACCAAATCGACCTTCTATGGCCACATCCCGTGGTTTAGAGTGGTCATAGCATCGTTTCGAAACAAGGAATAGCTGGTGCCATAATTCTGTATTTTGTACATGTTTCATGAACCAGAATGTAGGAATTTTAGACTTAAATGATGCTACCGGATCGTTTTGGATCTGGTTTTTCAAAACGATGTTTAACCGTCGTTTTGAGGTCTTTCACCTTCGTAAATACCTTTTCCTTGATAGAACCGTCACTGTTGAAAGTAACGCGGCTCACTGTTTCGTCATCGCTTTTAATATGGGATGTTGGATCTTGCTGAATGGAGTCATACCGATCAGCTCGAGCCTGTGCATCCATATCCTTAGAAGCTTGTTCAGGACGTTCAATGCGTTCATTTGGATTTTCAGATCTACCAGCCCCCGGTGATTCTTCATCATCAAAGGTAATGTCAGAACGTTGAGAGCTCTTCAAATCTTCAAAGCTAGTACCACTAGAGCTTGCAGAAGGACCTTGTCCGCCCCCTTGCATCGCCTTCGCAAAAGCTTCTGTTTGAGACATTTCATCGTCTTCGTCCACAACTTTTTGGTATTCTTCGTCTACGCGATTTTCAAGCCATTCTTCATAGTCTTTCACAGGACCAATCTTGAGCATACCCAAAATATATAATTCCTTAAAAAATGGTTTGTCCTGCAAATACGCTAGATGCAGTGAAAATACACGCCACAGCCATTTGACGCGAACCTCGCCTCGATATGGCGAGCGTCCGTTAATTTCGATGCTATATGTGATTGGTGTCAGTAGGATAATCAAGATGAGTGCTGCAATGATGGCCACAATAACGAGGGCCACAATAGCCACTGTACTCAACCACATCACCTCCTTAGGTGTACCTATGATTAGTTTTCAATACCTTTTCGAGCCATTACGCCTTGAAGGTAGTAATGTTTAACCTCTTTCATTTCCGTTACAAGGTCTGCCTCGTCGATTAATTCTTGAGGAGCCCCACGGCCCGTAAATACGAGTTCCGTTTCTGGATGACGAGCATCGAGCAAAGCCTTTGTTTTATCCCATGTAATGAGTTCAAAGAAGAGCGCCATGTTGTATTCATCAAGAACGACGAGATCGTACTCTCCACTGCTAATAGCAGCCAGTGCGCGTTCGTATCCTTTTTCAATGAGGCGCTACATAGTCTTTTTGGCGGATTACCGGATTCAAAGACAACGACTTCATCGCCCCATTTAGCGAGTTCATCCTTGCTTTTCATCCCTTCTTTGATGATAAAGAATGGTTTGCCCACGGTTTCTAAGGTTAAATTCTGTAAGGTAGGTAAAAATAGTATGTTCACTATATACTTTAGATTTCATAAATTGCAAAAGAGGACTTTCTTGCCAGCACCGATGGCACGGATAGCTAGACCGATAGCAGCGGTCGTTTTGCCCTTGCCTTCGCCGGTATAAACTTGTACATAGGCCTTCATAGATATACCTCCGTTCATATACTTTTATTTTACAATATATATGTACAAAAATAAAGAAAAAGAACTTGCTATTAGTGCATTTGCACGCATAACAAGTTCTTTTTCTATGAATTATGTTTTATTTTAGTTACTAATTGGTAAGAAGATCATAGGATCTGTAGGAGATCCATTGAGTCGTACCTCGTAGTGAACGTGAGCGCCTGTACTTTTTACCAGTACTGCCCATCAAGGCAATTGTTTGACCTTGTTTTACGCTCATACCTACAGTTACCAATACAGCACTATTATGGCCATAACGCGTTACGAAGCCATTGCCGTGATCGATTTCAACGAGGTTACCATAGCCGCCTTCTGTATAACCTGCAAAGGTTACAACGCCCGCAGCAGTCGCCACAATTGGTGTACCATAGTCATCCGCAATATCTACCCCTTCGTGGAATGCACCGATAGCGCCCGTTACAGGGTCCACACGGCTACCAAATGGAGAGGTAATAACGCCCTTGCTCGGCCAGATACTTGGTGTAGTATTATTCGTAACACCACCAGACCCAGCAGAGAAGTTAATGGATTGCATAGCCATAAGGTCTTGCGCCCCACCATCGCGAAGGATATTACGCATTGTATAGAAGCTAACTAGCAATTTTTGTGCATCCTTGTCCATTTTGGACAGACGAGCTGATAATTGTGCCGCCGTCAGCGTCTTTACTTCGCTTTCATCAGCGGCTGGCTGCTTTGGGTCGCTACCGTCCCCGCCACCTTGAGATGGTGTGCCAGATTCAGCGCCCTTCAGCATTTGCTTGTTTTCTTCACTAATTTGATTTAAGTTTTGAATTTTTCTTATCTAAAACATCTGTCTTTTTGTTGTAACAATTTCAGCTGTTCAGATTGTAATTGTGTCTGTTGACGTAATTGCACAACCTCAGCTTGGCGCACGATGCCCCAAATGCCGAGAACCAATGCGGCGATAATTATAATAGAGCTTACAATAGCTGCAATCTTCGCTTGCTTGGTTGTTAATGTCAATATGCAGTTGTCACCATTTCTTTCAACTTTATTTGAAATAAATGCCGGTACTTTCAATACAAACCTTCCTTATTTAGAAACGATGGCGCTCGTTAACGCTTCCTCATTGGTGCGCTCGCCCAACGCTTCGTTCAAACTCTCTAATTCTTCTTGTGAAAGACTTACGAGACTTTTACCTTTCACAATAGGTTTACTAAAAATACGGGATTCGCTACGACCGTAAATACTGGAGATACAGATACCGTTATTGTTGCCATCAAGTAATGTAAGCGCAAAAGACAAATCATTACCGATATTTTCAAAGGCATTATATTTAACAAAGCCAATTTTTTTGTATCGTATTGCTTTTGAATATTGCGGATCGCCGCTTGTTCGGTCATCATAGTCTCAAGACCCTTAGCAGCATCGCGAATTTCGCTAACCTCAACAGATAATTTACGTTCTAGGCTCGCACCATTATCCCCTTGCATAAAGAAATCGTATTTCTTTTTAAGGCTCCCTAAGCGAATGTGCAAGATTACACAATACACTAACAACGCTATTACAAGGACGATGGTCGCCATGCCAATCCACGGTTGAATCGATTCGAACATGTATATTCCTTCCTATACAACCATTCAAACTCCAACACTTAATTATACCATTCTTATTGTGAAAGTTAAATGACTGTATACAATTTAATTTAATATGTGTAATTAAAGATTAATTATACCTACCCTTTTATTTCGTCAATAAATGGGCTTATCGCTCGTTCTAGTATACCATGTAGAGCCGCTATGAGTACACCGTAATTTACGATTGGTGTGCCTTGTACAACGGCACATTCAATGCGTCGTAACACCTCGCGACGTGTGAGCATACAAGCACCACAATGAATGATTAAATCATACTGGGATACATCTTTTGGGAAGGCGCCCCCACTAGTAAATTCTAGCTGTAAATCTGTATGACCTTGCTTCTTAAGAAGATTAGGAATCTTTACAGTACCAATATCATCACATTGGCGGCGATGTGTACAACCTTCACTGATAAGCACCTTAGAGCCTGCTTTCAAATTCTTAATCGCTTCTACACCAGCTACTAAATCTTGTAATTTGCCCTTAAAGCGGGCCATCAAAATAGAGAATGATGTCAACGGAATTGTACTAGGTGTTAACTCATCGATGCGATCAAAAGCTTGCGAGTCACAGATAACCATCTTGGGTGGATATTTAAGAGAATTAATCATAGCAGGTAATTCTTCAGTTTGGCACACTAACGCTAAGCCTTTATAGTCCAATATTTCACGAATGGTTTGAACTTGTGGTAAAATGAGACGGCCCTTTGGCGCTGCGCTATCAATAGGACATACGAGGATGATTGTATCCCCCTCTTCTACTAAGCCCTGTAATAGAGTTTGATCTCCTTCTACATCAAGTGGTGTTAACCCACCCAAGAGATCAAGTAATTCTAAACGTTTATCTTGAGATGTAAAATCAGCAGAACCAATGACAGTAGCTAATTCAGATAATCCCTTATGAGTTTCTACATAAGTAGATGCATCTGTTTTTATTTTCTATGTTGTTTTCTTTATCATTTTCTTTGTCAATTTCTGCATTGATTTCATTTATAAATAATGCAATAGGCACATTATTTTGTTTTAATAGGCCTAACCAATGCATATCATCAGCAGTTGGCTCTTCATCAGCACGAAGTACATAAACAGCGAGATTAATCTTTTTCACAACCTCTTCTGTTTTCTCCATCCGCAATGTACCTAATTCAGTTGTATCGTCTATACCAGCTGTATCAGTAATCACTACAGGGCCTAGTGGTAAAAATCTCCATGGATTTACTCACTGGGTCTGTCGTTGTTCCTGCCACCTCAGATACAAGGGATACAGGCTGATCTGTTAACATATTAATCAATGTAGACTTACCAGCGTTACAACGACCAAAAAAGCCTATATGCACGCGGTTTGCTTTAGGTGTTTGTTCCATAGTCTATCCTTGTTACTTAACGTTTATATTTATTACAAAATATAGTTAATCATCTTACAACATGTATTAGTATGTATTAGTACGTATTAGTACGTATTAGTATGTATTATGATGTATTATGATCTACTAAGTTATCTTACAATATTATTATAACTCAATAAAATACCTTATATACAGTAAAAGCGCAGTCCGTAGACTACGCTTTTACCGTGGATTGTAAATTGTATTTACATTATACAGAATTGTTATCGGTTTGTCATTACTAAATTCACATAATTAGATTCGAATTTAAGTATATCAATTATACTCTAAATTCTACTGTTTCAGTATCGTCTGTATTATCTTGACCATCCATAAAAGCAATGAGACGTTCTAATTCTGCTTCAGATGAGAAGGCAATTTCAATCTTACCTTGAACCTTTTTACCAGCACGGAATTTAATATTTACAGGAGATCCTAAGCTTAGTTTTAAACGGTCCATAAGAGCACGTACCTCTGCAGTACTTTGCGGCTTAGCAGCCTTTGCTTTAGGTGTCTTATTTTGCATAGACTTCACAAGAGCCTCTGCTTGACGAGCACTTAACTCGCCTTCTTTAATACGTTCAGCAGCTTCAATTTGTTGCGCTGCACTACGCAATGCCAACAATGGACGCGCTTGACCAACTGTTAAGTCGCCTTCGATGAGATCTTTTTGTACAGAATCACATAATTTTAACAAACGAACCATATTTGCGATATAAGAACGACTGCGACCTAGGCGAGCAGAAATCATTTCCTGAGTTTGTTTATATGTATCCATTAAACCTTGGTATGCCAAAGCTTCTTCAATTGGATCCAAGCCTTCACGTTGTAGATTTTCAACGAGGGCCACTTCTGTCATCTCTTCTGTATTATATTTCTTTACAATAACTGGTACAGTCTCAAGACCTGCAATGATAGCAGCACGGTAACGACGTTCACCAGCTACGATTTGGTATTTATTCTTTTTGTTTACGTACTACAATTGGTTGAAAAAAATACCAAGATTTTTTTAATAGATTCAGCTAATGTTGCCAAACTATCTTCATCAAAAACTTTTACGAGGTTGATCTGCATTAGGAACTAACTCGGAGATTGGTAGTTCGTGAATCTCCTTTTCAGGCAATACAGACTCCACCGTATCTACCTTCATTAAATTTCCAAGGCCCTTCCCCAAGCCGGATGATTTACTTTTTCTTACTTTTTACTTCTCTAGGCATAACTAACCTCTCTCACCTTACATATGCGACTATATATCAATTTGTAACACTCAATTATTTAATAGCCAAGGTATTAGTCTAGTTATTTTAACTATTTAACTAAACAACAAGCTATCTATTTAACTAAACAATTATCTATCTATTTAACTAATGAACTGTTTATTTATCTTTTGAAGCTTTTAATCACTTCTTTAGCTAGTTTAGTATATACGTCCGCCCCTTTAGATTTTTGGATCATATACGATAATAGGTTCACCATAACTTGGAGCTTCGCTAAGACGTACATTACGTGGAATAATAGTCTTATATACTTTATTGCCAAAGAATTTTTAACTTCATCAGCAACTTGAATAGATAAATTTGTACGGCCGTCAAACATTGTTAATAACACACCTTCAATTTCAAGGTCTTTATTAGATGTTTGTTGCACAATAGTAATTGTTTTCACTAGCTGACTAACCCCTTCTAATGCGTAGAACTCGCTTTGAATCGGAATTAACACGCTATCTGCCGCTGAAAAGGCATTTAATGTTAGCAAACCAAGGGATGGCGGACAGTCAATAATGATAAAAATCATATTCGTCACGTACGGGTGCCAATGCTTTTTTCAACATTGTTTCACGTGAAACAACTGAAACGAGTTCCACTTCTGCACCAGCTAATTGAATTGTTGCAGGCGCTACAAATAGCTTTTTAAGCATTGTAGGCTGAACAATATCAGCAATAGGTTCACCATCGATTAGAACATCGTGTACACAGAGTTCTAAATCATCTTTTTCAATACCTAAACCAGAGCTAGCATTACCTTGTGGATCTAAATCAACAAGTAATACTTTTTTACCAGCATCAGCCAAACAAGCGCTCAAATTCACGGATGTCGTTGTCTTACCAACACCGCCTTTTTGATTTGTGATAGCTATAACTTTGCCCACTTAATTCACCTCACATGTTCGTTCAAAATATTTCTTTTTAATTATAACATAAAACAACGATAATTACGGTAATTACAAATCAAATTCCAGGAAATTATCTATATTTTATTCACTAACTACAGTAATTAATAATTCACATATTTACATATTAGCAAATAATATGATTAAATCTTATTTTTAAACCTTATTTTGTATTTCTCAAAAACTACTATAAGAATTTTTAATTGTTTCACGTGAAACAAATTATCTTTATTTTTTTCATAATAAAATTTTTGATTTAAAATATATACGTAAATGTTTCACGTGAAACATTTATAATCAATAATAACATATACTAAAAATTTACGCTCTTAACATATAGTTTTAATACAAAAAAATTTTTATAACAAAATCATTTTTGGTATATAAACATATACCAACCATCCAAATTTACACAAAAAAATTTTTCATTCAAAATTTATCTAAAAACAATTGATTAGAAATCAAAATTAGGCCAATGAAAAATATTTCAGTCAAAAATAAATCATTTAGAAAAACAATTTATTACAAAACATCATTAAGATTACAATTTATTAAGATTACAATTTATTAAAATTTATCATTAAGATTACAATCAATAATCAAGCATCACTACTAAAAAAATAAAAATTTAATATCTTGATCCAAATTTACAGATAAAATAATTAGATTGTTTCACTGAAACAATTTACTATATAACAATAAAGTTATTAGGTAACTGTAATAACCTAAAAATAGTTAGAATACTACTAATGATAACTTTTAAGATTAAAATGTAATTTGATATAGCTTCAAGTTATATCAACATACAACTAAATTATATGAGAATATAGGTCCTATATGCTTTGACAGGCATTATCGATATCTATATACTATTAATTAGATAGTAATTATATTTATAGACATAAAATCAGAAAAATTTTAAGTTTCAACTGATCTATATACAATATACTAAAGATTAAGTACACGTTCTACGGATACGCAGAGCTTTTTTTATTTTGAAGAGGAGGCGTTTCCATGCCCATTTATAACGGAATGCTTCCTGCCATCGATAAAGCAGAAGTAAAACGATACGCAGGACTTCGTCATGCAGAGGATTTTCCACAACAATATGTGGATGAAGCATGTAAAGAAATTCAGTTATTAGCTACACCTAAAGGTGTATATCAAGAATACGATTATGATGCAGAAACAAAGACAATTTTGAGCAATCCACCGCTTAAGATTGAAGGTTCCATCATTGAAAAAAACACTTAGAAAAGTCTACAAAAGTCTATGTATTAGGCGTGACAGTAGGCGAAGATGTAGAAATCCGCAGTGAACAGTTATTTAAACAAGGTAACTACACTGTAGGTTTGTTACTTGATGCAGCGGCTACAACAGCAGTAGAACAAGTAGCAGATCAAGTAAATGAAGTTATCAATACAATTGCAAAAAAACAAGGCTATAAACCAACATGGCGCTTTAGCCCTGGCTATGGTAACTGGCCATTAGAAATTCAGCCACAACTAGCTAAAATCATCAAAACAGAGATGATTGGCTTACAAGTAACAGAGAACTATTTATTGTTCCCACGTAAGTCTGTAACAGCTATCATTGGTTTGATGCCAGCTAACGAAGACATCAAAACAAAACGTGGTTGCACATCTTGTTCCCAAAAGGATTGTGCATCTCGTAAACTACCAGAAAAGGCGACTGTAACGTCTAATAACGAAGGCGAAAAGGGATGTAACAAAACAACAGCTGAAGCCTCTGGTATCACTATGAAAGGCCAACCAACAGAATAATGTTTCACGTGAAACATTGTAAATTTTAGGATGATAAAGGAAGATGTTTATGTATATATTTGACGGTGCTATGGGCACAATGCTTCAAGCTGCAGGCTTAGAAGAGGGCTATTGTCCAGAATTATTTAACGTAGAAAAACCAGAAGTAGTAAAGAATATTCACGCTCAATACTTACAACACGGCAGTGATGTTATCACTACAAATACATTCGGTGCTTGTGGTCTTAAATTAGAAGATTACGACTTACAAGATCGCGTAAGAGAAATTAATATTGCCGCTGTAAAGGTAGCAAAAGAGGCTATTGCAGAGGTTAAACCATCTGCTCGTGTAGCTGGTTCTATGGGTCCTACAGGTCGTTTCTTACAACCATTGGGCAACATGAGCTTTGACTCTATTTATGACACGTACCGTGAACAAGCAGATGCATTGATTGAAGGTGGTGTAGATTTCATTATCATTGAAACTATCATCGACGTACAAGAAATGCGTGCCGCTTTATTAGCATCTCTTGATGCTCGTGAAGCAGCAGGGAAGACAAAAGAAGATGTACAAATTATCTGTCAGTTTTCTTTCAGTGAAGACGGCCGTACTATTACAGGTACACCGCCAGCAGTTGCAACTACTATCGTAGAGGCAATGGGTGCAGATATCATCGGTATCAACTGTTCCCTTGGACCTGAACAAATTACACCACTTATCGAGGAAATCGCTAGCGTTACAAACTTACCAATTAGCTGCCAACCAAATGCAGGCATGCCTCAATTAATTAACAAACAAACTGTATTCCCACTTACAGCAGAAGAAATGGGTCCATTGATGCTTCCAATCGTAGATGCAGGCGCAAGCTATGTAGGTGGTTGCTGTGGTACAACACCAGCTCATATCCAATCTATTTCCGACGCTGTGAAAGCACATACACCTAAAGAACGTGCTCATATTGAACCCTAAAACAATCATTACAAAGCCGTACTAGATTGTTAGAATTAGGTCACAATACAAAACCACTTATCATCGGTGAACGTATCAATCCTACAGGCCGTAAAATTCTTGCTCAAGAGTTACGTGATGGCTCTTTCATCCGTGTAAAACGCGATGCGTTAGACCAAGTAGAAGCAGGTGCCGATATTCTCGACGTAAACATGGGCGTAGCAGGCATGGACCAAACGCCATTGATGGAACGTGCGATTTTTCGAATTATCCATGCTCGTTGAAACTCCATTATCCATCGATACATTGGATCCAGCAGCTATGGAAGTAGCCCTTAAAAACTATCCAGGCCGCGCTCTTATCAACTCCGTAAACGGGGAAGAGGAGTCCATCACACACGTTATGCCATTGGCTAAACGTTATGGTGCTGCTTTGCTTTGCTTGCCAATCTGCAGTGGCGACTTACCTGAAAAAGCAGAAGACCGCATTGCTTTAGCTGAAAGTATCGTAAATCGTGCCTATGGCTATGGTCTTCAACCACACGACTTATTACTTGATCCATTAGTGTTAACACTTGCTAGCGGTGAAGATAGTGCACGCCAAACATTGCGTACATTACAGTTATATAAAGAGAAATTTGGCTTCCCAACAGTAATGGGCTTGTCTAACATCTCCTTCGGTATGCCACAACGCCCTTACTTGAACGGCCAATTCTTAACAATGGCTTTAGCATGTGGCTTAACTACACCAATTATGAACCCATTAAATTATCCAGCTAAAAAAGCGTTCGTATCTAGTACAACACTATTAGGCTGGGATCCAGGTTCTGCTCAGTTCATTAAAGAATACGGTTATGAAGACGAAACAAGTGCTCCTGGTAACGCTGCTCCAAAAGGCCCTGAAAAGAAATCTTTCGACAGCAATGATCCACTCGCTAATATCCGTGCTTGCGTAGAGCAAGGAGAAAAAAAGAGGCGATTATAGATCTTGTTAAAAAAAGCATTAGCCGATGGTATTGATCCATTAGACCTTACTAAAAAAGGTTTATCTGAAGCGATGAACGTAGTAGGGGATAAATTTGGTTCTGGTAAATTATTCTTGCCACAAGTAATGCTTGCTGCTGAAACAATGCAGGCTGCTTTCAACACCATTAAAGAAATCATTCCTGCTAGTGAAAGTTTAGATAAAGGTACAGTCGTTGTGGCAACCGTTAAAGGCGACATCCACGATTTAGGTAAAAATATCGTAGCAGCTTTTACTCGAAAAACAATGGTTACAAAAATCGTTGACCTTGGCAAAGACGTTGATCCAGAGGTCATCGTTCAGCTTATTAAGGACAACAAAGCCGCTCTCGTTGGTATCTGTTCCTTGATGACTACAACAATGCCTCAAATCGACAATACTATCGCTGCTATCCGTGCTGCAGGCCTTAAAACTAAGGTCATGGTTGGTGGTGCCGTAGTATCTCAAGACTACGCGGACCAAGCGGGCTGCAGACATCTATGCTAAAGACGGTATCGCTGCCGTTAACCACGCAAATGATTATTTTGAGACATTAGAAAAATAATTTCTGATTTACATGACACAAAACAAGATGAAAGCTCATCTTAAAAAACTTATTTTGATGGTGAAAACCACTTAAAAAACTAAACAAGATAAGCTTTCACCTTATGTATAGATCAAGAGGTACATGATGACATTAAGAGAGAAACATCAACAAGGGAAATTCACTATCACTGTTGAATTAGACCCACTAAAGAGCAGTTCTGCTCAAAAAGGTATTTGACCAAGCAGCGCGTTTAAAAAGGAAAAAGTAGATGCTATTAACATTGCTGACAGCCCTATGTCCAAGATGCGTATGAGCCCAATTTCCTTGTCCTATTTGTTACAACATAACGAAGGCATTGAAACTATCTTCCACCTTACATGCCGCGACCGTAACATCATCGGTTTACAATCCGAATTACTTGGTGCTGCAGCACTTGGCGTAAATAATATCTTAACCCTTACTGGTGACAAACCAGATAATGGGGACCATCCATTTGCACAATCCGTATTCGAAGTAGACTGCATGGGCTTACTAAATATCGCTAAAACTTTGAATTTGGGCAAAGACTTAGCAGGTAATGACTTAGACGAGCCTACAAACTTCTACATCGGTGCTACTGGTAACCCTGGTGCTCCAGATTTAGAAATTGAACGTCAAAAATTGGCTGCTAAAATTAAAAATGGTGCGCATTTCGTACAAACACAACCAATTTACGATTTAGAACAAGCAAAAACGCTACATCGATAAGATGTCTGAATTCGATGTACCTATCATGCTCGGTTTAATTCCACTTAAAAGCTTCAAAATGGCTACATATCTACACGAAAAAGTGCCTGGGATCAACCTTACTCAAGAAATCCTAGACCGCGTAGAAAAGGGCGGTAAAGAAGCGGGTACAGAAATCGCTATCGAAACATTGGAACAAATCAAAAAATTGCTGCAGGCGTACATATTATGCCTTTAAACGATATCGATACAACATTACATATCATTGATCACGTATAAGATATCGCTTAATAGGCAAGGGGAAAGAGAAAGAGGATGCAAATCTTAGGTTTGCATCCTCTTTTGTATAGGTATCAATTATTTTCTATTATCCGCTATTACGAGATAGCACTAATAAGTTATACTAACGGTTTGTCTTTAATTTCTTTTGGTTTACGTGGGTATTGTTTAGGTGTTTTACCTGTTTTCTTAATGTACAGGATTGCTCGTTTATCATCCAAGGTTGGAAGTATAACAGTACGTACTTCTTCAATCTTTGCTTTTAATGTGCTAAGGGCTTTTATTGGATTCTCCCACTTCTTCTTCATAGATAGCACCTTTTAAAGCAATAACGTAACCACCTTCTTTTACATATGGTACAGTCCATTCTAACAGAATAGGTAATCTCGCTACTGCACGGCTCGTAGCGATATCGAAGCTTTCACGGTAATCTTGATGACTAAGATCCTCTGCACGGCCATGTAAAGTAGTACAGTTCGTCAACTGTAGCTCATCTATAACGGATTCAAGGAAGGTAAGACGTTTTTTCAAAGAATCAAACAACGTAACCTTATAGGCTACGGTCGTAGATTGCCAACGGAATACCAGGGAAACCTGCGCCAGTGCCAACATCGATGATAGACATGCCTGATTTAATAATATTTGAGTCATAGCAGGAGAGGGAGTCGATCATGTGCTTCACTACAACCTCTTTCATATCTGTAATACCGGTGAGGTTGAGATATTTATTTGTTTCAATCATGCGCGCATAATACACGTAAAAGTCTTTTGCTTGCTCTTCCGTACAAAGGCAAACCAAATTGGCTCATTTGCTCCATCATGTATGAAACAAATTCAGACTCAGGTGCGATAGGCACATCGTATTTCTCTTTCATAAGTACTCCTAATAAATTATCAGATATTTATATGATAGTGAAAGTAAACGACACATAGTTAGAAAATCTCATGTCATATGATACATCATATAAACAAATCCAGGTAATCATCAATATATAAGATAGTAGAATAGTATTTCTATTTCAAACCCTATAAAACTCAGAAATTTGCGTTCTACGGCGTTTTTAACCTATTTTATATAAGTTTATATACGAAAAACTAATAAAATGACTATATAAGCGAAATATTTAAGTCATTTTTTTCTTTATATTATAGCATATTCTCAATTTATTCTCATTTACAAACCAAAAATATAGGACCTGCGTAACACAAAAAATAGGGTAGGCGAGAAATGTTATACCTGCATTATCATTTAAAAATAATTAATTGAGAAATCGGTCCATCTTTTTTTCAATTTCATCATTCATCTTTTTCAGTAACCAAAAACTCACGGTTTATTTCTAATTTATCATCATGAACTTTTTCTTCACATATGGATTATTTTGTCTATTCTGAATGTACACTTGATGTACTTCTCTAGTGTACATATTTTAGTTATAGAATAATATATACTTTATAAATATACATATAAATATACAAATATTTACTGATATAGATCTCTATTACATATATAAAAATAAAAACTTGCTACTTGCTAATGAACTTATTTATAGATTACACTACCATTAATAGGAGGTGGTACCAATGAAACAAAAAAATGTATGTGGATATTATTTAAAATGGGCCTATCATTATTTACTCCAGACTATATGAGCGAAGGTCGAGAAATAGATAAACATCAAGAACGGAAGTCTATAACAGAAAAAGCTAGTTAATCGTAACGATTAGCTAGCTTTTTCGATTATATGATTTCTTATCACAATTATTTACTTCTATTGTATTGTTCTAGTTGGATCAACAGTACAGATACATCCGCAGGGGATACGCCAGAAATACGGCTTGCTTGTCCGATGGAGTGAGGGCGGATTTTATTGAGCTTTTGTTGAGCTTCAAGGGAGATACCCTTAATTTGTGTGTAATCCCATTCTTTTGGAAGAATTTTTTCTTCTAGTTTACGAACCTTGTCGACTTGGTCCATTTGCTTTTTGATATAACCTTCATAAGTAATGGAGATATCAACAGCTTCTTCTACGTCAGGAGTATAGCGTTTTAAACCAAATGCATCGGCTACGACAGCATAGGAAAGTTCGTTACGTTTTACTAAATCATAAGCATGAATACCTGTTCTAATAGGTGCTGTACCTAAACTTTCAAGCAAAGCTTGAGTTTCCTTAGATGGATTTACAGGTGTATTTTGTAACATATCCATTGCTTCGTCGATAGCAGCTTTCTTTGCTGTAAATTTAGCCCAACGATCGTCTTTTACAAGACCAATAGAACGACCTTTTTCAGTAAGGCGCATGTCTGCATTGTCTTGGCGAAGCAATAGACGATATTCACTACGACTTGTCATCATACGGTACGGTTCATTTGTACCTTTTGTTACAAGATCATCGATGAGAACACCGATATATGCTTCGGAGCGAGCAAGGATGAAAGGTTCTTTACCTTGAAGCCATAAAGCAGCGTTAATACCAGCCATTAAGCCTTGTGCAGCGGCTTCTTCATAGCCAGATGTACCATTAGCTTGACCAGCAGAGTAGAGGCCTTCAATATGTTTTACTTGAAGTGCTGGTGTTAATTGTGTTGGGTTCAAGCAGTCATATTCGATAGCATACGCAGGGCGCATGATTTCTACATTTTCAAGGCCTGGTATAGTGCGAAGGAATGCGTATTGTACGTCCATAGGAAGGGAAGTACTCATGCCTTGTACGTACATTTCGTTTGTGCTAGTACCTTCTGGTTCTACAAATAATTGATGTCTCTCTTTATCTGCAAAGCGCACTACCTTATCTTCGATAGAAGGGCAGTAACGAGGACCTACACCTTCGATTTTACCGCTATACATATAGGGGCACGGTGAATATTGCTCGTAATGATTTCGTGCGTTTCTTTGTTAGTATAGGTCAACCAACATACATCTTCATTGCGGTTGATCCATTCATCCATAAAGGAGAAGGAGTGATGATGTATATCGCCTTCTTGAACCTCCATATTTTCAAGGTTAAGCGTGCGTTTATCTACACGGGCTGGCGTACCAGTCTTAAAACGCATCAACTCAATGCCATTGTCGAGCAAAGATTGAGAGAAATGTTCTGCTACGCGTTGACCATTTGGGCCACCCACATAATCGATATCGCCGATGAGGATTTTACCTTTCAAGTAAGTACCTGTACAAAGAATAACAGCCTTAGCACCATAGAATTCGCCAAGTTCTGTAACAATACCTGTTACCTTGCCGTCCTCAACCTTAAGCTCTGTTACCATGATTTGCTTAACATTGAGGTTCTCTGTATTTTCAATGGTTTGTTTCATCAAATGTTGGTATTTGATTTTATCGGATTGGCAACGCAACGAATGAACGGCAGGGCCTTTTACCCATGTTGAGCATACGCATTTGAATAGCCGTAGCATCCGCGTTGATACCCATTTGACCACCTAAGGCATCAAGCTCATAAACAAGATGGCTTTTACCAGGACCACCAACGGCAGGGTTACATGGCATAAGCGCAATATTATCTAAACTGATGGTCGCCATCAACGTACGATGACCCATGCGGGCTGCGGCAAGAGCCGCCTCACAACCAGCATGACCACCACCGATGACGATGACATCATAATTATCTACTGTGTACATATCAATTGAATTCCTTATATATTACTTATATTGAAAGTTTATTTTATTTAA
>BNJV01002770.1_pt1 | contig 50164 bp, 53 predicted proteins | sample 8540591 | NCBI WGS metagenome assembly BNJV01 (sample SAMD00202457, study PRJDB9452) | human saliva metagenome | host: Homo sapiens | reverse complement strand
GGCCGACAATTTGACGCTGTTTACAAGCCTTTTTCTACACACAAAACTTGACTGTTTCAAAAAGAACATTTTTAAAAGAGAAGTCGCTTCTCTACATGCCCTGAGGTTGGTTGGTTTGTCACCACCCAGTATGACTTAATGCAACAAGGCATTTACTCCATTTGACAATAGAAACAACACTCATTTCATTAAATCGGGTGGACAATCTTTCAGCTCTGCTTCCCCACATTTTATTCGGTTCTGATCCCATTTTGAAAAGTCAACACGCCATCTTCTGTCAGCATAGAATGGGTGATATAATTGCGCGTATAGGGTTTCACATATATATTGCTGACTGAATATAATAGTTTTGCGCGAAACATCTTTTGCCTTAATAACCAACTTTACCGATATGCACCTCCTCAAATGTCGGTGTCCCTATAATATAATAAGGTGAAACTGGACATACGGGATAACATCCCACAGCCGAGAATACGTACCATGCACTCATCTGTCCAGCGTCGTCATTGCCACAAAGGCCTCCCGGCACATCAAGATATTCATTATCAAGAATCGTTCTTACAGCTTGTTGGGTCTTCCACGGCTGGCCAACGTAGGCATAAAAGATAAGGTATTTGCTGACATGGTTCATTGCCATGCCAATACATGCTGTCTCTAAACATGCGGTCGAGCCGTGCTGTGAACGTTGCCTTTCCACCCATTACATCAATCAACCCATAGACATCATGCGGTACATACCAAGTGTATTGTGCGGGTGTTCCTCTGTAATGAAAGGCTCACGCGTATCAATATTGCTATTGTTTAACCATCTTCCATTGGCCCATCTGCCGTCAGCCCATCCTGTTTTTGGATTGATAACATTGCGCCAATTGCGTGCACGTGCCATCAAACGCCTATAATCTTCTGTCTTTCCTAAAAGCCTTGGCAGCCTGTGCAACAGCGTAATCATCGTAGAGCATATTCAAGCGTTCGACTCACTTGTTCACGCATATGAAAAGCCTCTTTAACACTATCATTCAGTGGGATATAGCCATATTTCAGATAACTTTTGCAACACCCGACGTCCTTTTTCCGTCTTCTATAATCCTTTGAATTTGCTATTTCAAAGGCGTTTTTTGCGCATGGCTTCATAAGCCTTTTTCCTTATTCAGATTGTAGGCCACCCTTTACAAATGATTCGGCCAAAGCTGCTACTGCATGGTCTCCTATCATTGCAGCGGTATAACTATTCCAGCAAGGAAAGATAGGAAGCCAGTACTCTTCCTCATACATATCTACCAAACTCTGTAACATTTCATTGGCCTTTGGTCTCGATAATCATGTTGAGTGGCAGCAATGTTCGATAGATGTCCCACATCGAGAAGTCCATATATGAATGTCGAAAAAGAGGAGTATTCATGCTTCCGCATAAAAATAATGGGTAAGGAATGTAATCGGTTGATTACTAATAGAAAGCAGAATATATAATCTGATAAGGTGAACGATTAAGAAACGAGCGAGTTTCTTTTCCCTTTCTTTATTCTGCAAAGCCTCAAAGAACTCTCTGTTTGATGTTGCAAAGATAGCGATATAATTCATATAAGCAAAGTATTTACGTTGTTTTTTTCAATGAAAAATCAACCTTAGACATTTCTAATTCTATAAAATCGCCATTTTAAGGTATTGCATATATCTATGAACAATGGTAATTTTGCAAAATGATAATCAAAAGAATTCTTTTTAATCTTCATCATTCTACTTTTGCTGTTTCCCTCTGCTAATGCTACTATTTTTGAATTTAGCTGTGGGTGATACTATATACCCTACTCGAAAACATGTTTCTTCATTACATAAAAACGATAGAACTCGATGAAGTTCAAGTTATTGGACAGCGGAAATTGTTTTCCATAAGAAAAAGACACCACGTTTATCAATACTGATTGCCTTCGAGTAAGGAAAGGTGCTAACTTGGAAGACTTAATCAGGAATATTCCGGGCATGGAATACGACAAGGCGAACAGGCTACTATCGTTCAAAGGAAAGCCATTGAACGGCGTAAACATCAATGGCGAGACCTTTATGGGCAACGACATTATCGCAGCGTTGGAGAATATGCCAGCCGATGCAGTGGAACTACTGAAACTGTATGACATGCTCAGCGCATTGGAGAAAAATGACGGGAGTAGATGATGGTGCCGACAATTATGTGCTGGACATCAAGACCAAATCTACCTACAATGGCAGCCTGACAGGAACACTAACGGCTGAACACGGCAATCGCGACAGACGCAGGGATGAGGTACAGGGCAATCTATTCAATGCCAACGGCGAGAATACCTCGCTGACCCTGCGTTTGGACAATCTCAGCAACATGAACGTCGGAAGAAACAATTTCCAAAACATATTGTCGGGCAACATCGTGAAGAAATTCGGCAAGAAGATGACGCTCAATGCAAGCCTCTCGCTCAACGCCTTCCACAATGAAAGCGAAAACCATGACTACGACGAGCAGTATCTTGCATCGGGAACGAAATACCAGAAATCCGTGCTGCTCTCCTCGGGCAAGAACCACAGCAATGCCGCAAACATCAGCCTGCGATATGACATCGACTCAAAGACCCTCCTGAATATCAGTGCCAATGGAAACTTCGGACGGTCAGACAACCTGACTGACAACACAACATACCTATATGAGCGCAATACGGCTGCGGACACGCTGACCTCGGGAACGCTGCGAAATAACACAAAAAGCAATGGAGAGAATTATCATGTATCTGCCGACCTCACACGGCGGATTGGCAAGGCAGGGGCATCATTTACCGTGAAGGCGACACTTGGCGGTAACTCGAATGAAACGAATAATACCAGCCTCTCACTGACGAAATTCCACCACCTGCGCAACGCTGTGGGCGGAGATTCACTACTATTGCGCAATCTTTGCCAACAACTGCCCACCCTGCGCAACGAAAGCAGAATATCATTGCAATATACCCATCCTCTTTGGCAAACAGTTGAAATTGCAGACAGGGGTACGGACTGAATCACGAAGAGGATAGAAACACAAGCGACACTTACGACTATACTATACCGAATAGACCATACATAGATAGCCTAAGTTATGAGAACACACTATCTATATGTGGGCAGGAACTCACCCTGCGAATGGATTATAAGGGTAAGCAATGGAAGATAAACGGTGGTATTGATGTAGAATGGCAACGCAGGAATATCTGCCGGCAACACAATTCGGAAACAGTGGACTATACAGTCAAGGCTACGGAATACAAAACCCAAGTTCGGCGCAAAGTGGAACAACGGAAAAATAGAAGTTGAACTGCGTTATAACGGAAACACACAACAGCCTTCCATACAGGCTTTGCTGACACTTGATGACAAGAGCAACCCGCTGTTCGTGAAGATAGGCAATCCGCAGTTGAAGCCAGCCTATCAACAACAACTGTCCATCAGATTAAATGAGAGAAAATGTGGTATTACCTTTATGGGCAATTACCACAACTCGTTCAATGATTTCGCAGAGGAAGTAACGTATGACTCAAATACTGGCGCACGGACATACAGAACTGTCAATATCAACGGAAATTATTCTGTGGACGGGATGCTGCAATGGCAGAAACAAGTGAAGCGTCTGATGCTCTCTGGTACTATGAGAACTTCTTTTAAAAACCACGTCTATCTCTTTCACGAACAAACGTACGGTAATGCTTTGAAGAGCAAGACACATACAACGGGTAATGAGGTTAGCCTACGATTGAACTACCAGCCGAAATGGGGGAATATTGACCTACACGCCAGTTGGCAACTCTACCGTTCCAACAACTTACTGACAAACACCCATGTAAATACCATTGACTACGACTGTGGCATCAGCGGCACAGTAGAACTTCCCCACGACATTGAAATATGGGGCGATGCAAATTGTCATCTGCGCCGAGGAACCTATTCAACCACAGATGATGACCAGTGGCTATTGAACGTGGGAGCATCGTGGCGTTTTCTCAGGAAGAAACAAGCCACGCTCTCATTCAAATGGAACGACATTCTGAATAGGCGAAGGGACCTCAACCGTTCCGTTTCAGGTTACGGGTATCACGAGAGTTTTCCGACCGCAGATACATAGTTATGCCCTCGTATCGCTGCGATACCGTTTTAGCCTTACCAAAAAGTAAAAACAGAAAAAAATTCTCACAAACAGCAAAAATCCTAATAAATAAGGATTGCAAAAAAACAAAAAAATAAAAATCATAAGAAATAGGTATTGTGAAATCCAAAACAAGGCTCCTATCTTTGCAAATTAAAACAATTAATTTATTATCGAAAATGAAAATAGTAAAGAATTTAACATTACCAGTATTGGTATTCCTTGTGATGGGACTTGCCTCATGTAATAAGGACGAGGCAATTAATTACAGTACAAAGTCCCTTAAAAACACAGAGTTAATGAACATTCTGAAAACGAGGGGCTTTACCTTTGACAAAGACGGCAAGTTGGAACTCAACGACTTGGCGAGACAACACCACCGCATTGGACTTTAGCGGAACCAAACTCAAAGATCTCAACGGCCTTGACGTTCTTCCCCAACCTGAAAGGAAGTGAAGCTGTCAAACAATGGATATGGACCAGTATTCGACTTTGCCCAACTACCTGCACAGATTACCAGAGTGGATTTGACCGGCAATGACATTTACGAATTTAAGGGACTGGCAAATACCGACAATGTAGAGGCTACAGGATACGAGGCTACCGACATTAAACGCCACTTTGAAAAGTTGTATCTTCCTGAGGGAGCAAAATACGATCAGGATCAGATTGTAGCTTTTTATAAAAAGTCGGAAATGGACAAGAAAGCCGTTGATATGAAAATGGCAGACGCAAATGGAAAGTTGAACACATATAACACCTTGCGTAATGTGCCTGATGCCATAGTCAGAAAACAATTATATGATCTTTTCTCACAATTATTTGTCATTACAGAAAATAAGGATACACTTATTGATGTGAGCAAACGAATGACCTCACCCGAGCAAAGCAACAATTCTATTGCTATTTTTGAAGGAAAAAATGCTGACGGTTTCCAATATGTTCTACACAACAAGAGTTTCAAAGGAACAATATTAGGTGTCACTTCAGAAGAATATACAAAAAGTTCCTTATCTGAAAAATGCCTAAACAAATATCATTTTTTTCCAGTTAGAGCATCTTGACTTGCTTAACGGCATAGATATGTCTGCAAATACCGATCTGTTTCATGGGCACATGTACACTTGTCGCTCTATCAAGAAAATGGACATGAGCCATTCTACCAAATTGGGACAACGCAGCATACCATTGGAGATGACAGATATGGATGTATCGTGGGTGGAAATCAAAGACTGTCCGGATCTTGAGGAAATCATGTTTCCTAAGAAGGCGTACATCATGAACAATATGACTTTTCTGCTATTTGCCCAAATTAAAGAAGCTGGATCTTTCGCAATTTGAGTCTTTTTGGAGATGTGATTTATATGAATTAAAAAAATGCGCAGATTATCTACCCAACTATGAAATACAGCGTTTATATGGGTAAAAAAACACAGGAACGCCATTCTGGGTTGGGTATAGATCAGGATATTTTTCGATCGTCAGGAAACAAAAAGACTTTATCAAGAATAATATAAAAATATAGACAATAATAGTTTTGCAGTTGAAGGACAGTATATGCCACATCCTTGGGAACGTCATGAGGATGTGAGATGGATGGATATATGGAAAAAAGAATCCATGGTAATAATGCTATGTATTATTTATAAACTTTTTCACTTTTTAAAATTCATTTGGTATGAAACGATTAATGTTTTCATTGCTCGTACTTCTTATGGCGAGCTTCGTGAGTGTTAACGCTCAAGTAATTAACAATGAAGTCCAGTTTAAGGGTTCTGCAACAAACGTGTATATGGGAGGTAAACATGTGAGAGACATGAACGACTTAACTTTCACGGTTGCTCCTACGGAGGACGGCAGATGTTGCCTTAGTGGGCATGCCGCCTTTCTTGCAGCAGGAATCACCTATCATGACATGGACTTTACACTTAAAAAAGTAGTATTTGATGTTTTGCAACCGAATGGTGCAATCAGCAATGCGTCGGGATATGCACATATTTATATCCAACTGTTCAAAAAAATTTACAGTGTTGAGTAAAGATTTCAATGTAACCAGCCTCACGGGAAATGTTACCGACAACAACCTGACATTCCATATAGAGGCTATCATCCCAGACTACAAGGGTGGTTATGTCATCAGCTTTGATTTCACTGGAAATAAAATCTAACATTGAGTAATGGCAACAAGTAAGAAACATTTGATCCTTTACTTAGTATTTATAGTTTGTTCAATCTTTGCCTCCTGCTCGGGAGACGAAAGGATTGAACAAACCCCTGTTGATACAGAATACGCAGCCAAGGTAAAGGAGATATTGAAAGATAGCATAGTCTTGCGTTCCAAGGCTATGATGGCAACCGTGGACAAAACATTGCTACCCGAAGGATGTCCTTTGAAATATTATTTTCACTGGAACGAAGGTTCTGACAAGCCTCTGAACATTCAGTTGAAGAACTTCTCTGTGGGTAAAATGCCTGTTCAGATTTGGTTTAACATCGATTGCAAACTTACTCGTCTTAACTCATGGGAGAGAGATGAATACAAGGGAGATGGCTGGGTGAAATTTATTGGCGAATACGGTGCAACTACCTATATGCCAAACAAGAATGATACCCAACACGAATATGAGAATGGCGACGGAGGCAGCGGCTATGTGCAGGGCTACCTGAACGTGAACACCAAGCAGATAGAGTTCTCCACCAACTTCAATGTCATGTTGATGCAGAGTTATGTTTACTTACAGACAATCGACTATTCAAAGATGGACACTTTCGAGGAAGATTTCGCTAAATTTGAAGAAGATTTGGAGAAATACAAGCAAGCACATGGATTGTAAAGAGCGAAAATATCGAGTAACTTTTCGCCAGATGAACACAATCATCTCTTATGCCTCCTACATTATTATATAGATAGGTATAGAAAGCTATGCTTTTTCCCGTAAAGAGCATAGCTTTCGCTTATATGAAGGTGTTGGTCGGCGGTTTGTTGATTTGAGAATAAAAAAGGAAACAAGAGTGAAAATAGCAATAACATATATATCGTCAGTCCTCCTGCTGTCATGCTTTAGGCACGATGCCCGCCTTGGCACAGGAGAAGCCGACGGAAAAGGCGGACACTACGAAAACAAGAAACTTGGAGGGTATCGTGGTAATGGGTTCACGCACGGCTCGACCGGTGAAGCTGTCGCCCATCACCACGCGGGTGCTTAGCGGAAAGGGAATGGTGGAAAGCGGATACAGCGACTTTCAGCAAGCCCTGCAGCACGAGACGCCCGGACTGAGCATACAGAAAGTAAACTTTGGCAGCGAGATCAACCTTGACGGTCTCGATGCACGTCATGTGCTCTTCCTCACCGACGGTGAGCGAATGACAGGCGACATGGCAGGCAACCTTGACTACGAGCGTTTCAACCCTGCACGCCATCGACCGCGTGGAGATTGTGAAAGGAGCAAGTAGCACACTCTACGGCAGTCGTGCCTCGGGAGCCGTCATCAACATCATCACCAAGAAGACCAGCGAGCCTTTCACTTTCGACGCTGGCGTTCGCTGGGGGCAGATGAACGAACGCAACTTCAGGAATCCCAAGAAGAAGGATTTTATCTATATGTTCGAGAAGAATGCCGACCGTCCGAATCTGCAAGGATGGCTGTCAGCAGGATTCAAGAAAGGTGCGTTCACCTCGCAGAGCGATGTATGGTACAGTGAAAGCGATGCTTTCTATCTGTATCAGGCGGAAAACGACCGCAAGGTATATACGAAGGAAGCCAATCCATTCTTGGAAAAGGACATCGTGCTGGAAAGCAGTTTTCCACGTCCGCCCATGGGCATAGAGGGACGCGAACACATAATCGCCTCACAGAAGCTCTATTTCGAGCCGTCAAAGCATTTCAAGGCGCAAGCATACGGCTCGGTGTTCTTCATCAACCAATATGACTTGGTGCAGGATCTCGTGCTGACACAGGGACGAGACTATACATGGGGGGTAAAGGCGAGCTACGCGCTGAAAGACTGGCTGACGATTACGGCAAGTGTTCACGGTGATTATTACGACCGCTTCAAGCGGCATGAGCGGCGCGATGAGCGCAAGCCCGTGTACCACTCGCGCATCTTCCAGCCACGACTGACACTCAGCAGCAACTACTTTGCCGGTCATGCACTCGTCATGGGACTGGAATACTGCGGAGACCGACTGACGAGCGACCGCTTCGTCAATCACAAGATGACATCGCGCACGCTGGAGGAGACCGAGTTCTATGTGCAGGACGACTGGACGGTGAACAACCATTGGATGTTCTCGGGCGGCGTGAGAACAAACTTCTCGGAGGCTTTCGGATTCATGTATATGCCTAAGATTGCGGCAAAGTATTCGCCCGACGACTATTGGGCTATACGTGCCAACTACTCGATGGGCTACCGTTCGCCAAGCATCAAGGAATTGTTCTTCAACTGCGATCACCTCGGTATGTTCATGATTAAGGGCAACGAATTCCTGAAACCAGAGAAGAACAACTACGTCTCGGCAGGCGTGGAATACAGCAACCGTCATTTCTTCTTCAACAGCACGCTTTACGGCAACTTCTACCGCAAGAAGATAGAGGGCGTATGGCGCATCTACGACATGCAGTACAATTTCGAGTACGTTAACCTCGACCGCCAGACGATAGCAGGCGTTGACTTGCTGGGACGCTGGACGCCGACCGACTGGCTCACGCTGAACGCTAGCTACTCGTATGTATATGTGAGCAAGGAGAAAGGACTGCGCATCAACACCACGTCACCCCATGCGGCTACGGCAGGCGTGAAGTACAGTTACAAGAACAAGAGGAACTACCGGCTCGATGCCTACTTCAATGCGCAGATCATGGGCGAGAAGCAATACGACGTACAGGACCGCGTGTATGTGGAAAAAAGACGGCAGGTCTTACGATGCCTATTTCCGCTGCACGCTGCCCACCTACACCCTGTGCAACCTGAACGTGGCTCAGACTTTCCGTGAGAAAATCCGCTTGTCGGTAGGCGTGGACAACATCTTCAACTACAAGCCACGGACGTTGGGTTCGGGACTTACCGCCTTTAGCGTTCCAGCCACGGCCGGGGCAAGAGCATACATACAATTGGAATTCAAAATATGATGAATATGAAAGCAAGAATATTTCCTATCCTCGCATTGGCTTGCCTGTCGCTGTCCTCATGTCTTTCGTATGACGCCGACGAGTTTACTGGCAGAATTATGCCGAGGGTGGCAAGCTACACCTCCGGCGTGACCAACGACTGGATCTACTTCAACCTGCGCACGGGCGAGGTGTTCAACCGCACCGCTCCCAATCAGGAGATAAAGGAGGGCGAACAGAAGAACCGTCTTGACTGGGACATCGCCTTTTGCGGCTACCACGTCCGCACCAACAGCGGTACGAGCGGCAACGGCAAGGGCGGTGCCATCGACTTAGGGTATGGTGACTATGACCGCTGGCAGCATATAGACCAGCTTCCCAAAGGGCAGGGCTGGGTCGTGGACGACGACAAGACCGTGAAGATTACCTACTCGCAGTCAGACTGGTTTCGCTATGTGAACACGCACGGACTAGACCCGAAGGAAAATCCATGGTTCGACCCAAACAACGGGCCGCAGCGCACGCTTACAAGTGCCAACCCCTGTTGGAAAGAAACATGTTTCTCTCTGGTCCGCCGATGACCTACACGCCGTCGTACCATGTTTATGCAGTGCGTACCGCCGACGGAAAACATTATTTCAAATTACAGATTATCAGTTGGTATAACCAGCATACCGAGATAGACGATACGGGCGGCCAGATGAGCTACTACTGCGACGAGTTGAAGCAATGAGTTTCAACTCGCATAAGCGTCGATGAATTTTTAAACGATAAAAATAAGAATGATGAAAGAAAAAAAGCAAACTTTATCCATGGCGCACCATCGCCTCGTTCCTTTTGGTGCTTTTTGCCATGCCCTTGGGTCATGCGCTGATGATATTGATGGAGAAGTTTATGGACGAGGGCGCCATGCATGTAGCAGGGTTTGCGATGGGTTTCGTGGGGCTTGTCCTCGTTATCGTCGGCGTGTTTGTGAAGGGCGACACCCGACAAACGCTGTGGGGACTCTTCGGTGGACTGCTTTTCTGGACGGGTTGGGTGGAGTTCCTCTTCTTGTATTATGCCCGACGTTATGGCGTACCGCCTGAGATAGAGAATGGCGTGGTGGTGACGAAGCCCGAATACCTTATCATGCCTGCCTCGTTTGGCTTGTGGATGATGGTGATGACCATGTATGTGTTCAGCACAAAGAACGGCTGCGACCTGATTACATGGATACAAAAGGTATGTTTCCGAAGCAAGCGCAAGGTTGTGGTGGTGCAACCCATGACGCGCCACACGAGCATCGTCACGTTCATGGAACTGAACATGATTCTTTGGGCAATGTACTTGCTGCTCATGTTCTGCTACGACAAGACTTTCCTCGCGATCATCACCCCTGTGACGTTTCTTGTGGGAGTGGGGTGTCTCGTCGGGTCTATCTTCATGTTTCGCCACCAATTGCACATCGCTGCATGGGGTGCGAATATACGAATGGCTATCGCCACCGTCATCATCTTTTGGACACCTGTGGAAATATTGGGAAGGATGAACTTCTTCCAAGAGTTTTGGGTAGAGCCAGAGAAACACGTGTGGCAAATGCTTGTCATCCTCATGGCTTTTTATTTTGTTGGGTGTTTATCTTTGGTTGAAGAGTAGGCTACGAAAGAGAACCAAATAAAGGGAAAAGGGTATCGAATGAAGAAATCAACATGGAGACAACACCATAAATGGTTAGGAATAGTCTTAGCCCCATTTATCATACTCTTTTTGTTTCTCAGGAATTGTTCTCAATCATGCTGGCTTGTTAGCAGATGTAAACATAAGCCGAAAACTTCTGCCAGCGGAGTATCGGTATGACCGGTGGAACAAAGGGTTGCTTCGTGGAACGATGAAGTGGAATTGCAAGACGTTGATATATGGCAATTCAGGTATATGGTTAAAAGAGGAAAGCAACGGCACGATAAGAGATTTTAACAGGGGCTTGCCCAATGGTGCCGACCACAGAAGTATCCGTGGCGTAGTTTCTATGCCAAACGGATTCCTATATGCCATAAGCCAGTATAATCTATATTGCTTGAACGAGTGCGGCGCTTGGATGAGGATTGACTTGCCCAATGATGAGCATGAACGGCTAAGCGACATTACGCAGAAAAACGATTCGCTCATCATTACCGGGCGCTCACACATCTATCTTTCTCATGTTCCTTATCATACTTTTCAAAAAATCACGTTAAAGAAAGGTGGCAATGACAAAGGCAAAGTTTCGCTATTCCGTACAACATGGCTTCTTCATGGGGGCGGACTGTTTGGAATTGTAGGCAAACTCTTTGTCGATTTAGTGGGGCTTATCCTCTTGTTCCTATCCATATCAGGCATATACTATTCCTTTGCACCTCGCCCGCATTCATCATTCGGTGCACGAATTAAAAGCTGGCTGATTAAATGGCACAACCAAATAGGCTGGGCATCCATATTCTTCTTGTTGCTGCTTACCATTACGGGATGGATGCTACGCCCACCTGCACTCATAGCCATCGCTTCAGCCAAAATCCCTCCGATACCTTTTTCCGCAATGGATAGCGATAACCCGTGGAACGATTGCCTACGCTCACTACGGTATGATGATGACAAGGAGGACTGGCTGCTATGCACTTCCGACGGTTTCTACTCTCTCCGCCATTTGAGCGACACACCGCAAAAAGAGCAAGTGCAACCACCCGTGAGCGTTATGGGCATCAATGTTGAGCAAAAAGACAGTCGGCACAAATGGCTGATTGGCTCGTTCAGCGGTCTGTATGTATGGGACAGACCCCACGAGGAAGTTACCGATTACTTCACCCACCACGCACCCCAGCCTACAAGCGAAATGCCTATCAGTAGCCATCCTATATCAGGTTTTTCATCAGATATAGAAGATGCAGAGCTTGTCGTAGATTACAACAAAGGTTGTCCCCGCCTTTCCATGCCCAATATCATGGCAACGTTACCCATGTCGCTACGCAATGTTTGCATAGAAGTTCACACAGGGCGCATCTTTACATTCTTGGGTAAAACTTCTATATTATACATTTTTCTCATGGGAATTGCTTGCGTTTGGTGTCTCTGGAGTGGCTGGAAGATACATAGAAGAAACCCTAAAATCTTCAACCTTAATTGAGTTTACAAATCTTTCATTTGAAATATTACGATATACGATAATCCTCTGTCAACTCAACTGCCTGCTGTTGGAGGCGTGTAACCTCGTTTGTAAGATTGATAAGTTCCTTCAACAATGCCTGCACGCTTTTGGCTGCCGTATAGCAGTGCAAAAGTTTGACCACCTGATTGTAGTTTACTCCTATTCTGTGAATTTCCGCAGTAAGCTCGGACAACTTGCGATTATATTCCACTGCGGACTTGTCCACCATAATCACTTTGAAGTGTTCTCCGAGAATGCGGGCACGCACAAAGTCAGATTTGCTTACCGCACCCGATTTATTGTACAGGTCAATGGCACGTAGCTGGTCTTCACATCGGGCATACGGGTGTCCCATCTGTCCCAACGGGGAACTTCTTCTATATTTCTATGTCCGTAACGGTTCTTATTAGCTATTTCTAATTTGGGCATAATTGTATTGTTATGTTTGTTTTCTAATCACGACTTTGGAGTGATTTAATCCCCTTTCGGGGCAAGGGTCTTTGTGGGACAAATGGCAGTTTGTCGGACAAAGACACACCTTGCTGATGTAGAAAATGGGATTATAAGCCCATGCTGTGTTACTGCATTCATTGAATACAGTAACTCAGCGTAGGCTTGCATTCGAGGAATGCAGTACTTCAGAGTTTCCGCCATCTTTCCACATCATCTTTGTATTGGTCGAGATGTTCTCGAAGCACCTGCTCCACATATCCTGAAACGCTTGCTCCCTGCTCACCGATTTTCCTCACCACAAAGTCCAACTTTCGTTGAGTTTCCTCTGATACATACACGGCTTTGCGGTGGCTGTTGCGAAAGGGCTGGAGATATTTCCCTGAAACTCGGATAATTGCTTTCTGTCCTTTGTTTTTCCCATTCGTTTGATGAAATTCTTCGGTAGAAGTAACCCTTTCCGTTGGCGACAACTCTGTTTCTTGATAGGACGGTTGAGAAAAAGTCCTTGTTACTCTCCTTGTCATTTTGTTCCTCAACTTTATCAACAGGCTCAAACCTTTCTTTTTCCTCTTCATAATCGAAGGGCTGGTCAAAATCGGGCACTCTTCGGGCTTGCGGAGCTTTTAACGCCATAATTTCCCATATCTCTGATGGCTTGTTCCAAGCGTTGTTTCTTTTTTCATCTATGGTCTGCCATAATTTCTTGGGTATCGGGTTATAGTGTCTTTTCGAGCATGGCTTGTATGTCGCTCTGCTTGTAGAGTATCTTTGCCCTCCGATTTTGCAGAAAGGAAGCGTTCCTGAGTTTCTGATACTCCTGGAGCGTGCGTGTGCTGAGCCGTAATGAGCTGCAAACTTCCTCGCCTGTAAAGGTAAACCTCTCCATCCCAACATCGGACGGGCTGTGACGCAATACCGCTCCAACTTTCTTTCAAGAGTGCCTTCCATCAGTTGTGCAAAACAACTGCATCTGAGGGTCTTCCCTGCGTAATGATTTCATTCTCTGCCATAATTCATTCATTCTTTGATTTCAATCTTGACTGCATTCAGCATTTCACATGATGTCGGTCTGTTTGTAATAACACTTGTGTCCAATCATGGAGAAAGGGATTTTTGCCCGTATCTCGGTATGATTGTAGGGTACGCTTGCTGATGCCCTAAACGCTTTGCACACGGCTTCGTTGTCGAGCCATTGCTCCGTCTCGGAGGATTACCGATGAGTTTGTTCCACACGATGGATAAAGTCTGCAAATTCGGAGCGATGTCGCTCCCACGCTTTGCGGTCGATGATAATGAGTTTCATTGCCTTAATTTTGTTTTGATTACTTTATTGTTACTCAGCAAACAAACTGTTATGCAGTCCATTGCCGTACTTCTCGGGTGCAAAAGTAAACCCCTCGGAAGCACCACTGCAAGAAATGAGGATAAGCAGGGAAATAGAGAGAAAGCAATAGAAAAACAAAGGAAATCCGTCTGTGTTATTGCGGTAATGAGATGAGGTGCCGGCTCGTTCCTTTTATTATCTTGTTGTTTTATCGATAATTCGATAGTTCGACAAATCGAGATGTCGAAGTGTCGATAGATAGTTTTATCGATAGATTATTTTGACGATATATAGTTTTGACAACATATAGTTATGACAACAGATAGTCATGACAACAAATTGTACAAACAATAGATTGTCCGTATTATCGTCAGTCCTATCTGTTGTTAGTTGTTACGCCTTGCGTCCAAAGAGCCTGAGTATGCCGTATTCTTGTCGTGCCTATACTCTCTACGGCAGCCCAGCCCTGCAAGGTTGGGAGAGATGAATACGACCGCATGGATATAGAAAATGGCAATACCACCTTGAAACAGAAAAATCCTGCGGTGGAGATTCTTCTCTCCATCCGCAGGACTCGACCTTGTCAGGGCAGACAGGCTGCCGTTGTACCTTTGCACGATAAGAAACGGCATCAGGAACTTTGCGTGCGCCGCCTTTGCCTACAACGCCTTCGGGCTTGCTTCCTCCGTCTGTCTGACCGTTGGCAGATTGTTGCTCTCGATGAGCAGCACTATCGTGCCTGTGAGTTCGGTGTAAAGACGGCCGTATTGCTCGTCAGAAGCCAATGTGTCCGTCAAACCGAACTTGTCGAATGTGGCTTGAACAGCCTTGTTCGACAACAGTATAGGTACGAGTTTCTCTGGGAGCGGTGCAGGAAGTTCCCTTTCAAACTCGTTTTCCAACACGGATATAAGCGTATCGTACTTGGAAAAGTGCAAGCCTTGATACAATGCCTCGCTTGCCATGCTCTCCGCTTCAATGTGTGTAAAGCCTTGTGCTACAGCATCGCAGTAAACTGTGAGAGCCATATCTGCCCGTGCAGTGATAAACTCCGTATCTTGCAACTTTTCGGGGTGATGCTCACTCATGTAACTTCTTAACTTCAATCGAAAGTAGGAAAGTTCCTGTTTGTTCTTCTGTTTCATTGTTTTTTTCTTGTTAAAAAGTTGGACTTCTTTTTTTTGAATCATTCATTACGGCTGTTACATCCCAATTATGGGACTTGACTTTTTCGGTGTTCTTGACGGACACAGCCGTAAGGCTTTACGCAGTACCCTTGTATGCTCACTACCCATCAGGGGTTGCATTTCCTTGGCAATCTTGCTCTTGGTCACCCGTGCATAAATCTCGGTCGTGGAGATGAAAGCGATGCCCCAGCATCTTGCTCACCGTCTCTATCGGAAGTCCGTTCTCCAGACAGATGGTCGTGGCAAAGGTGTGCCGTGCGGTGTGCGAGGTCGCTTGAGTATGCGGTGGCAGTCCTGCCTTAATACATATCTCCTGAATAGTTCTATTGAAATTACTGTTGCTGGGAAACTCTCGAAAGAAAAAGCCCCTCCTTCGTCCGTGGCTCACAATGGCGAGTATTTTTCTCGGCAACGGGCAGCAACGGGACAATACTTCTGTTCTGTGTCTTTGTTCGACAGAGCGATATGTACCTACGCCCATCCCCGAATGTATAAACATCGTCCATTCGGAGTTTCTTTAAGTCTGAGAATGCCAGCCCCGTGAAACATCCCAAGAGGAAAATAAGTCTGCAATGGTTATCTGTCGAGCGGTGCGGACGGTAAGCCAAGAGTTTTTGCAGGTCGTCCGCCGTAAGTGCATTGCGCTCGTAGGTAGGCGTTTCTATGTCTATGAGTTCAAAAGGGTCTTCACGAACGTATCGCTCCTGCAATGCCTTGCGAATGACCTGATGCAAGTGGCGTAGGCGGTTGCCGACACTGCTTTCCTTGTTTCCCAAGTCCCGAAGCATAAAAAGGCGATAGTCCTCAAGCAAAGTCTTGTCCACCTCTGTGGGCATACAGTCTGCCCTGTCCCTTACTTGCAGGAAATGAACAAAACTCTTGTAGCTGTCCTTAAAAGCCCTGACAGTTGCCTTGCTTAATGTTCTGCCCTGCAATTCCTCCTTGTATTCACAAACGGATTGATATAGCTCCGTAAGTGTTGGCATGGGGCGACTTTGCTGCATATAACGCTCCTTGAGGTATTCCGCCGTGATATAGTTTTCTTCCCTTAATGTACGTTCATAGAGTGAATGCAAGCACTCTTCTATTGAGTTCAGTTGCAGATTGATGCCGCTTGAATTACCTGTTGTCGCCTTGATGCACCCTTTTCGGGCAAGCCACTCGTCGGGGGAAGTTTGCAACTGCGTGGAAAACGATGAGGACGTTCCATTACAGGTGATACGGCAACGGATTACGCATAGTCCGTCTTCATTGGTCTTGCTTCTATCTATGTAGAATAGTATGGCAAATGTACTTTTCATTGTTCTGCGGTTTTAGTTGGTCAGTTGATAATGTGCGAGTTGTGGAAGTATTTTCTCTATGTCCAGAAAGACACGCTCGGGAGATGTCTCCGCATACACTTGCGTGGTTTTGATTTGACTGTGTCCGAGCATTTTGGAAACGCTCTCAATGGACACGCCCTCCGACAGTGTCATCTGAGATGCGAAGGTATGCCGTGCCATGTGATAGGTCAGCGTTTTCTGAATACCGCAAAGCCGTGCTATCTTTTTGAGGTGTATGTTTACCGTGTCGCATCCGGGTATGGGCAGCAGATACCCCTTGGGCGGTTCGTGTCGGAAAGCCCTCGTGTGAATGCCCCGATAACGCTCGATAATGGCAGCGGCTTCGGGAAGTAGGGGGATGTGGCACACGTTGCCCGTCTTTATTCTCGGCTTGCGTATCCAAGTCATTCCCGCTTCGTGAAAGACGTGCTGCTCCGTCAAGTGATACACGTCGGTATAGGAAAGTCCCGTCAGGCAGGAGAAAAGGAACATGTCCCTCGACACTTTTTCATAGCCTTGCAGTTCGTCTTCTCCCAAGGCTGCGATACGGCTTACCTCCTCCCTCGTGATGTAACGTGGAGTGCCCACTTCCCAACGAATGGAATGGTTGATGAAGGGATAGGTGTCAATGATATGCCGTTTATGCAGGTCTTTGAGCAAGGAAGCCAGCATGGAGAGATAACCAGCCGAGGTGTTGAGCTTGAAGCCCTTTTCTTTGGCGAAGTAGTCCTCCAAGTCTTTGATAAAGGCGATGTCGGCTTTCTGCACGGGAATATCCTCCACACGGTAGCGATACCTGACGAAGTTTGCCAGATGCTTGTGAAAGAGCAACAGGCATTTTAGTCTGCGTTCGCTGCGGTCTATGCCCACACGCTCACGGAAGCGGTTGATATACTCGCCCGTATGATAAAGCAGTCCTTGCGACTCGCTGTTCAACCCGAACACAAGTTCCCTTACTCGCTCTGCCGTGACGCGAGCATCGGATTTTCCCGAAAAGAGACTCATAAACCTTGTGAATACTCACCTGAAGGCGGTCAAGTTCCTTGTTTACCGATACGGCTTCGGCACTCTTGCCCAGCAGTCGGTTTTTGCGACTGTCCCACAAACGAGGAGTACACGAGCATTTGCAACTGAACTGTACCATAGAGCGTCCTGCGCTGATGCGTCCCATGATGGGACTTTTTTTCCGTTTTTTTGTCCTGCGTACCTCTCTTGAGGTAGAAAAAGCAGCTTGAATTTTTTTCTTTTTCCATTGTTTTTTTACTTGCAAAAATTACACTTCTTTGAGGAACTTTGAGTGATGCAAAACATTGATAATGAAAGAGAAAAACGCCGTTTTAGTTACCACTTTCAGCCGTCCTTTTTCCTTTCATCGTTTTTCGAACGATTTGGTAACTGAACTCCCTCCTTTTTCGCTCCCTTTTCTGCCTGTTTTCCTATGATGCAACCCTAAGAAGAAACAAGCAATATCCGCTGTATTTCAGTCAGATATGACTTTTATGCCATTTTCTGCTTTCTACTCCCATACTTCCGCATAAAACGCAGCCAGCTCCGGCACCTTGATGAACGTCCTAAAACGTTCCTTCTGAATGATGTCGTTTGTGATGGAGAACTCGTAGTCAGTTGATTTCTTGGCAAAGACCGCTGCCCATGCGTCAAAGCTGTTGATACCCTGCCTCTCCAAAGCTTGCGGACGCAGATACTTGAACAGAAGATACAACTCCGTTAAGCTATTGGAAATAGTCGTTCCCGAAAGGAAAGTGGCTCCCAAGTCCTTTCCGGACCGTTCTTGTATGGTACGAATAGCAAAGAGCATGTTTAAGGCACGCTGTGAGCCATCGGGATTGCCCAAGCCCGACACACGGTCATGGCGAGTGTTGAACATTAGGTTCTTGAATTGGTGGCTCTCATCCACGAACAAATGGTCAATACCCATCATCTTGAAATCTACGGAATCATCCTTGCGCTCAGCGATGCTATCCTGTATGTTCTGTAACTTGGCTTCAAGTGTCTGCTTGCGCTTCTCCAAGCCTTTGAGCATACCACGGGAGATGTCTCTTCCTTGTTGCCGCAACACTTCGAGATTTTCTTCCACGGAGTCCAGTTCCTTTTGCAAAATAGCCTCCTGTATCTCCAAGGCCTGCGGTATCATGCCGAACTGTTCATGCGTCAAGATAATACAGTCCCAGTCGTTGTTCTTGATGTCGTTGAAGATACGTTGGCGGTTCTGCTTGTTGAAATCATTCTTGCCTGGATAGAGTACCTTAGCATTGGGATAAGCTTTCCTAAAGGTATCGGCAATATCGAAGACGTTTGCTTTCAGCCCGATAATCATCGGTTTGTTTGCCAGTCCCAAGCGTTTCATCTCGTAAGCAGCCGTACACATGATGAGTGTCTTTCCCGCTCCCACCTCGTGGTCGCAGATGCCGCCACCGTTGGTTTTGAGCATCCACACGGCATCCTTCTGGCTTTTGTAGAGGTCGGCAATGCCCAATCGTCTGAGGTCAAGGTCGGGAAACGTCTGGTGCGTGCCGTCAAAGTTGGGTCGCACAAAACAATTGAAAAGACGATTATAACGGTCAGAGAGTTGTTGCTTGAACGTGTCAGGTGTGCGTCCGAGCCAATCAACAAAGCCCTGCCTGATTTCCTCAATCTTGGCATTTGCCATCTGGATGGCATGTCCGTCCCTTACTTTGATAGTTTTGGTCTCTCCCGTAACCTTGTCCGTCACCTCCTTGCTCTTGTTGATGTCGGGAATGGTATTGTGTAGGGCATGCTTTAAGAGATTGATACCGTCATAGCGGCGGAACTCGCCCTGTACGGCATACTTGTGCCAGATATTAGCATTCTTTCGGTCGCAGACAATGGAATACTCGTCCATATTGGAATGGTAGGACACGCTAATGTCCGTCCCGAAGAACTCCGAAGCGAACCTGCCATAGACTTTGGCAGGTATCCAGCGTTCACCGAGATTAAAGTCAAGGTCTGCAAATGGAATGGGTGTTGGCGTGGCTGCACGCAAGGCAGCAAGGCTCTGTTTTGCCTCTTCGTGGTTGGGATGATTCAAGAGCCACGACTCGATACGCTCAGCCTTCTCTATTACATTGCCCGAAATGAACTTGTCCGCTACCTCGTAGGCATTCTCTTCGGGATTGAAATAGATACGACCTTCCAAGGAAGAAATAATGTCGTTCTCTTCCATATCAGGTAAAAGCGAACTCATGTAGTCAAGTTCCACCGTGCCGTACTTGTTGAGCGATGCACCCAGTGCCTCCATCGGGTCTGCGGCAACGGACAGTTCGGTGGTGGAAATGCCGTAGGATGGTCAAAGATATCCGCCTTGACGTACCTGCCGTTCTCAGAGCGTTCCAAGAACAGCATTTCCACGCCTGTAGCATCCATCTTGATGATGTCGGTGTTCGCCTTTTGGTTAAAGTAGCCCCAACAGGATACATAATCATCATACAGGTGGTTGAGCCTGCTGCGGTCTTCCCTGTCTTCTGCATGGTTCTCTGCCTCGTAGTCATAGAGACGGTGATAGCACTCCCGTATCTCGATATAGGCTTTGAGACGTGAAAGCTGCGCATACGGCAAGTCCATCGGGTTAAAGGTTGGATGTCGCTTTAAGTCAGAAAGAAAGCCTATCTGTCCCTTCTGCACGACGATGGAGCCGTCTCTCAGGTGAGAGTCCGGCGAAGAGAGAAAAGGGCGTGGGGAAGCGTCAAACTCCTTTCTGACTTCCGCTATAGGTTTTGGCTTGCGCTCCTCGGCTTCGTTCATGAAGTCGAAAAGTGACGGCTCACGTGAAGAGGAAGAAGCCTTTTTCCTACTACTACGGGTACGGCGTTGAGGAATGATTGCTGCCTTTTGTACCTTGCTGTCCGATGATTTCTGGGGAGCAGTTTGAGTTATAGGATGGCGCACCTGTGAAGTTCCTGAATTATCCTTGATTTCATGGTTCACACGGGTAACTTCTCTTGTCCAAAGGCTGTATTCCTCCGGGGCAAACAGTGACAGCTGCTCCGGTTGTCCGATGTCTTCCATGTTATTGTCCACCACTGGATGATGATCGTCGTCAAAGAATATTGTCTGCCCGTTCATTTCTCTCGGAGCTTCAATATCCGTACGGATTTCCCGTTGTTCCTGCTCGTATTGACGATGAAGCGTCAGGGCGGGTACGCCTTCGGGCGCAGGTTCAACGTTTATGGACGATTGCTCTGACACAGATTGCTGTGGTGCAGACTCCGATGATGGTGGTTGCAATGGAGTGGTCTCTCTGTTGGAAACGGTATTTTCTTTTGCCTGTGCCTTGGTAATGGTAAAATCGTCCGGTTCTATGACTTGCCCGACATTAATTCCTGTTTCAGTTTCTAATTCCTCGTTGGATGTTTCGATTTCAGAAATACCGTTCACAATCTCCTTAACAGTGTCTTCTGCCTTTGTTACCACTTCTTCCTTGATTTCCTCTGCCACCACTTTTTCTTTTGTATATTGTCCCCTGACGATTTCTTCCAGTTCGGCTATCTCGTGCAATTTCTTAGGAGAGAAGTACAGGTCACGTTCAATGCCCAGTCCTCTTACTTTTACGCCTTCCATCTCATCGAGGGACATATTGCCAAGCTCCCAGCCATAACCCATCGTGACAGCACCGAAACCAATGCGGCTCTTAGGGTCATATTCCAAAAGGTAGGCTGTGTATGCTCCCATCGGGAAGAAATAGCGTGCATAGGCAACCTTATCGCCTATGAGTTCCTTTTCTGTCGAATAGAGTTTAGGTAACTGTTTCCTGATACTGTCGGGCATGAGGTTATAGGCATCGTTTATACCCTTGTCTTCAGTCTTTGTCTTCTCTGTTTCTTCTTCCCGACTTATGGTAATACCCAACTTGCGAAGCTGTTTCTCCGCTTCTGCCTCTCGCTCTGCCTCTGTCATTGGTATACCTGTTTCATATAGTTTACGGTCGATACGTTGTCCCATTTCAAGAGAGAGTTGTGTTCGGAGACTTTCTGCCATTTCCTCAACCCCTCCCGTGAACCGATACTCCCATGCAGGTCTTCCATAAGGGTCTGTACCCATTATGCGCTCTGTGGCAATGGTGCGATGAGATATGTCTTTCCAATCTCCTACAAAAAGTGAGTTATGCTTGAAGACGACAGTAGAGCCTTCTTCCTTGGGAACGGAAACGGTTTCTACGAACTGCTGTTCAATTCCTTCGCCAATTTCTTTACCCGTCTGCTTCTGCAGGACGATGAGGTCACTGCCTACGTCCGTACCTGCATTGTCTGAAAACAGACTTGATGGTAGTCGGAGAGCGGAGATAAGGCGGCTGTTCTGCATGAGGTAACGGCGTATGGCTTCATTGCGGGGACTGTCCAAAACACCCTGTGAGGTGATGAATGCCAGTAAGCCACCTTCCTTGATGCAGTATAGACCTTTCACGAAGAAGTAATTGTGAATGGCACGTGTGGACTCACGCTTTAGTGTATCCTTACCTCTACTGTACTCTCGGTCATAGACCATGAAGTCCCCGAAAGGAATGTTGCTTGTAACAAGGTCGTATTTGTCCTTGCCTTCCAGTTCTCCAATAGCTTCAAAAGGCTCGTTTCTAACGAAAATGTTGCCTTTGCCATAAGGGTGCAGGGCTTGGCTGATACGGGCAGTGAGCAGGTCCTTTTCCATTGCATCTACAACACCCGCTTGCTTTGCAAAGGTCTCGGCAAAGGCACCCATACCCATAGAAGGGTCTAAACATCGTCTTATCTGCAGGTTTGTGGAGGCAAGTGCGTCCGATATAGCAGACACGATACGGGTATCGGTATAGAAGGAGGTTAGCACGCTTGCCTTGATGCTCTCCCAGTACCGTTTGGCGGTATTGGCATCTACGGATTCACGATAAATCATCTGTTTGAGCTGCTGTGTCGGTTCAAAGAGATTCTGCTCTGACTTGCTCCAATAGCGTATGTCATCGGGGTTATCCGTACGGTTGAGTACACATTTCAAGCCACCGAAGCCCTGATAGATGCGCAATATGCCTTTCTCAGCTTCGGTGGCTTCACGGCGTTCTTTTTCCAAACGCAGCACGACACGGATAGCCTCCGTGTTGGCTTGCAGGACTTCTTTCTTATTGTATGCCATAGTGTTTTCTTTTAATAAGTGGAGGTAAAAAGGTCGGGAGGCAATACTTGTATCTCCCAACCTATATCTGTTCCTCGTTGTTTCTGTCGGGATTATCTCCCTCTTTGTTTTCCTTTCTTGTTCTCAAACTCAAAGGAAGTGATGTAATCTTCGCCCAGAACAAGTCGGACATTGAATTTCTTTCCTGCCTTGCTGGTCAGTCCTTTAAGGATAGGCGTACGACCGGAGCTTATCAAGTCACGGATATGATCTTCAGAGAGATGTATGCCGCAAACATCACGAAACACATGAAAACCACAGGTTTCATGCCTGCACTTGGCTACCTTGGCATATATGCCGACACTCTGCTGTCCGCATTTTGGGCAGCGGTAGACAGGATAGGACTTCTGCTCTGAAGAAAGTGAGAGGAGTTCCTCGCAAATAGTCCCCACGTATGAGTTGATGCCTTGTGAGAACTTATCAGATGGCATCTTTCCTGCTTCAATAGCGGCAAGGGCAAGTTCCCATGCACCTGTCATCTCCGCATTGGCAATCTTCTTATCTTTGACAATCTCATAGACTGCCAGGCCCTTTTCGGTAGGTATGATGGCTTTCTTGTCCCTTCGGATATAATCACGAAGAATAAGCGTCTCAATGATGTTGGCACGGGTGGCAGGTGTTCCGATACCACACGCTGCCATTGCTTTCTTGCTTTCTGCATCTTCAACCTCTTTTCCGGCGTTCTCCATAGCAGAAAGTAGTGTTGCTTCTGTGTAGAGGGGTTTAGGTTTGGTCTTATGCTCGGTGATTTCAGCAGAAACAAGTGACAAACCTCTCCCTCCGTCAAATCAGGCAATGAAGGTAAAACTAGTTCATCGTCGTTTTCCGTTTCCTTTTTCTCTGCATCAGTAACCAGCTCTTTCTGCACGGCTTTCCATCCCAAGGAAATCTGCCTACACGCCTTCCAAGTAAAGGTATTGGTGCAGTCAGTGAATCGCACCAGCATACGCTCTTCCTCTGAATTGGGGGAAAAGGCTTCGACAAAGCGATTGACCACCATCTGGTAGACGGTCGCTTCATCTGCCGACAATCCTGATGGCGTTTCACCAGTCGGGATGATGGCGTGGTGGTCAGTAATCTTTGCGTTGTCCACAGAATGGCGGTTAAGTGGATTTGATAGTGGTATGCCTGTCTTACGCAGCAGGGTGGGTATTTCCTCGAAGACATCCTCGCTGATATATCGGCTGCCTGTACGGGGATAGGTCGTGATTTTCTTCTCATAGAGACTCTGGGCTATCGAGAGGGTCTTGTCCGCAGAAAAGCCGTGGCGTTTGTTGGCATCCTTCTGCAAGGCAGTAAGGTCGTACAAGAGTGGTGGCGGTGTACCGCCCACCTTTCTTGCGACCAACTCCACTTTAAGCCGGCTCTGACTGCGGAGCGCAGCGAGAGCGGTCTGTGCCGATGCTTCATTCTCATAGTTTCTACTGCCAATGGCTTTCAGCGACAAACCCTCTTTTTCTGTGAGAACGGAGAGTTTCCAAAACGGTACGGAAGAAAAATCACGATTTACAATGTACCGACGGCAAACCATAGCAAGTGTTGGGGTCTGTACCCGTCCCAAAGAATAGCCTCCCTTACGGGCAATGGACAGCGCACGGCTTGCATTGATACCCACGAGCCAGTCGGCTTCGCTTCTTGCCTTGGCAGAATGATAGAGATTGTCGTAATGGCTTCCTGGCTTGAGATTAGAAAGTCCCTCACGAATAGCCTTGTCTGTAAGTGAACTTATCCAAAGACGATCAAAAGGCTTTCTACAACCAAGATGATGGTAGATATAGCGGAAGATGAGCTCACCTTCACGCCCTGCATCGGTGGCAACGATGATGCGGTCAGCCTTGTCAAAGCAGGAACGTATCACCTTGAGCTGTTTGAGTGCTGCTGGGTCTGATACATACTCCTTATCCTTACGCACTTGTCGTACCACTAACTGAAAGGGATTGGGACGGATGGGCAAGTCCTCGGCTTTGTAGGCAGAAAAACCGTAGGTTTCGGGCATGGCAAGAGCGATGAGGTGTCCCATTGCCCATGTAACGACATAGCCGCAGCCTTCCATATATCCGTCTTGCTTGCTCGTTGCTCCTACGATGCGGGCAATATCTCTTGCTACTGAGGGTTTCTCGGCAATAATACAAGTTGTCATAGTCGATAATAGAATTAAGGGTTACATCTTACGTCCACGGGACTTCTTCTGTTTGTTCTCGTCCTGCTTTTGCTCCGCAGTAGGCTGTGTCTGTCCCGTTTTGAGAGGCTCTTTCACATTTTTGGTGGCTTCATTGGTCTTACCGTGGTTATTGACAGCTATCTGTGTTTGTGTTCTTCCGCCACAGCTACGACCTTTTCTTTACCGGTTTCCTGCTTCTTGTCGGGATTCCATTTATAAAAGCGTGGTCTATTCTGTTCCTTGTCCATGCGGACATAGGCGTTGAATGGTTGCCCCTGTTTGTCCACCATTTTTTTTAGGTATAGTGTACGACCGCTATCCAATGCTTCACGCTGTTTATCTGATAACTCTAAGCCGCAAAGCTTATGTGGGACACCTTGCTGCTGTGTCTGTCTGTGTTCCTGTCGTTCTCTTAAACTTTTTGTTGTCGCCAAAGATGAACTCAATGCCTTTCTTCTCGGCATTGACCTGAAGCGTGGCATTAAAAGACTTGCCGCTCTTGGCAGTCATACCTTCCACTTTCACGGCTTTGCCTTCCACAAGGTCTTTATACTGAGCGTCAGAAAGAGTCACGCCCTTGATTTCCTTGGGGATATTTACACGGTCAGCACGCAGGGCTATGATTTCATTCGTCTGCGGATCGATAGATACGTAGGCAGAGAAAGGCTCTCCGTTCTTAGGTGTTACCTCAATGGTTTTTACCGAGATTGCCCGTAGTGAGAAGTGCCTCCTTTTCTTCGGGAGAGAGCTTGTAGCCCATATAGGGAAAAGTCAAGCTGTGGTTCTTTTCTCAAAGGATGAATTGCTAGCCGATATTGCCGCTATCGTCCGTGCGAAACGCTAGGCGGGCTTCGGTGTAGATGGTAGTGTCTCCAATAGGTACGGCAATCGTCAAGAGGTTACTCTTTTGCCAGTTAAGCATCTTTTCCAATTCTCCGCTCTGTTCCAATCGCTCACGGGAAAGACCGAGATCGTCGAGTTGCTTCCAATCAATCTTCGACTCATCGATGGCAGTAGCATTCTTCTGTCGGGGCAGATAGTCCTCAAAGGGAACACCCATCTCTGCCAGTTGCTGTTTGCTTTCGGACTTTTCACGGCTTTGCAGCATAGTGCGGAGATTGTCCACGCCCTGCTCCACATTGTCTGCCAATACCTTGTACAACCCGAAGTGAGTCGGGTTATTGAACTGTTTGAGGAAGTTAGTCATGAAGTTTTTGAGAAGTCCGTCCTTGTTGCTGAACTTCAAGAATGCCGCTTGGTTGGCAGCGACAGCCTCTGTTGTTTTAAGGTTTCCCTTGTCGTCAATACCAGAAACTACGGAGAGTTTTCCTGCTTCCTTTTCGTTCTTTACCTCCGTGCGGTCTTCCAAGACCAGCACGTAATTGTCATTGCTGTTTGATTCCATTGCTTGATAATTTTAATGGTGAATACTCTTATCAAGCAGCTAAATTATAGGTATATGAAGAGATGAAAAAGTTTTCGGGTAAAGTAGGAAATAAAAGGAATTTATGGGAAACAATCTATTATGTTTAGTTTATGGTAAAGCCTAAAATATCACTTTATTAGAATATAGTTTCTACGCCAGTTCGGGATAAGGTTTTGCTTAGAATAGTTCCAATTGCCTACTCTTTTCAATGCGCACTGGCAGTGCCTCGGGCTTATTCTCGAAGAAACAGTATGCAGTCAATGCCACACAGAGATTCATAATGAAGTTATGTACGGAGCGATGGCGTGAGTGGACAAGGTTGGCCTTGTTCTTGAGCAGTTCGTTGATGCATTCTATTATATATCGCTTGCGCAGCATCATCTTGTCCCACAAGGTCATAAGCTTTGTTTTTTTCATGTTCGACTTGAGCCCGTGAACGAGATGGATGCCTTGGCTGAAGAGGTTCTCAAAGAATTCTTGCTTGATGTACCCCCTGTCGGCAAATACTTTGCCGTAGAGCACTTTGGTGAAGACCTTCCACACCATAGGATCTCTGTCGTCTACGTTTGCGGGAGGTCAGGCAGAAGGTCAGTACGTCGCCCATCTCATTGCACAGCAGATGCAGCTTGAAGCCATGACACCAACCCATCGTTCCCTTTCCGTTCCTGGCAAGTCCATCAAACACCTTGTTGAATTTCCTTCTCATGTTGTGGCATACCGAAATCATCGTATTGTCGACGAAACTAATGCCCGTGCACTTTCCAAAACCTTGGATGCGCATGAAGGCCATCAGGTCGAAAAAAATACGCAGGGCATGAGTTCCACGAAACACGTGTAGGACACGGCATAGAGGAAGTAGCTTGCCAAATGTTCCTCGATGAAAAAAAGAGGTAATAGTGCTTGAAGTTGCGGAATGAGCCAAAAATGGTAGCACAGCAGGATGGTCATGATTTCGCTTTTTGGACATTTGCCCTTTGCAGTTTCCCATTCGCTTATATCCCTCGTCCATGGGGCGATTTGGAGATTTTTTTAGTTAATTCGGTATCTAAATTCTTGCAGAAGTCATCCAACACACAGAATATTTATGTAACTTTGTCAGTGGTAATCATCGCTATATATGTTTGTAAGTTGTTGATTTTCAATCATAAGGTTGCAAAATAATGGCGAAATTACCAACTTTTTAGGGAATTTACTTATCCCGAACTGGCATTATTGGAGGGAGCATCCGGTGCTTTGAGCATCTCGGTGAACACTCGTGCACTGGCAACAACACCCTCGAAGAGGACTTTGAGGAAGTGGAATTGTGTGGGGGGGCTTGAACTGCCGTATGAAGTTGGAGAGGAAGTTCTGTTCATGCTCGGCGGTGGGCGATACTGTCTTCAGTCCGCCTTTCTCATCTGTCCCTGAGAGGGCTTTGAGATTCTCATCCTTGGAGTCTTTCATCAAAAGAGCTTCTTGATCTTTGATTTTTTCGTCCATCTTACAATGTATTTAATGACACCAATAGCGGTGTATGGGCAAAGGTAAATCAAAGAAACTGTGCATGTTAGCAGTTGGAAATAACTGCGTACTTGTGGCGTTGATATGGATGAAAGTGGCAAAAAGAGAGGTATGGATCAAACTCCATACCTCCATATTTTTCATTGATTAGGTTATTGCATAGACAGCAATTTGCAGTACATTCCGTTTTTTGCTGCAAGTTCTGCATGCGTCCCGTACTCTACAAGGTGTCCCTTGTCCATCACAATAATTTGATTAGCATTACGGATGGTTTGCAAATGATGGGCAATGACCAAGACTGTGCGATTTCGGATAAGGGAAGACATTGCCTGTTGTATCTTATATTCATTGACAGGGTCAACATTGCTTGTTATCTCGTCCAAAAGAATGATGGGAGCATCTTTGAGGAACGCACGGGCGATTGAAAGCCTTTGTTTCTGACCTCCGGATAATCCCAAACCGTTTTCTCCGATTTTTGTTTCATAACCTTCTGGCAGATTGATGATAAAGTCGTGTATCATCGCCCTACGTGCTGCGTCTTCGATTTCTTCCTGCGTAGCATGTTGATTGCCTACTTTGATATTATTGGCAATGGTATCTGAAAAGAGAATAACATTCTGCATCACCACACTGATTTTACCGAGTAAATAATCATAGTCCATTTCTCGAATGTCTAAACCACCGATACGGATACTGCCGGTCTGCGGTTCCCAGAAACGGAGTAACAGGTTGGTAATGGTTGTTTTACCTGAACCTGACGAGCCAACAAGTGCCGTTACTGTTCCTTCGGGAACATGGAACGTGAGATTTTTCATCTCAAAACCTTCCTTCTCATAATGGAAATCCACTTTGTCAAAGGAAAGATTGAAATGGGTTGCTGTTTTCGGCTGTTCAGGATTGGTGATAACAGGAGCATTCAATAAATGGGAAATGCGTCCGTAACTATCTTTTTACCTTGATATAATTCAACCAATGATTCTCCATATTGACAAAAGGTTTGTAGAATTCTTTTTGAGACGATGATAAACATTAAATAAGCGAAAAGAGAAAGTTCCCCTGCTGTGTCCACCAAAGACCGATTGTAGCCATCAGAGCGAAAGCCAATTCTATCAGAAAAGTGTATCTGCCCACACTTACAGCTGCCAAACGAGAAATATTCTTACTGCTTTCACCAAATTCACTAACAGAGTGGTCGAGTCTGTCACGGAACATTCCTTTTCCTCCAAATACTTTCAAAACTGGGATGCCCTTGACATATTCAACAAAGAGGCTGACCATATCTGCCAGATTATCCTGTGATTCCTCCTGTGCTTTCATTCCCGAGCGAATACCCCTGATACAGAGAAAAATAGGGCAATGGGGAGAATGGCTACCATTGTCAATCCCATGCGCCAATCCACACAAAATAGTCCAATACCGAGTATTAGAGCTACAATGAAGTCGGCAGACATCCGTGTCCATAGATGTCCTACTACCATTTCCATATTATCAACGTCTTTGTGAATGATTGTACTTATCTCTCCCAGACGCTCATTGGTATAGAAGCCGAGTGAGAACATTTTCAGTTTCAGTATGATTTTCTCGCGGATACGTTCCACAAGATCAAATCCGGCAAAATGCTTACTCATATCGGCAATGGCATTGGATATGGTTTTCAAGACCAGCAGACTACCGAGTACCCATGCTGCCGAAATGAAAGAGATGCTTTCTCCATGTATATGACGGTCGATAAGAAACAAGACTGTGAGCATTACCGCCGTGCCACAAAGGGCATAAACCACGAAAAACAGTGCGGAGATAATTAGATGCCGAACTCCGCTAGCGGTCAATTCATTCAGTATATTGCGTACCATTCTTATTCCTCCTCTTCTTTTAATTGCCATTTACTTACTTGTTCTTGCGTTTCCGTCATATTGCGGTACAGAGAACAGTCTTTCATCAGTTCTTGGTGTGTTCCTTTTGACACAACCTGCCCTTTGTCCATCACAACAATACGCTCCATATCCTGAATAGTATTGAGACGGTGAGCAATGGTAATGACGGTCTTGTTGCGCTGCAATTCATCAAGAGCTTCTTGGATTAGTTTCTCATTCTCTCCGTCCAATGCGGCAGTGGCTTCATCGAGAATAATTATTGGAGAGTCTTTGAGCAACATTCGGGCGATGGAAATACGCTGTTTTTTTCTCCGCCAGAAAATTTTACGCCGGCTTCGCCTGCCAGCGTATCATAACCATTCGGCAAGCCCATGATAAAAATCATGAATACGAGCACGCTCTGCTGCCATTTCCACTTCCTTTTGTGTGGCGGTAGGTTTTCCTATACGGATATTGTCCCGAATAGTTGTGTTAAAGAGAAAAACCTCCTGCTGTACCATCGAAAAATAATCTGCGATATTACGTTCGGAGAGTTCCGTAATATTCTCTCCTCCTAGTCGGATAGTACCTGTTTGAGGTTGCCAGAACCCCATCATCAGACTTGCCAGTGTGGTTTTTTTCCCGATCCGGATTCGCCGACGATAGCTGTATGACTTCCTTTTCGGAAATTGAAGACATACATCTTTCAGCGCATTGTCTTCCTTGTTTGGATAGGAAAATGTAACATGCTCGAAAACAAACATCCGTTTGTGTCGTATCCGTTTTCTTGTCAGCAGTTTCCTTTGTCTGTACCTCTGTAATGGACTGTACTTTTTGCCAACGACTGACCATAGACGATTCGGAAATGTTGGAATGTTGCCAACTTAGCAAAAAGAGGACGAGAACAATCCACCCAATATCAGGGCAAGAATAAAACGGGCTACAGTTAATTCGCCCGAACTCATCATCCATAGTCCAATAAGGGTCATTACCACGATACCACCTTCCAAGAACATCGTTATCAATGTCATGGGAACGGTAACGCTAAACATGCTCCGCTTTTACCCAACGGATGTAGTCGCGCATACCACCAAGTACCCGTTCCGTTCTGTTTTTCCTCGTTACTGAAGGCTTTGATTACCGATATGGTAGCCACATATTCCAAAAAGGTCTTCCGACATTTTTTTGCGTACTTTCCATAAAGTGTTGAAAGCTCTTTCCCCAAAGTGTTTTTGACAGCCATTTGCAGAAGAAATGCCACAGGTAAAAGAGAAATGAGCGACAGCCCCAAACGCCAGTCTAACACCATAATGATTACCCAGAGTAAGGCTGGAAAAAGAGTAGCCGAAAGGATTTCGGGTAATCCATGTGCTAAATAAATTTCAATTTGTTCCACATCGTGGTTAATAATATTCACCAAGTCGCCAACTTTCCGTTCTTGAAAGAAACCGAGCGGCAAGCGTTGCAAATGACTTATGATACGCAACCTCAATCGTGTAAGGGCATTGTAAGCCGACCGGTGTGCGCGCCAAATCGAGGTTCCATAGAATACGCCTCGAAGCATTGCGAATAGTATCATTATTCCTCCAATACCCCAAACTATTATGGGAGGGAGCGTGCCATTTATCAACTTGTCCACAGCCCACACTACAAGCAGTATAGGGAGTGTGCCTAAAAATAAGGTGCAATATAACCACAGCATTGGAGAGCAGGCTACGGCTCTCCCGTTCCTCATCAAGAGGTCTGACTTTTTGTTTATCCATATATGTGTCGTTTTGATTTTTTTCTGTTGCAAAAAGTACGGCAACAAACAGGGATAAAATAACCCCGATAAGCATTACACTGCCCCCAAAACAACAATTTGCTCGCATATAAACACAACAGGGGTATAAGCGTGTATAATAGGGTTATTTATTTGCTCGGAAGGTAAGTACCTTTGCACAGAATCTCACAAACAAATATGATATGCCAATCAGCTCAATAGTCCATTTATACAAAAAGAATGCTCATTGTCGGCTTTCTATCGTTGTGGTCTTTTTCCTATGTTTGCACAACTGCAACCAACAGAAATAAAAAGTTATTGATGCAGAAAATGGGAACAGTATAGAATTTGCCGCCGTACAATGGAAAGGTTTGAATGCTCCAACGTACACGAATGGTACGACTACAAACAGGAAAGGTATTGCAAAAACTAAGTGCATCAAGTAATCAAAAAAACTTATGCTTATGGTAAGTTATGTCGGTTATCAGACCATTACCGATACGATTACTGCAAATGGGATGCGTTATACCATAAGACTACTCCCGGAATCAACAGAGCTGGCAGATGTAGTCGTAGTAGGAAAAAAACAAAGAGCACAAATACTCAGAGAGTCGCCTGAAGCAGTTTCTGTAATAAATGCGAAAAGAACTTCAAGGCAGATCTATTTCGTTAGAAACCGTTTTGAATAAAACCATAGGTTTGAAAGTTGGGCAGACCGGCGGTTTGGGAAGCAGTTCGAGAATTATCGTTCATGGATTGGAAGGAAACCGCATTCAAATCTTATGGGACGGAATACCAATGAGTACTTCTGACGGGGCTTTTTCTCTTGATGAAATTCCGATAGACATTATAGAAAGAATAGAAGTCTATAAGAGTATCATACCCGCCCGTTTCGGATGTGATGGATTGGGGGAGCCGTCAATATCGTTACTAAAGAGTTTAGTACGGATTATTTAGATGCCTCGTATGAATTCGGATCTTACCAAACACACAAAGGAAGTGTCTTCTCTCGCAAGAATTTTCCAAAGAGTGGCATTCTACTCGGTGCGGGAGGTTATTATACATCTGCAAAGAATGACTACTCTTTCAGAGTTCCCGAGAGAAAAATCTGTTGGTAAGACGTGACCATGACCGTTTTTCGTTCGTATATGTTGAAGGGAAAAAAATTGCTTTCACGAAACTTTGGTTCGATGAGATTAGTACCGAGTTCGGGTATTACAATCGTTTCAATGAAATCCAAGGTATCTTAAAAAAACATACAACATGCCGAAAACCAATCTGGAATGTTTATGTTGGAAAAACAAACTGATAAAAAAAGCGGAATGCTGAACGACCGCCTTAATCTTGAGTCCCATTTCTCCCTTTCACATACAACAAACAATTTTGTGGATACGGCACGAGTTAATCACGATTTCGAAGGAAACATATATCCGAGTCCGAATGGACAGGGAGAAACAGGGGATGTTCCTCACAACTCGAATGACAAAGGATTGGAAATCAATGAACGTATCAATTTTGATTACAAGTTGTCCGCCAATCACAGTTTGAATCTGAACACACTTATTAACTACGCCAGAAGACAACCGAGCGACAACATTGCAAGTCAGCATGCAGGTTTTGTTATCGGAGGATTTCCCAGTAAAAAGACCAGTTTCATTTCGGGGTTGACTTGGGAGTCAAAACTCTTTGATAAGAAACTGACGAATATGCTCTCCGCAAAGTATTTCCACCTCCATTCCGAGATAGAAGATTTGACTTCATACGAGATGATTGAGGCTCCGAAGAAAAAGAACAATACGACCTCACAAATAGGCTGGATAGAGGCAATAAAATACGAGCCCTTCAGAGGTTTTTCACTTGAAAGCATCTTACCAGCGGGCAATACGCCTTCCCAATTCACAAGAACTATTCGGTGATGGTATCATCACCTTTCCTGCAGCCGGATTGAGACCAGAGAAAAAGCCACAACTTCAATCTGGGGTTCTTAATAGACAAAAATGATGTCCTCGGCTTATCGCGATTGCAGTTTGAAGTGAACAGCTTTTATATGCAGGTAAGCGATATGATAAAACTGATGAAACAACACATGGCAGCCGGATATGTAAACGCAGAAAAGGTACATATTAAAGGTATAGAAACCGAAATAAAATTGGACATATCGCCAACGGTCTATGCCTACGGAAATCTAACTTATCAGGATGTGCGTGATGTCTTGAACTATTTACCCGGTACCCAAGCCCCCAATCCGACAAAAGGATTGCGACTACCGAACATTCCCTATTTGTTCGCCAACTTCGGGGCGGAGTATCACAGCAACCGATTATTCAAGAATTGGTATGTCAAGGCTTTCTGGGACGGCAAATTTACTGAGGAGTTCTTCTACTTCTGGGAACTTACCGAATTACAGAAACGACGTATTCCCCGCAGTTTCGTCAATGACATAGGACTATTGTTGACCTACAAAAGCAAATATTCCATAGCCTTGGAATGCCATAATATAATGAACAAAGAAGTTTGGGACCAATTCCGCCAACCATTGGCAGGACGGACACTTCACCTCAAATTCAGATATGTCTTCTCAAAAGGAATTTTCTAATTTAACAAATATAAAAAGATGAATACAACAATTTTCAATCGTATAGCTTTTTCTGCTATGCTGGTCGGCTTCATAGGGCTGACATCTTGTAACAAAAATGATGAACCTACGCCTACTCCTCAAGAGGTGCAGCAACATTTCACCTTTGTGCATTATGTGGACAAAAGTGCTTATGTAGGGACATTCAGTGATTTGACTCCTCAAGCGACCGACAATAAGAAAGCATTTGAATTCGGGTTCGGTTGCTACCTCTTTGCTAAGGGTAATACAGTGCTTGTACCCGAAGGGAAATTCGGGGATAAGATACATAAGTTTACAAGAGGTGCCCATGGAGAACTGATAGAAGCAGGTACTATGACATTTGAACAGATGGCTCAACCCGGAGAAATTAACTTCGTTGATGAACAGCGGGCATACGTTGCTTTGCACGGACGTGGAAAAATTGCGTTAATCAATACTTCAACATTGCAAAAGGAAGATGAAATTGATCTCTCGTCTTATGCGGTTCAAGATAACAATCCTGATCCCGGCTGTAATGTCATCCGTGATGGAAAGATGTATGTTGCCCTCAATCAGCTCAATTCGCCTCATACCTCCGTACCGGGTACTGGAGCAGAGGTAGCTATCATTGACCTCAAGACGAAAAAGACTGAAGTTATCAAAGATAACCGCACAAGTGTTGTAGGATTGTTCCGCCATTCTGACGCATTCATAGACGAGCGGGGTGACATCTACTTTTACAGTGCGGGTAACAACTTCAATGTTGCCGATAAGGAAGGTTTCCTGCGTATCCGCAAAGGAAGCGACAAATGGGATAGCGATTATCTGTTCAACCTATCGAAGACAACCATAAAAGGAATAGGCAAAACAGGGCAGTATATGATTAAGTCTTTCTATGCAGGTAATGGTATTGTGTATAGTTGCGTGAAAGTAACGGATACAGAATTTGGAATACTCAAGAAAGACTTCCAACCTGTGAAAAATCGACATTTGGAACAAAAACCATCGAAAAAAACTTGATTTGCCAATGACCGATAGCAATGGCTCTTTTGCTATAACTCGCTACAAGGACTTCATCGTCTTTGGAATGATATGTAACAATGGTACGGGGTATTACACCTACAATACCAAGACAGGCGAATGCTCGCAAAAAGCCAATTGTTACTGCCGTAGGAGTTCCTTCAAGTTTAGTCGCATTTGAGTAAACTCTCATTAAAAACATTTCTCATGGAGCTATTGGTTCTTTTTTGAGAGTAATACGGATAAAAAAACTTGCAATAATTCAAGTTTTTTTATCCGTGTTTGTTTGTAACTTTGCAAAAAGACATGATAAAAATGACCATAGAATTTTTGTGCAATTAATAAGCCTGAAGATTGGATGGAGATGGTTGCCGAACAATTTGGCACATCAGTAATAAATGATGGATTTACCATTCCTTCTTATATTGGTAGTGGATTCTTCAAACAATATTATCCTCTGCCATGGCTAACATTGACTTATATCAGTTTCGTAGCATACGAGCCGATAACTATGATACGTCGCTCGGTAGAAAACTCGAAATGGATTCCTGTCATGTTCTATATCAATGAGCATAAACACGAGCAGATAATTGGAACAAGTACAAAAACGGTCGGAGTGGACACGCTCGATGGCATTTTCATGCCTTCAAGTAGCATCCCGACTGAGTGGAGTTTTCCTCCAAAGAAACGATACGAAAATATTACACTGACTTTCAATAAGGATTGGATTGAAAAGATTGATGCAGCACATGAAACCTATATCGGTCGGCTTCTCCAATCGGACAAGGCTTTTTATTTGTTTGAGACCATTACACCTGCAATGCAACAGGTCTTGGATAACATTAAGTCTATAACTGAAATCGACAATCCTTTTTCAACGCTTCATTTGCATGGAAAAACTATGGAATTACTGACAATGTTCCTTGAAAAAGCTCGAAAAAACGTTCGGAAGTAAAATCTCTTGCCAACCTAAACTTGAATGATGTTGAATCAGTATTCCGTGTTCGTCGCCAGATTCTTCAAAGTCTCAGTAATGTACCGAGTATTCCCGAATTGGCGCGTGAAGCCAATATGAGCAGTTCCAAATTACAAAAAGTGCTTCAAGCAGGTTATTGGAAAAAGCCATCGCAGAATATGCCCTATCCGAAAAAGATGGAATGGGCAAAACGACTGCTTTCCACTCGCCTCTACTCAGTGTCAGAAGTAGGCTATAAAGTTGGATATACTAACCTCAGTCATTTCACAGAGGCTTTCTGCAAATATCACAGGATGAAACCTAAGCAATATCTTGATTCATTATAAGTTTTACATAAATATTACTTGCATTTTGAGGGTTATTTTGCCCTAAACAATCTTTCAAACTTAGCCTGCAAAAAAACATCAGGCAATGAAAATAACGACATTTAAGTTTCATTTTTTTGCCGGAGTAACAATTTTATCATTGTCTTCTGGTATTTCTGTTTATTATTTAGTCGAACTCTTGTATGCTCTCGACACCTGCAATTGTATCAGTAATGGAGAAATTGGTATGGAGGAATTGGCACACACTCTCTGAAATCTTCGGAGTGGAGATAAAGAACTGCTACAACGTATATATGAATATAAAGCATCGCAAAGATGACAGTCGCACTTATTTTTCTTGACGAACTCCGTGAAAAAATCAATAAGCGGATGGTGGGGAGCGACCTGAAAGGCGGCAAGTTCAAGAAGTAGTAAATCAAAAGGGAGATATTCCGACTCTGTAATATCTCCCTTCATTCATTCTTTGATAAGCACTTCCAACTTTTTGGCTATATCCTCTGGGGTTGGAAGCACTTGTTTCCGTATTTAATGCATTATGAGAAAATAGGCTATAATATTAATATACTCAATTTTGAACGAAATCGTTGTGAGATTTACAGAGATCATACCTTTGATTCTTATTGGGAATAATCAAATCCATAATTAATAATGTATAGATGAAAGGATTACATTTTGATTAAATGAGCAAGCTTCGGATCATTCTTAATACGCATAATCTCTGAATCAACTAACGAGAGAATTTCTTCCTTGACCTTGCGATAGTTAGCTTCGATGCTCTCCTTTTGTTTATTGAGGCCATCTTCATTTTTGAAGTCCACTATCACTGGTATAGGCTGATATGCTTTCATTTCTGCTGATACCTTGGCACTGTCCACCACAATCTCTGCATGAAAAATCTTTTGGTCGATACGTTCATCGAAGTTATCGGATACTGCACCCACAAACATACCCTGAGTAAGGTTACTGATTTTAGAAGCCGGGATAAGGCTGTCCATTTGTGTGGAGATAGACGTAGACTTGTCATTGCGGTTGATGGTCATAGACTGCCGTTGTTGAAGTACTTTACCAAAACGCTCTGAAAGGGTCTTAGCTGTTTCTCCAACAACCTGGCCACTGAACACATTACCAACCGTGTTTTGTATCACCTTGCTCTCCTTGTCTCCATAATCACGGGTAAGTTGTGAGAAGTCCTGAAAGCCCAACATACGGCAACTTTATTACTTCGCGCAGTAGCTATGAGGTTATCAAGTCCACGAAAGTAGATAGTCGGCAACTCATCGATAATCACCGATGATTTGAGTTGCTTCTTCTTGTTAATGAGTTTCACAATACGACTATTATAGAGTCCAAGAGCAGCTGAGTAGATATTCTGACGGTCGGGGTTGTTACCCACAACAAGGACTTTCGGCTCATTAGGGTTATTGATGTCGAGCGAGAAATCATCACCCGTCATCACCCAATAAAGAGCTGGCGAGATCATACGTGATAGCGGTATCTTGGCACTGGCGATCTGTCCCTGCAACTGGTCCTGTGCTCCACCCTCCCATGCGTCCATAAAAGGAGAAAGGTAGTTGGCAAGTTCATCGTAGGAAGTAAGTATCGGGAATATCTGTGCGTAGGGACGGTTGAGAAATTCGATGGCATGGGGAAAGGTGCAATACTTCCCGTCCTCATAGATTTTCAGAAACCAGATGATGGCGACCAGCAAGATAATCGGTGACTCCACGAAGAAGTCTCCCTGTTTCTGAATCCACGAGCGGTTAAGGTTGAGCATGATGGTATAGGCACTCTCATAGGCATCCGATATATCCGTCATAAAGGCTGGATTGATGGGATTGCAACGGTGCGACTTGCGTGGGTCGTCGAAGTTTATCACATAGAACTGCGGCTTTTACCTTATAGGCATCCAAATGATGGAGCAGGTGATTATAGGCTATCTCTGAAAGGTCGGGGAACTTATAATCGTAGATATACATCGCAAAGCCTTTCTCTATCTGCTGCTTGATGTAGTTGTTCACGATAGCGTATGACTTACCAGAACCCGGTGTACCGAGCACCATTGAGGCACGAAATGGATTGACCACGTTAATCCAACCATTGTTCCATTTCTGGAAAAGCCACACTAATTTGACCCACCCTGGCAAAGTATTTTAGACCCAGTAAAACGATTTATTATTGACCCACTAAATGCCCTGGTCGGGTGGGTCATTTTATTTCGCTATTATTTGGTAATATTCTTTGCTTTTTATCTTTCTAAGACTCTCTCCAGTTAGTTCTATTTGATATGAGGTATGCACAATTCTATCTAGTACAGCATCTGCCACGGTAGGGTCGCCTATTGCATCATACCAGTTGTCCACAGGAAGTTGAGAAGATATGATAATCGACTTCCTTTCATGCCTATCTTCTATAATATCAAGTAATATAGGACGCTCTTTGCATCTACAGGTACAAGGAAGGCATCATCGAGGATTAACAAGCGACATCGCTCTATCTTCTTTAGCTCTGTTTCTAACGTTCCTTTATTCTTGGCAACCTTAAGTGTCCCCAGCAGCTTTTGACATGTTAGCATACATCGTTCTAATACCATTTTTTTACAAGCATGATAGCCTATAGCTGTAGCGATAAAAACTTTTTACCAGTTCCTGATGAACCAGTAATAAATATATTGCGTCCTTGCTTGATAAAAATCAAGTGAGAGTATTCTTCCATTTTGTTTTGGCTAAGGTTGCGATTGATATTATAATCTATTTGCTCAGGATAGGCTTTATATCTAAACCCTGCTGATTTTATGAGTCTTTCAATGGCTGCTGCAGAACGATAGTCCCATTCTCGAGATAAGAGCCAAGATAAAAAGGCATCTGGTGTCATCGTATCTGCAATTGTAGTTGTTAGACTTTCTTCAAAGGCAGTTGCCATACCCGTAAGCCTCATTCTATGCATTAAATCAAGAGATAACTGATTCTTATCCATTTCTTGCACAATAGGTGCTGTCTTATTATTATTTAGTTCCATAGTTGTTTACTTTAATTGTTTGCTATTATTGTTATTATTGGATAATTGCTTTGAGAAATAATCCTTGCCTCGTATGTTCTTATGAGTTTTTGGTTTATATTCAGGAGATAGCTCCATATTATCTTCATCCATAGATATATAGGAAGCATCATCACCCTTCTGTAGTATATTCTTTATCTCATTATAGCCATAGCGTCGTCCTTCCGAGGCACAGTTACAAGCTGCTACTAGACGAGCCATGCCATACTTCTTCTCCAGCGACATGATACCACGGCAAGAGCGGAAGGCTTTTGGTGGATATTTCATCTGCGTAGCGACTTCCTTGAGATAAAGCAGAAGGATGTTGTCTATTTGCCCTGCCCGTTGATATATTTCCTCCAAATCCTTTTCAAAGCTACCATGATGACCAGGAAGATTATGTGCATCTTTCTGTGAGTAGGTATAGGGAGTATCATCTCGCTGATGGATGGTAACTAACTTTAACCCATAGTAGATTTTGAACATTGTCATTATCGTAAATAAGCTCCATACGTTTGCCGATATACTCTGTTGGAACACTATAACTATGCTTTCTTAGCATAACGAAGCTGTTAGCCATGACAGTAGCAGACTTTCTAGACTTCATCTGATAGCGAGCGGTAGGAAGAGGACGAAGAAAATCTTTTTCCATTTCCTCAAATAGTTCTTGACGGGATTCCTTACGCCCACTCAATCTACGGCTGTTAAATGCTTCTAAAGATGTGCGTATAGCAACATTAAGTGATTCTAGATTATGGAAAATTTGCCCTTCAATATCTACATATACCGACCGATACATTAGCTTTACAGCATTCTCAACCAGTGCCTTGTCCTTGGGACGGCGCACCCTAGCTGGATAAACAGCCATGTCATAAAATTCAGCCATAGCAGCGAAGTCGTCATTGATAACAGGCTCATTACGATCACTGCGGATAACGGCTGATTTTAAGTTGTCAGGCACAACAGCCTTGGGTACACCACCAAAGAAATGAAGAGCATTCTCGCAAGCAACGATAAGGTCTTCCTTCTTTTGGGACCACACTGCCTCGCAATAGGTGTAATGACTGCATGGAAGGGTAGCCACAAAAACCTCTACCTTCCGCACCTCACCCGTCTGTTCTTCGACTATTTCTAGTTTATCACCCGCATAATCAATATACATCTGATCGCCAGCAAGGTGCTCTACATGTCCTACGGCTTGTGTTTGACATCTGTAGGCATGGATTGCGTGTTTGAAAGTAGAATACTGGTAACCATTAGGATGAGTTTTGAGATACCCGTGTGAAGAGATAAGATAGAAACACCCTTCTTGCTAAGCTCGTTTCACATAATCAGGAACAAGTGCCTCTAACTCCAACTTACGAGCAGAAGGCGGACGGTTACGAGAATGCCCATCTGAAAACAAGTCCGCTAGCTTATCATCTGAAAGCGACAGAATTTGCTCCATGGACAAGCCACTTTCTTGGAATTTACGGACATACTTGCGGAGGGTGTTACGAGATATATGGAAAGTACTAGAAATACTTCTTATTCCCATACCAGATGCGTAACAGCGCAATAAATTCTTTTAATTTTGTCATATAAATAATAGTTTTTATGTTTTTAATGCCGGCCAGGGCAGTAACACAAAACTACAAAATGACCCTAAAAAACTAGCGTTTCAAAGGGTCATTCTTATTTTGGCGAGGTGGGTCTCATTATTTTAACCTTACTGGGTCTAAAATACTTGCCAGGGTGGGTCAAATTAGTGTGGCTTTTCCAGTACACCTTTTCTTTTGTAAAAACTCTCCAAGTCTTTGATAAAGGGCTATCAGCTTTGCAGGAATATCGTCCACATGGTAGCGATGTCTGAGAAATTTGCCAGATACTTACGGAAGAGCAGCAGACATTTCAGTCTTCTTTCCTGCGGTCTACTTACCCGATCACGGAAGCGGTTGATATGCTCGTCCGTATGATGAAGCGGTCCTGCGATCGCTATTCAACCCGAGCAAGTTCTTTACCTGCTCTGCCGTAACAGTGTTGTTCAACTTGCCCAAAAGCGATTCGTAAACTTGATGGACGCTTACTTGCAGTCGGTCCAAGTTCGTTGTTTACTGATACGGCCTGCACTCCTGCCTACCAGTCTTTGTTTTGACTGTCCCATAGATTGGGTGTCTGTGGGGCACATTTGCAACTGAACTGAACCATTGAGCGACCAATGCTGATGCGTCCATGACGGGACTTTTCGTTTTGTCCTGCGTACCTCTCTTGAGGTGACGCATACATTTTTCTTTTCCGTTGTGCTTTGCAAAGTACGCTTCTTTGAAGACTTTGGGTGGTGCAAAACAGTGATAATGAAAGAAAACGCGATTTTAGTTACCACTTTTCAGCTGTCGTTCTCTTTCCTTTCATCGTTTCTCGAGACGAGTTTGTGTTAGCTGAACTCCCTCCTTTTCGCTCCTTTCTCTAGCCTTCGATTTCCTATGGTACAGCACTGAGTAAGCAGACAAGCAATATCCGCTCTATTTCAATCAGGTGCGCAAACTCTTCTCCATTTTCTTGCTTTCTACTCTATACTTCCGCATAGAGACAGGCGAGCTCCTTTTGCATAATGAACGTCCTGAAACCGCTCCTTTCTGAATGATATCGCATTCGTGATGGAGAACTCATAGTCGGTGAGACTTTCTTTGGCAAAGACCGCTGCCCACATGCGTCAAAACTGTTGATGCCCTGCTTTTCCAAGTTGCTTGCCGGACGTATTTGAAGAGCAAAGATACAGTTCGGTCAGACTGTAGATAGTCGTTCCCAGAAAGAAAGAGTGGCATCCCAAGTCGACTAGACCGCTCCTGTATACGCGTGCGAATGGCAAAGAAACGCATAGTGAGCGCACGCTGCGAGCCATCAGGATTGCCCAAGCCTGACACTCTATCGTGGCGGGTGTTGAACGTCAGTTCTTGAATTGGTGGCTCGCGTCCACAAAGAGGTCCAATAGCCCATCATCTTGAAGTCCACGGCATCGTCCTGGCGCTCGGCAATGCTGTCTTGAAGCTTGCCTAGCGACTTGGCTTCAAAGGTCTGCTTTCGTTTTCTCTAAACGCTGAGCATGGCACTTTGGGATATGTCCGCCACTGCATACGGAGTACTGCAAGTTTTCCTCCACAGAGTCTTTCTCTTTCTGCAAAGATCGCCTGCTTGTATCTCCAGGCCTGCGGTGTCATGCCGAACTGCTCATGCGTGAGGATAATGCAGTCAATCGTTGTTCTTGATGTCGTTGAAGAAGATACGCCGGCGGTTCTGCTTGTTAAGAAGTCGTTCTTGCCGGATAGAGCACTTGCAGTGGGGTAAGCCTTGCGGAACGTGTCGGCGATATCGAAAACGGTTTTGCCTGCAGTCCGATCCATCGGTGTGGCTTAGCCAGGCTAAACCCCAACCGCTTCTACATCTCGTAGGCTGCCCGATACACGCAGTAATAAGCGTCTTTGCCGGCGCACACTGCTCGTGGTCGCAGATACACTCCGCCATTGGTTTTGAAGCATCCATACGGCATCCTTTCTGGCTCTTATAGAGGTCGAGAGACCCTGGTCTTTTTAGGTCGGTCGGAGAGTCTGGTGCGTGCCGTCAAAGGACAGGACGTACAAAAGCAGTTGAAAGAGACGGTTGCCCAACGGTCGGAGAGCTGCTGCTTTGAACGTGTCGTCCGTCGAGCCAGTCTGCAAAGACCTGTCTGATTTCCTCAATCTTGGCATTTCGCCATCTGACCTGTGGCGTGACCGTCACACTTGCAATCGTCTTTCGTACCCTCCGCATCAGTATCGTCCTCGCCTCGACTGATGTCCGGGAATGGTATTGTGTAGGCGATGGCTTCAGCGAGTTGATGCCGTCATAACGGCGAAATTCTCCCTGCACGAGCATCGCTTGTGCCGAGATATTGGCATTCTTTCGGTCGCAGACAAGCGATACTCGTCCATGTTGGAATGGTAGGAGACGCCAATTGATATCGGTCTCGAGGAACTCCGGGCGGAGCTTGCCATGATACTTTCAGGGTATCGACGTTCCACCGAGATTGAAGTCCAAATCAGCAGAGGAATGGGCGTGGGGTGGCGGCACGCAGGCGCGGTCAGACTCTGTTTCCCCTTCTTCCATGCTCCGGATGCTCCAAGGCCACGACTCTATACGCTCTGCCTTTTCAATCGTTGCCTGAAATGAACTTGTCGGCATACCTCGCAGCTGTCCTCTTCGGGATTGCAGAAGATGCGGCCCTTCAAGACGGAAAGCATATCGTCTCTTCCATATCGAGCAAAGAACTCAGTATAGGTCAAGCTCCACGTGCGTATTTTGTGTGGTGATGCCCAATGCATCCGTGGTCTGCAGCATGGTCAGTTCCGTGGTAGAAAAAATGCCGTGGGATGGTCGAGATGTCCGCCTTGACGTACTTGCCGTTCCCGGAGCGTTCCAAAAACAACATCTCCACTCCGGTGGCATCCATCTTAATAATATCGGTGTTTGCCTTCGGTTAAAAGGCTCCCCAACGACCCACATAGCTGTCATGAAAAGCCGATTGAGTTTCTCACGCTCTTCCTTGTCCTCCGCTTGAGTTGTTCGCCTCATAATCATAGAGTCGGTGATAACTCTCCCTAATCTCAATGTATGCTTTCAGCCGTGAGAGCTGGGCAAAGGCAAGTCCATCGGGGTTGAAGGTGGGATGCCGTTTCAAGTCAGAGAGAAAACCGACCTGTCCTTTCTGCACGACAATAGAGCCGTCCCTCAGGTGAGAGTCCGAGAAGAGAGAAACGGACGCGGTGAAGCGTCAAACTCTTCTTGACTTCTGCTATGGGCTGTATACGAGCCTCGGCTTCCTCCATAAAGTCAAAGAGCGAGGGCTCTCCCGACGGAGCAGATGCAGTTTTTCTTGTTTCTGCAGGGAACTGCGTGGGTGTACTTCTTGCAGTTTTAGGCTGTCGGCTTTGCAGAAAGCGGTTGGGTTATCGCTAACCTTCTTTTGTTGAGCAGCCTCCTTGATTTTCATTATTTCACGGGCTACATCTTGTGTCCAAAGACTATACTCTTCGGGGCAAACAAGAGCTGCTCCGTTGTTTCTGTCTCTGATGGTGCTGTCCATAATCGGATGATGGTCTTCATCAAAGAATACCGATCTGTCCCGTTCATCTCACGTGGGGGCTTCCACGTCCGTGCGAATTTCACGGCTTTGCCTGCTCATATTGTCTTTGAAAGGGTGATTACGGGGACACCTTCTGGGGAGCAGGTTCGTTTCAGGCTCTATTGTTTGGAAGTACCTGTGCAGCTTGTGCTTCTTTTTGTCTCTGTCTCGTCTCCTGCTTCATCTCCCACTATCTTATTACCTTCTTCGATACTTCTCTTGGGTTGAGTACCTTCCTGCACGGATCTCTGAACTTCCTGACGGCTTTCATCCTTGCCTTTCCTCAATGATGAGTTTCTTTGGTGTATTGTTCTCTGACAATCTCTTCGAGTTCCACGCAATCCGTGCAACTTGTGGGTTTGAGTATAAGTCCGCTCAATACCCAAGCCTTTGACCTTTACTTCCTCCATTTCTTTAGGGACTATACCCAAGTTCCCAGCCGTAGCTCCATCGATTACGGCACCAAAGCCGATGCGTTCTTTGGGGGTCGTATTCCAGCATATAAGCGGTATAGGCTCCCATAGGAAAGAAATAGCGAGCGTATGCCGTGCGGTCGCCAATGAGCTGTTTTTCCGTTGCGCCGAGCTTGGGAAGTTGCTTCTTGGTGCTGTCGGGCATCAAATTGTGAGGCATTTTCTTCTTCTTTTCATCTTCCTTGTCCTCTTTCTTTTTCCTCCTTATCCTTGATTTCCTGTTCTTGGTATTCCTTCCGTTTTTGTTTTCTTGCACTTTTGCACCATCTTGTCCACGTGTACCATTCCTCCTCGGTCATGGGTATGCCGGTTTCATAGAGTTTACGAGTCGAAACGCTGCTCTACTTCAAAGAGCTGTGTACGCAGGCTGTCAGCCATATCCTCGATACTGCTGTCAAACGTATATTCCCAAGCAGGCTTACCGTAAGGGTCTGTACCCATCTTGTCTGTCTGGGCAATCGTACGGTGGACAATATCTTTCCATTCACCCTCGAAGAGGGAGTTATGATTGAACGCATATAGAGAAAAGCCGTCGCCTTTTGGGGACAGAGGCGGTTTTGCCTGAAACTGCTGTTCGATACCCTCACCAATTTCTTTACCCGACTGCTTTTGCAGGACAATCGAGTCGCTACCACATCCGTACCCGCATTCTCGGAGAACATACCCGAAGGCAAACGGATGGCGGAGATAAGCCAGCTGTTCTGCATGAGGTAACGGCGGATGGCTTCATTTCTTGGGGCTGTCCAATACGCCCTGCGAGGTAATGAAAAGCAAGAAGTCCGCCCTCCTTGATAGTGTCCAGCCCTTTCACAAAGAAATAATTGTGAATGGTTCTGGTGGATTCCCGTTTAAGGATGTTCTCTCCCTTGCTATAACTACGGTCATAGACCATAAAGTCGCCAAAGGGATGTTGCTGGTTATAAGGTCGTATTTATCCTTTTCTCCAATTCTCCAATGGCTTCAAAGGGTTCTTTGCCGAACAAAGATATTATCCTTGCCGTAAGGATGAAGGGCTTGTGTGATGCGCGCTGTCAGCAGGTCTTTCTCCATCGCATCGACCATGCACAGAACTTTTCTGGCAAAGGTTTTCGGTAAATGCTCATACCTGCTGAAGGGTCTGGGCATCGTCTTCACCTGCACGTCGGTGGCACTCAGGGCATCGGCAATGGCGGAGACGATGAAGTGTCGGTATAGAAGGAAGTCAATACGCTTGCCTTGATGCTCTCCCAATAGCGTTTGGCGGTGTTGGCATCGACAGCATCACGGTAAATCATCTGTTTGAGCCTTTGGGTGGCGCGAACAGGTTTTGCTCGATGCGCTCCAATAGCGGAGGTCATCAGGATTATCACAACGAGTTCAAGACGCATTTCAGACCACCGAAACCTTGATAACCTCTGAGCAAGACTTTTCTCGGCTTCGGTGGCTTCACGGCGTTCTTTCTCAAATCGGAGGATCTACGGATGGCTTCCGTATTGCCCTCCAAGACAGCTTTTCTTATTGTATGCATAGTTTTTCTGTTTTTAAGGATGGAGAGGAAGAATTGGTCGGAGATACATTTTCTTTCGTAGCCTCCCAACTAATTTATTTTAGCTCCGAGTCTCTGATCGAACTATCCCCTCGTGCTTTTGCCTTTCTTGCCTTCAAACTCAAAGGAGGTGGTATGGTCTTCACCCAGCACAAGACGTGCGTTGAACTCTTGCTAGCCTTGCTCGTCAAGCCTTTGAGAGATGGGCGTTTCGCCCGGTGGTCATCAAATCACGGATATTGTCTTCAGAAAGGAACGTGCCGCAGATTTCACGGAAACACGTGGAAGCCACAGCTTTTCATGACTGCATTTGGCAACCTTTGCATAGATGCCGACACTCTCATTGCCGCATTTGGGGCAGCGGTAGGTGGGATAGGACTCTGCACCGGTGGGCAAGGGCAAGGTTCCTCATAGGTAGTCTCCACAGTAGGAGTTGATGCCTTGCGCGAACTACTCGGGCGGAATCTGTCCTGCTCCTCGATGGCAGCAGGGTCAGTTCCCACGAGGCCCGTCATTTCTGCATTGGCGATTCGTCTGTCCATGACAATCATGAGACTGCCAGAGTCTTTCTCTGTCAGGACTACCGTTTTCTTTTCTCTTCGGATGTAGTCTCGCAGGATCAAAGTGTCTCGATAATGTTAGCACGGGTGGCAGGTGTTCCGATACGCATTCTGCCATCGCTTTCTTGCTTTGCTGCATCTGAAACCTCTTACTGGCGTTTTCCATAGCGGAAAGCAAAAGTGGCTTCTGTATAGAGCGGTTTTGGGCTTGGTCTTGTGCTCGGTAATCTCAGAAGAAAGCAGTGGTAATACCTCGTTTTCTGTCGAATTGGGAAGGACGGACAAGTCTGTTCTTCGTCCTCCTGACCTTTCCTCGTGCATCCGAGTACCTTGCTGTACGGCTTTCCAACTAGAGAAATGCTTCGACACGCCTTCCAAATGAAGCGTGTGTACCATCGGTCAGTTCCCACCTGCATCTCTCTCTTCTTCGAGTCGGGAGAAAAACTCGATGAAACGAAGGACAACCATTTGATGAGATGGTTGTTTCATCTGCCGATAGTCCCGATGGTGTTTTTCACCGTAGGGATGATGGCGTGGTGGTGGTTACTGTCGTTGTCCACAGAGTGGCGGTTAAGCGAAAGCGGAGGTGCTGAACCCATCTTGCGGAGCAGGGACGGTGCTTCCCTCGAAAACGTCATCACTGATGTATCGACTGCATGCGAGGATAGGTCGTGATTTTTCTTCTCATAGAGGCTCTGCGCGATTGAGAGGTCTTATCTGCTGAAAAGCCGTGCTTTTCGGTTGGCTTCCTTCTGTGGGAAGGTGGTGAGGTCGTATACAAGAGTAGGTGGCGACGTATGTCCCACCTTTCTTGCGACCGAAGTCACGGTAAAGCCGGCTCTGTTCACTGAGCATGGCGAGAGCGGACTGTGCATCAGCTTCATTCTCACAAATGCACTGCTGCACGGCTTTTCAGCGATATGCCCTCTTTCTCTGTTGCTGATGGAGGTTTCCAATAGGGGACGGAAGAAAAATCACGATTTTCTATATACGACGGCAGACCATAGCGAGTGTCGGAGTCTGTACCCGTCCCAAAGAGTAACCGCCTTTAGGAGCAATGGACGAGCACGGCTGGCATTGATGCCCACAAAGCCGATCGGCTTCGCTTCTTGCGCGGAGTGATAGATTGTCATACGCACTTCCCGCTTAGAGATAGGCAAGTCCTTCACGGATGGCTTTATCCGTAGCGAGAAATCAAAGTCTGTCAAAAAGGCTTGTGGCAGTTCAAGTGGTGAGTAGATAGCGGAAGATAAGTTCACCCTCACGCCCCTGCATCGGTGGCTACGATGATGCGTTGCTCTATCGGACACAACCTCGGATAGCTTTGAGCTGTTTGAGCACTGTGAGAGGTCGGACGTGTATTCCTTGTCCTTGCGCACTTGACGAACGATAAGTTGGAAGGTTAGGACGGATGAGCGGGTCTTCGGCTTTATAGGCTGCGAAAACCGTAGGCTTCGGAGCATAGCAAGGGTGATGGGGTGTCCCATCGCCCATGTTACCACCTCACCGCCTTCAAAATCCGTCTTGTCAGTGACTAGCTCTAACGATACGGGCTATATCTCTAGCTACCGAGGTTTCTCAGCAATAATACAAGTTGTCATAGATTGGGTTTGGTTTTAAAGGTTTACATCTTACGTCCACGGCGCTGCTGTTTCTTCTCGTCCTGTTTTCTGCTTTTGGGCGGCAGTGGGCTGTGCTCCCCGGACTTTAACAGCTCGTTCATTCTTGGTGGCTTCGTTGGTCTTGCCGCAGTTTGTTCACGGCAACCTGTGTTTTTGTGTTCTTGCTACGGCTTCGCTCCTTTTTCCTTGCCGGTCTCCCGCTTCTTGATTCCTTGTGAAAGCAGGCGGTTCTGTTCCTTATCCATCTTGACGTAGGCATTGAAGGCTGCCCTTCCCTTGTCCACCATGTTCTTTCAAATAGAGCGTATCGTCCGCTGTCCAAATGCCTCACGCTGCTTGTCGGAGCAGTTCCAAACCGCAGAGTTTATGTGGTGCGCCTTGTTGCTGAGAGTGCTGTTGTCGCTCCTTTCAAGCCTTGCTTGTTCTCGAAGATAAACTCGATGCCTTTCTTCTCGCATTGACTTGCAGGGTTGCATTGAATGTCTTACCACTCTTGGCAGTCATGCCTTCCACCTTCACTGCCCTTCTCACAAGTTCTTTGTCTGCGCATCGAAAGTCGTACGCCCTAATCGCCTTAGGGATGTTCACACAGGTCGGCACGCAGGGGCTGATGATTTCATTCGTTTGCGGATCGATGGAGACGTGGGCAGCAAACGGTCTCCGTTTCTTTCAGGGTTACCTCGATGGTCTTGCCAAGGTTACTGTTGCAAGAGCTGTTCTTTCTCCTCTGGAAGAACTTGTGTCCCATAGGGAAAGTCGAGCTGTGGCTCTTTTGCAAGCAGGTGAACTGCCAGCCAATATTACCCTCGCCATCGGTGCGAAATGCCAAACGGGCATCGGTATAGATGGTAGTATCACCATCAGGATGGCAGATCATGACGTGCTCTTCTGCCAGTTGAGCATTTTTGCCAACTCTCACTCGCTCAATCGCTCACGGGTAAGTCCGAGGTTGTCGAGCTGCTTCCAATCAATCTTCGACTCGTTGATAGCGGTGGCGTTCTTCTGTTTGAGCAGGAAGTCATCAAAGCGCACCTGACTGTCTGCCAATGCTGCTTGTTCTCAGGTTTCTCACGGTTCTGAAGCATGGTGTGGAGCATGCACACCTTGCTCCAGTTGTTAGCCACACCTTTGTAGGAGTCGAAGCCGGGACGGCTCGTTGGACTGTTTGAGAAATTGGTCATAGAAGTTCTTCAGCAAGCCGTCCTTGTTGTTGAACTTCAAAAGGCAGCCTGATGCACGTCTTTGCTTCAAGTGGTTTTGGGGCTTGCCCTTTGTCATCAATACCTGAAACTACGGAGGTTTCCTGTCTATTCTCGTTCTTCACTTC